>Ga0157374_10003630_pt1 | contig 12977 bp, 12 predicted proteins | sample M25metaG_FD_115308 | JGI IMG/M metagenome (GOLD analysis project Ga0157374, IMG submission 115308) | Miscanthus rhizosphere microbial communities from Kellogg Biological Station, Michigan, USA - M2-5 metaG | ecosystem: Host-associated > Plants > Roots > Rhizosphere > Soil | place: USA: Michigan...
CCGCGCCGAAGCCATCGGCATGGAATACAACATCGTCGAGGCGATCGATCAGCCCTGGAAATTCTTCGAAGGCGGCGTTGGTCCGTACTGGGGAATTCTCAACGCCGCGCGCGAGCCGAAGTTTTCGTGGGTCGGCCCGATCGTCAATCCCGATTACTGGAAGCTCGCCGCGATCGCGCTACTGGTCGGCGTGTTGATGTCGCTCCCGATCCTGCGTCTGGCCGAGCCGACCGTGCCGCAGGCGCTGTTGCTGTCGACCGCGGCAAACGGCATCGGCGCCTGGGCTGCGACCGTGTTTGCCTATTGGAACGGACACTATTTCGTCTTCGGCTCGGCGTTCGCGTTGACCCTCGGCCTGACCCTGCTTGTGCCGCTGGTCTTGATCGCGTTGGCGCGGATCGATGAGATCGCAGCAGTCGCCTTTGGCCGCGGTCCGCACCGGCTGATCCGCAAGCTCGCGACGGTGGCACCCGCCACCATGGGCGAGGACCGCGCCTTTCCCAAGGTCTCGATCCACATCCCCGCTTATTTCGAGCCGCCCGAGATGCTGATGCAGACGCTCGATGCGGTTGCCCGGCTCGATTATCCCAATTTCGAATGCGTCGTCATCATCAACAACACGCCTGATCCGGCATTCTGGCAGCCGATCCAGGATCACTGTCGTGCGCTTGGCGAGCGCTTCGTCTTCATCAACGCCGAGAAGGTGAAAGGCTTCAAGGCCGGCGCGCTGCGCATCGCTATGGACCGCACCGCGGCGGATGCGGAGATCATCGGCATCATCGATGCCGACTATTGCGTCGAACCGGACTGGCTGAAGGACCTCGTGCCCGTCTTCGCCGATCCGCGCGTCGGGCTGGTGCAGGCGCCGCAGGACCATCGCGACGAAAACCGTTCGCTGATGCACTACATGATGAACGGCGAATATGCCGGATTCTTCGACATCGGCATGGTCCAGCGCAACGAGGAGAACGCCATCATCGTGCACGGCACGATGTGCCTGATCCGCCGCGCAGCGATGGATATGGCCGGCGGCTGGGCCGGCGACACCATCTGCGAGGACACCGATCTCGGGCTCGCCATCATCGAGCACGGCTGGCTCACGCATTACACCAACCACCGCTACGGCCACGGCCTGTTGCCCGACACCTACGAAGCCTTCAAGAAGCAGCGGCATCGCTGGGCCTATGGCGGCTTCCAGATCGTCAAGAAGCACTGGCGGCGATTCCTGCCCGGCGCGAGCCGGCTGACGCGCGACCAGAAGCGCGAATTCTCGCTGGGCTGGCTGAACTGGCTGGGCGCCGAAAGCCTCGGCGTGCTGGTTGCGATCCTCAATCTGATCTGGGTGCCGATCGTCGCCTTTGCCGACATCGCGATTCCCGACAGGATATTGACGCTGCCGATCATCGCCGCGTTTTTCGTGTCGCTGATCCATTTCGTGGCGATGTATCGCCTGCGCGTTGCGATCAAGTGGACGCAGATGCTCACGGCCATGGTCGCCGCGATGAGCGTGCAATGGACGGTGTCGCGCGCGGTGGCCCAGGGCCTGATCACAGAACATTTGCCGTTCGCACGCACGTCGAAGGGCGGCCTGTCGCGGATGTCGATCGAGTTCCAGGCCTTCTGGGAGGCGGTAATCGGCGTGCTGCTGCTCGTCGGCGCCGCCGTGCTTGTCGTCACCAACGGCTCCAAGCAGATCCGCGAGATCTACATTTTCGCGGCCGTGCTGGTGCTGGAAAGCCTGCCCTTCCTGTCGGCGGTGGCGATCGCCATATTGGAGCAGTCACGGGCCAATTCCTTCGAGTTCTGGCGCAGCACCGCGGTCCGCACGGCCGAACTGATCGGCCTTCGCCCGGTATCGCTGCCGAACGTGACGCGGCCCTCGCAGCCGGTCCCCTCCGAGGTTCGGCGCGAGGCCGGCTAGGAGCGGTGAACGCTACCTTTCGGAAGTCGGGATCAAAACCTGGATCACACCGCTAGTTCACCGTCGCTGTGTATTGCAAATCGGCACAGCCCTCTATCGCTCCTTCCGTTCCACATACCCGCATCTGAAAGGAATCGGCACCCTGAAATCCGGCATTTGGTCGGTAGGTGTAGTAACCGCCTTGGCGCAGAGAGATTGAGCCGTGCTGAGGTGGCGAAACCAGAAGCAATCTCTTGAAAGAAGTATTACCACCGGAACGAAAGGCGCCGTCGCAAGCTGCGCCGACTTTTGTCTGGATAAACATCGGCCATGGTCCACCACCTGTGAGGTGAAACCAACCGCGTCTGCCACACTCACGCGCTTGCGCGATTTCCGAACCGAGCGGCGACAAAAGGAGGACAAGGACAAGGGCATTGGCAAGTTTGCTTTTCACAAGGCCTCGCTCGCTTCGATTGGGGTGGACGTGATATCGGCAGGTTGCCGTCCCGGACCTCGCGCAACTCTTGTTGAGGATACCACAACGAGCACATAGATTGGCCGGAGCCGCTCAGGGGTTCGCGCCCGCAAGGCGTGGATGGCCGGATTGCATTTGGCGTGAGGAAACCACGGTAACGGCCTGCATTGACGCTGAAATCCGCGAACTTCGATGCACAGGCGGGCCTTTCGCAACTATTGACCCGAGGGGGCCCGCCCCCTACACAGCGGCGCGAGCGTGATCCGAAGAAGATCAGGCTCGATCAAGGAGCGAGCGCGTAGCTCAGCCGGTAGAGCACGTGACTTTTAATCACGGGGTCGTGGGTTCGAGCCCCACCGCGCTCACCACAAAATCAATCACTTAGCAGGGAAAAATCACTGAGGGTCGCTGGCGAGGCCGCCCCAGTGATCGCTCAGTGTCTTCTGACGTTCCGGAGCGGTTCGCGGGCCTGCTCAGGCGGCTTACGTCTTTGTGAAGTTCGCCTCAGAGGATGGAGCGAGCGACGCTTCGACCTCGCTGATCGCGGTTGTGGGGAGAGATGCACGGCCACCGGGAGACACTCCAGCGGGGGTTGATTCCGGGTCGAGCCAGATTTCGCGCCAGAAGTAGAACTCGTTCAGTGGATTCAGGATAATCCCTCCAATGCCCGTCACGCCCTCAAGGAGAATGCTCGGCGTCTTCAACAGCAGCAGCTCTCCGGTGCCCTCGTGCAGGATGCGGTCGATGCTGGCAGCGATCCGATAGCTGCCGCCACAGAAGAAGAGCTGTTCCACGCCGAACTCAAGGCCGCGATTGCGGGAATTGCGGTTGAGGGTCGGCTCAATGGCATGCTTCGATTTCACCCGCACCATCTGGCCGGGCTGCAGGCCGAGATTCTGGTGCGGCGAGGAATCGCTGTTCATGGGCTCCAGGACGGGCCACTTGGGACCGCCGAGCCGATACTGTATCCCGTTGAACAGCCTGACGCTGAGTGCAACGAGGAGGGGAAACAGCCGGACATTGCCCACCCTCAGATCGCGCCAGTAGTGGCCCAGACCTCGCATGTGGAGCTGGCTCGAGAAGCGCTGGATCTCGGTCATCTGGCAAATATACCGCAGCCTTCCCTCGACCGTGACGTGCGTGTGTGCACCAAGATCCAGCTGGCGTGGAGCGCCGAGGGGTCCCGGGCTATCCGTCCACGGGCGTTTCAGCCAGGCTTCTTTCCAGATCAACTGGCAGGCTGCCTGGCACCCTCCATGGCTCTGGCCATCACAGCGCAGTGCCTGGCGGAGCACGGCGTTGCGGACCCGTCTCATTCCGGAGCCTTGGGCATATTCCCACACCTTTTCGCCGCGCAGCTGGACGGGAAAGCGGTGTCCACAGAACGCTGCCATCTCCGGCATGCACGGCCAACCATCCAGGCAGCCTCGCTCATCGAGCGTCGCGAGAATCTCAGGCAGGCTCCGGACCTCGACCATTTCACCGGGGCGCAGACCCGCGCCGGAGTTCAAGAGCCGGCGGATTGCAAGCGTCATCGGACCAGCAATTCGCTCGCGCGGTCGAACTGGAAAATATGGTACTCCGCGCTCTTCGCAGAAGTCTCGATGGATGACGACGAGACCGCCGATCGCCACGAGGGCCGCAGCTGCAGCAAGCGCAGACAGAGCGACTGCCGCCAAGCCGACCAAGAGCCGGATTCCCCATTCGGGCAGAAGATGCTGCCCAATGGTCCACCAAGGCACATGGATGGTTGTTCCGACCAGCATGACCAGGGCGATGGAGCTGAAGATCGCCAGGATTGTCGTACCAACGAAGCTGCGGCGATGAGAGTTGAATCGCACGGGGTGTCCACGTTCCTGGCCGTGACTAAAGGGTAACAAGTCCGATGGTGGTGAGGGGATAACCATGCCGGCGACGGTACTGAACGGCGGAACCGCGAACTTGCGAAAGCTCAAGTGCGCGACACGGCCCGGTGACCGCCTTCCCTGACAGCAAGCGAGCTCAATTGTGAACCACATCACGCCGGCCATTGGTGGCGTACGGTACCGTTGGGCTGTCGGCTTTGGTCACTCATCGCCGACTAGCCTCCAAGGCTAAGGCCCCAGCCTTGTCGCAGAGGTTGGGGCCACCGCCTCATTAACCTGAAACGGCAACCCTAATCCCAGCCTTACAGCGACGGCTCACGTTGGTTGTGCCAATTGCAAGGCGATGACCGAGATTGAGATCGACGCCGCCGTAGACGCTTACCGGGAAGCCGCCGCGGCCCGCAGATTGGCCCGCCACGCGCTGATCGTGGCGATTGCCGCGCTCGCGGTTTGCGTCGTCCGGCTGTTCGTCTGAGGGGCGGATCTCCGGCGGCAGGAAAGCGCTCTACCGAATCCTGCGGTGACATCTCCGCTAGCCGGTTGCCGCGCCGGTTCCCCACGAAACATTCACGAAGCCATTTTCCAGGCTCGACGACAATCGCTGGAAGCGATTCAAGGTCACGATCTCCATGGGGCTCGATATTGAATTATTGGAGGTCGCAAATGACTGCGTTTGTTCAAGCTCTTTCCCGGATTTCCACCGCCACGACGTTACAAACCGAAACTCTTAAGCTGCTTGCCATGTTCTGCGGCGCCGGCCTGTTCGTCTCTTTGCTCCTGGCCACCTACGGCCTGGACCTCAGCCCCGGCTTTTTCTGATCGCATTTTTGGGAGGCGCGGGACCCAGTTCCGCGCCTCTTCACTTGGTGCCCGCTCCCCCCGCCTCGCGTGATACTCGTCACTGTTCGGCAGCAACGCCCGTGCTTCCATCTCAGCATTCCCAATTTGGGAGGCTGCCATGAGGCTCACGAGATTTGCCGCCTGCCTGTCCGCATCCGCAATCATCGGGCTGCTGCCGGTCAAGCCGGTATTCGCCGGTTGTGACGGACTCACATACGCACCCAGTATCCTGGGCCACGAAGTGCCAGATGCCTTGACGAAATATTATCCCGACGCATGGTCGAAAAGCGACAAGGACAGAGCGGTGACTGAATGCCGTGAGGCCGAGGCTAAAGCGGACAAGATCAGAAGAGAAATCGAGGCGCTTCCCGATTCCTACGACCGGAAATATTCGGATCTGACGACCATCGACAGATACAAGAAATCCCTCGAGGAGGGAGCAGTCGACGCCGGACGCTACGAAAAGATGATCGAAGAAGATGCCCAGCGGCGCAAAAACGGAGGTTGGGTTCTTCCCGCCTCTCCGTCCGGGCCGCCGTCGGGTTACTATCCTCCAGCGCGCGATCCAAACGGTATCCGGCTTGGTGTGGCTCCCAAGGCCACCACGAAGGATTTGACCGGCGTGAAAGCCCGCGTTCTCGGGCTGAAATCTCCGGGCACCTAGTCCGTACGCGCAGGTTCGGAGCCGCTATCGACTCACTGCGGTAGCCCCGCCAGCCGCAGCCCTTCCAGCACGCGCTCCATCTTGTTGTTGAATGCGGCCGTTCCGACCAACGGCTCAAAATTGCTCAGGGTTGTCTGTGGCCATAACTTGAGATGGTGATCCAGCGCCTCGCGCGCCTCCTGCGCCCGGCCGACCAGGGCGTAGGCCGAAGCCAGATAGGCCACGGGGTGCCCGGCATTCGGGGCCTCGAGAGCCGCGCGCGACAATTGCTCGATCGCCTTCTGGTCCTCACCCTGCATAAGGTAGATCAAGCCGATTCCCTGATCCCAACTCCAGCGCAATCGCGCATTCGGCGCGATGCGATCAGCTTCGAGGAATTCGGCAAGGGCTTCATCGAGCTGGCCCAGCATCAGCCTGTTGTATCCGATTTCCTTGTGCAGGATCGGGTAGTTCGGAAAGCTCCTCGCAACCTCGCTGCAGGCCTTGATCGCGGATTCGAACTGCCGCATCGCACGCAGGATGTGACACTGCGCGCTGCGTACCATGATGTTGTCAGGCGCAATGCGGACAGCCTCCTGCAGAGTCAGATCGGCGGCCTGAAGGTCAACGATGGGATCACTCGACCATTGGTTCAAGACGCCGGTCACCATGGCCGTTGTCAAGCGCGCCAGCGCAGCCGGGTTTTGACGGTCGAGAGAAACCGCCCATTGTTCGAGGCCGCGTACGGCTTCGTAATTGTCGCGAGACGTCATGGCGATCTTTTCGGAAAGATGAGTCAGCCTTGCTGCCATCTCGACGTTTGCCCGGGTCTGTGCGGATCGGGCAAAATAGCTCCACACCAACGCTCCGAAACAGATAACGCCGATCGCTGCGAGGGCGGCTGCGGTGATCCGCGGATCGAAAGAGCGCCGTCGTGGAGGGGTCGTCGGCGCCGGGGCCAGCTCGTCCGCATGGCCTTCGATGATGACAGGCAACACCCCCGCCCCATTGGCGTGGCGCACCTCGAGGATCTCGGCGGTGCCGTTCGCCGACGCACCCGCGGACGTTTCTTCCGGCCCCTTTTGCTCCTCCCTCACCTCGCCGACGAAACGGACGCCCCTGCGCGGCAAGGTCTTGATCAGGCGCTGCTGGATCCCGCTGTCGCCGATGGCGTTTCGGACCGCGTTGATGCGCGTGCTCAGCGCCGATTCGGACACCACGCGTCCGCCCCAAATCGAGCCGATGAGCTCGTCGCGGCTGACGACACGCTCACGATGACGAATCAAATGTTCGAGGAGGTCGAAGACCTGTGGCTCGACGTCGACCGCGGCGCAGCCGGCGCGCAGCTCGCGCCTGTCCGTGTCCAGAACGAAATTGTCGAAAAGATAAAGCAAATCAAGGCCCCGGAACGCTCAATTATGACGTTTTCAAGCGACGTCGCAAACGAAAATGAAGATTTCCGTAAGCGCAAAATAAGGAGTCCTGAAGGCGCGGCGCGCCGGCTTGGGGCAAGTTCTGCCGTGCGGAATCAATCGCGGCAGATGCCGTCAGAGCCCCTCGTTCTGGTTCCCGCGAAAAGCCCGCCCCGGCGAAAATTGAGACCAATTGTAAGGAGTGGTCGCCATGACCGTAATTGTGCAAACACTTTACCGTAAGATTCATTCCGTTGGTGAACTCGACGTTCTGAAGCACATTGCCCTACTCTGCGGCGCCGGACTTCTGGTTTCGCTGCTGGCACTCACCTACGGCCTGGACCTGAGCCCCGGCTTCTTCTGATGTGGAAGACATTCTCAACCGACAAGGAAACGCGATGAAGGCTTTTGTCTTGTGCGCGGCCGTGCTCGCCGCCTCTATTTCCACTGCCCAAGCCGGGCTGCGTGAAGACTGCACGGCATCGACCGGCGCCAAAAGCGGCGCTGCCTTCAATGCCTGCATGAGCGCTGGGAAGACGGCCAACGCCAACCAGCCGAAGAAGTCGCTCTACAAGGATCCGGGAAGCCGCGCCCGCTGCAGGATGGGCAATTGCTGATCGCGGATATGGGGTGATATCGCCCCTTTTTCGCTCCCACGATACGCGTTGGCACGCCGACGGCGGCCTGGAGTGATGGCCCGCCGCAGCGATTTCGCGATCATTCCATCGACGCAATGAGGTGACCGGCGGCAGATTCGGGCCCGGCTCGCCCACCGCAAAATCCTGCCGGTTTGATTCAGATCAATTCGCGCCGGCAAATCCCCCGTCATCATCCCCCGAACCGTCGATCTCGGCGCGCCTTGCGTCGCGATGGTGCAAACCGGACATCTGATCTAATCCTGAAAGCGAACGGCAGCGTGCCAGCGGGAGGCTTCCCATGATCGCCCAGCTCACCCGGAACGAACGGCAGCTGGGAATCCTGATCAGCCTGGCCGTGGCTCTCGCCGGATTGGTGCTTGGAATCGCCGGCCGCGACGATCCCATTGGCCTCCACGGCGCGCTGATCTTAGTTGCCGCCCTGCTCACGATCTTCGCCATCGGCAGGGAGTACTATGCGCCGGAGCCGTCGGACGCGCGGCTTGCGAGCTATTACGACGACCCTTCCAAGGCCGGCACGATCCTGTCGATTGCGTGGGTGGTGTTCGGCCTCGCCGTTGGCGATTGGGTGGCGTGGCAACTCGTCGACCCCGACCTCACCTTCGGCGGCGGCTGGTCGAGCTTCGGCAGGCTCCGGCCGGTGCACACCACGGCCGTCATCTTCGGCTTCGGCGGCAACGGCCTGATCGCCACCTCGTTCTATGTCCTGCAACGCACCTCGCGCGCGCGGCTGCCGGACCAGTTGAGCCCATGGTTCGTCCTGATCGGCTACAATCTGTTCTGCCTGATCGCCGTCACCGGCTACATGATGGGGATCACGCAGTCCAAGGAATATGCCGAGCCGGAATGGTACGCCGACATCTGGCTGGTCGTGGTCTGGGTGGTCTATTTCCTGATCTATCTGCGGACGCTGGCGCGGCGCAAGGAGCCGCACATCTACGTTTCCAACTGGTACTACATGGCCTTCATCCTGGTCGTGGCGATGCTGCACATCGTCAACAACCTCGCGGTCCCCGTCGCTCTTGGCAGCGCAAAAAGCTATTCGGCTTTCTCCGGCGTGCAGGACGCGATGACGCAATGGTGGTACGGCCACAACGCGGTGGCCTTCTTCCTGACCTCCGGCTTCCTCGGCATGATGTACTACTTCCTGCCGGTGCGCGCGGGCCGGCCGATCTTCTCCTACCGCCTGTCCATCATCTCGTTCTGGGGCATCACCTTCTTCTACATGTGGGCGGGCTCGCACCACCTGCACTACACGGCGCTGCCGCAGTGGGTGCAGACGCTCGGCATGACGTTCTCGCTGATGCTCCTGATCCCGTCATGGGCCTCCGCAGGCAACGCTCTGCTGACCTTGAACGGCGCCTGGCACAAGGTTCGCGATGACGCGACCTTGCGCTTCATGATGGTCGCAGCCGTGTTCTACGGCCTCACCACCTTCGAGGGATCGTTCATGGCGATCCGTGCGGTCAATTCCCTCTCGCACTACACCGATTGGACCATCGGTCATGTTCATGCCGGCGCGCTCGGCTGGGTCGCGATGATCACCTTCGGGTCGATCTACGCGCTGGTGCCGTGGTTGTGGAAACGCGAAGCGATGTATTCGGCGAGACTTGTCGAGGCGCATTTCTGGTTCGCGCTGTCCGGCACCATCGTCTACGTCTTCGCGATGTGGAATTCCGGCATCATCCAGGGACTGATGTGGCGGACCTATACCGAGAGCGGCACGCTCGCCTATTCGTTTCTCGACACGCTGGTGGCGATGCAGCCCTATTACGTCGCGCGCGCGGTCGGCGGCCTCCTGTTCCTGATCGGCGGCTGCATCGGCGCCTATAACATCTGGATGACCGTCGTCACGGCGGCCCCGGTTGCGGATCGCTCCAGCGATCTGCCGGAGCCGCGGGTCGCAGGCGGCGTCGCCGCACAGCCGGCGGAGTAGGGCCATGTCGATCTTCAGCTTCCATTACCGGCTGGAACGCAAGGCAATCGGCCTTGTGCTCGCCATCGTCGTCGTCGCCTCGATCGGCGGCCTGGTCGAAATCGCGCCGCTCTTCACCATCCAGCAGACGGTGGAAGAGGCGCCCGGCATGCGGCTCTACCCCCCGCTGGAGCTTGCGGGGCGCAACATCTACGTCCTCGAAGGCTGCTATGCCTGCCACTCGCAGATGATCCGCACCCTGCGCGACGAGGTCGACCGCTACGGTCCCTACTCGCTCGCGGTCGAATCCAAATATGACCATCCGATGCTGTGGGGCTCCAAGCGCACCGGCCCCGACCTCGCGCGTATCGGCGAGAAATATTCCGACCAATGGCACGTGGCCCATCTCAACAATCCCCGGGATGTCGTTCCGGTGTCGGTGATGCCGTCCTATGGCTGGCTGCTCGCGACCGAATTGCGTACCGACGATCTCTCTTTGCACCTGAAGGCGCAGCGCGCGGTCGGCGTGCCCTACACCGATGACATGATCGCCAATGCCGCGCTCGACGCCGGCGGCCAGGCCAATCCGGATTCACCGCAGGCGGAGGGTGTCGCCAAGCGTTACGGCAAGGCGACCACGGTGCGCGCCTTTGACGGGCAACCCGGTCGGTTGACCGCGATGGATGCGCTGGTTGCCTACCTCCAGATTCTCGGACGGCTGACCGATGCGGCGCTAAAGCCGGTCGCCCAGGCTGGAGCGAGCCAATGAGCATCGAACACGACTTCCTCGTGGGCCTCTCCAAATCGTTCGGCCTGTTCTACCTGCTGGCGTTGTCGGCCGGCGTGCTGATCTACACGTTCTGGCCTTCGAACAAGACGCGCTTCGATCATGCCGCGCAGTCCATCCTTCATGACGAGGACAAGCCATGGCGGTAGAGCACGGGCAGGAGCGCGACGGTTACACCGGTTATCTGACGACCGGACATGAATGGAACGGCATCAAGGAATTGAACACGCCGGTACCGCGCGCGGTCTATTTCTTCCTGACCTTCACGGTCCTGTTCTCCGTCGGCTACTGGGTCCTGATGCCGGCCTTCCCGCTCGGGACAACCTATACCAGGGGCCTGCTAGGTATCGATCAGCGCAACGTCGTGGCGGCATCGTTGAAGGAAGCCGCACTCGATCGCGACGTCTGGAGCAAAAAGATCACAACCGACAGCTACGCCGCAATTCAAGCCGATCCGAAACTGATGAAAGTCGTGCGCGAGACCGGTCACACCTTGTTCGGCAGCAATTGCGCTCCCTGCCACGGCCTCGATGCCAAAGGCGGTCCCGGCTTTCCCAACCTGACGACGCCGTCATGGCTGTGGGGCGGCAAGCCCGAAGACATCTTCAACACCATCCGCGTCGGCATCAATTCGGCGCACAAGGACACAAGGGTATCGCAGATGCCAGCGTTCGGGCGCGACCAGATGCTGCCGCGCTCCGACGTCTTCAAGATCGCGAGCTACGTCTATTCGCTCTCCAATCCGGACGCGAAAACGGTCAGCCCCGTCAATGTCGAGGAAGGCAAGAAGCTGTTCGCGGCCAATTGCGCGACCTGTCATGGCGAGGACGCGAAGGGCAAACCGGACATGGGCGCGCCTGATCTCACCGACAAATTCTGGATCTACGGCGGCGATCTCGATGCCATCGACAGCGCGATCTGGGGCGGCCGGCAGGGGCAGATGCCGGCCTGGGATGGCCGCCTGTCCGAACTCGACCGCAAGATCCTGACGCTCTATCTCCTCGACAGGCGGAGGGCTGCTCCATGAGCGATCACCGACAGCGATCGCTAACGATGCTTTGGGCGCTTGCCGCCATCGCCGTTGCCGCCGTCATCGCCGCCAACGCGCACCTGATCTATGTCGCGACCTCGTCGCAACCAGACTGCGTCGCCCATGTCCGGCAAGGCGACGGCAACGCCGCGGGCGGCCGCTTCAGCGCGGCGCAGTCCTCATGTTCGCCGACAGCGGCTCCAGACCGGTCTTGAGCCCGGAGATATGCGATGACGACCATCCCTGCGGTATCGCCGCCACTTCCGACCCCCAACAAATGGGCGCGGTCGCTGACGCCACTGGATCCCGTCAAATGGCTGACACAGGGCTGGCGCGACTTTACGACCGTTCCTGCGATGAGCATCGCTTATGGCGTTGTCATTCTATTCATCTCAGTCGGCCTCGTCGGCGGGCTGATCGCGCTCGGCCGCGACTACATCCTGTTTCCAGCGTTTGCCGGCTTCATGGTGGTCGGCCCAATCCTTGCCGTCGGCCTCTACGAAAAGAGCCGCCGCATCGAAGAGAACTTGCCGCTGCGATGGAGCGATCTTTTTTTCATCAAGCCGCGCTCCGGCGGACAGATCCTGTTCACGGGCGTGCTGCTTTGCCTGCTCATGATGACCTGGATGCGTGCTGCGGTCATCATCTACGCGCTGTTCTTCGGGCTGGTGCCCTTCCCCGGCCTCAACCACATCGCAGCGATGTTGTTTTCGACCCAGATCGGCTGGGCGATGCTGGCTGTGGGCACGGCGGTCGGCGGCCTGTTCGCCGCTTTCTCCTTTGCGATCTCCGCATTCTCGATCCCGATGCTGGTGGACAGGCCGATCGATGCCTTCACGGCAATGGGCAGCAGCATGGCGCTGGTCTGGAACAATCTGCGGGTTCTGCTGATCTGGGCGGCGATCGTGCTCGCGCTGTTTCTCGTGAGCCTTGCGACGTGCCTGCTCGGCCTCGTCGTGATCTATCCGCTGCTCGGACACGCCACCTGGCACGCCTACCGGGCCGTACAGCCGCCCGCGCCATAGGAACATCGGGATCGCACGATGAGTTGCTGCGCTCCAGGCGCCGAGTTCACCCTCCCCGAGGCCGGCATCTCGGACGAGGAAATATTGCTGTCGAGCCATCTTGTCGGCGACGGCCTGCGGCAGACCGATCTGTCCGTTCCCGACATGCATTGTGGCGGCTGCATGCAGAAGATCGAGACTGCGCTGGGTAGGCTCGATCGCGTGTCGCGCGCCCGCGCCAATCTTTCCGCCCGCCGCGTCAGCGTGTTCTGGCGCGGCGAGGTGCCGCCGCCGCTGATCCCGGCGCTGAAGGCGATCGGCTATCCCAGCCATCTTCATGACGCCTCCGCCGACGGCCGCGATCCCGCGCTATCGCGCCTGCTGCGCGCGCTGGCCGTAGCGGGCTTTGCCGCCAGCAACATCATGATGCTCTCGGTCGCAATCTGGTCG
>Ga0157374_10003632_pt1 | contig 12974 bp, 10 predicted proteins | sample M25metaG_FD_115308 | JGI IMG/M metagenome (GOLD analysis project Ga0157374, IMG submission 115308) | Miscanthus rhizosphere microbial communities from Kellogg Biological Station, Michigan, USA - M2-5 metaG | ecosystem: Host-associated > Plants > Roots > Rhizosphere > Soil | place: USA: Michigan...
CCGATCAGCGCCAGGATCAATGCAAGGCTGCTGATGATCCAGAAATTCATTTCGCGGAGGATATAGGCAGACCGGTGAGGGAAATAAAGCAGGATATGATCATAGTTTTCCTCATATACCGGCAGGCCGCGGGCGGGCGTCACACTAAAACCTGATGCTGCTGTGGGGATATAATCTTCATAAAGGTATCTTCTCGACTTGCTGCTGTATGCGCCCAGTTTGACATCAGTCAGTACATCAAAATCGCTGAATTCCTTCCGGATATAAAAAGTGAGTGAATCCTGAACCGGAATGGTGTCCGCCTTAAAAATATAGTTGTCGTTAGCCGGATTGTGAATTAACTGTTGCAGGCTCTGGCTGGGATTGTCGTTCATGGACAGGTCTTCAAATACGGCCCTTAAACTCTTTACCACATTGTTATTGAACTGTTTTTGTTCAAAAGAATAAACCTTGGTCAGCCAGTAAAGCTGTACAACCACGATTAGGCCGATTAACACAGTGGCTGTCAGGACAAGCCACTTCAGCATGGAAGACCTCATGTTCAAAAAAAAATCAGAACGCAAAATTGACAAAGTTTCTGTCTTCTAAAAGTACAAAATTGGTTAACCAGCGGTTAAAGAGTTGAATTTCAGTATCAAATAAGGCAGATGGGGAAGGGGGGGCTGGCACTGTTTTCTCATATACAGAGGATGTCAGCCGCTCTTATGGCGGACTACAAACAGTTAAAACATCAGTACATGAAAAAAACAATGCTTTTATTAGTGGCGGCTTTCCTTTGTTGTACCGCAATGGCTCAGCAGCCGCCAAAGCCACCTCCTCATCCTCATCCAAAGCATCATCATTACAAACATGCGCACGCGCATCATTCAACGCCGCCGCGCCCGCCGACTCCGCCTCATCCGCCGGGAACACCACCACGCCCTCCGGCTCCGCCTCATCCGCCGGCTCCGCCTGGCGGAACGCCGCCCCATCCGCCGGCACCGCCACATCCCGGTGGAACGCCGCCCCATCCGCCGGCTCCGCCTGGCGGAACACCGCCCCATCCACCAGCCCCGCCATCACCACCGCATCCATAAATGCTCCGGCAACAAAAAAGAAAACCCTCCGTCTCCGGAGGGTTTTTTAATATCTGTACAGATAGTATCTATTTAACTGGCACTGGCTTTTTCTTCAACACGATCGTAGACTCCGCGTCCGCCGCACCCAGGGGTCTGCTTCTGGCAAGGTCAACCAGGATCGGCGCAGCTACAAAAATAGAAGAATATGTTCCGGTGATTACCCCGATGAGCATGGCAAATGCAAATCCTTTGGTTACCTCTCCGCCTACCAGAAAGAGAATCAGGATGGTAAGGAATACGGTAAGTGATGTCATTACCGTTCTACTCAGTGTTTCGTTTACGGCTTTATTGATGATTTCGGCCTTTGTCTTTCCGCGCAGGATGCGACTGTCTTCGCGGATACGGTCAAATACAATCACCGTATCGTTCATCGAAAATCCAATCACCGTAAGGATGGCAGCAATAAAGTGCTGGTCTATCTCCAGCGGGAAAGGCACGATGGATGGCAGGAAAGAGAAGACCGCCAGCGTTACCAGCACGTCGTGCAGCAGCGCGATGATCGTTCCCAGTGAATACCTCCAGTCGCGGAAACGGATAAAAATATAAAGGAAGATAATGATCAGCGCAAAGACGGTTGCTTTAACCGCACCTGCTTTCAGATCATCTGAAATGGAAGGGTTGACTTTTTTCGACTGCTGAATAAATTTCGGCGGCGTCGTGAATTCCTGCGCGGTTGTACCGGGCGGAAGGAATTTCTGAACCCCGGCAAACAGTTTGTTGGCGACCATCGAATCAGCCACCGCGCCTTCCTGGTTAACCAGGTAGTCAGTGGTGATTTCAAACTGCTGATTGGAACCGTAAGTCTTTACTTCGGGGTATTTACCAAATTGCACGTTGAGGGCATCCTTGATCTCCTGTTCATTCAGGGGCTTTGTGAATTTTACGATATAACTCCTTCCTCCGGAAAATTCCACGCCCTTTCGGAATCCGTGGAAGTAGGCGGAGATACCAAGCACCAGAACGATAACCGAAATCACATAGGTAACCTTCCGGTATTCGATGAATTTGAAATTTGCGTGGCGGAAAACTTTCTGGGAAACCTTTGTGAAATACTGAAAATGCCTGTTTTTGTTAGTATAAAAATCGGTGATCAGCCTTGAAACCAGGATTCCGCAGAACAGCGAGAGGGCAATACCCAGCATCTGTGTGGTTGCGAATCCAAGTACGGGACCGAGTCCAAAATATGCCAGGATCGCTGCGGTCAGGAAGGTGGTAACGTGTGCGTCGAGTACGGGTGCCAGGGACCTCCGGTAACCATCGTTCACCGCAAGCTGGTAACTTTTTCCCCGCGTAAGTTCTTCTTTGATTCTTTCAAATATGATTACGTTGGTATCCACGGCCATACCGATGGTCAACACCAGACCGGCGATACCGGGCGCTGTAAGCGTCGCATGCATCGCGCTGAGTATACCGATAGTGAAAAGCAGGTTCAGGATAAGTGCAATATTGGCAACCCATCCCGCGGTGTTATAATAAACCAGCATCAGGATGAAGATCACAAGGAAGGAGATAAGGAACGCCATGGCACCACCTTTTACAGCAGCGCGTCCGAGGGTAGGACCTACAACCTGTTCCTGAACTATGCGTGCAGGTGCATTGAGTTTTCCACTCTTGAGGATGTTGGCCAGGTCGGTAGCTTCGTTAAGACTCTTGTCTGAGCCACGGCTGCCCATCGTGATCTGTGAATTTCCTCCTGTGATCGGACCGTTAACATAAGGAGCAGAATAGACGACATCATCCAGTGCGATGGCGATCGGCAATCCCACATTGTCTGTGGTCATCTTGGCCCATACGTCTGATCCGTGTTTATTCATGCTCATTTCAACCACCACACCTCCCGTCACCGGGTCATAGTCCTGGCGTGCATCGGTAATTACTTCTCCTTCGAGTTTGGCCTTGTCCGAACCTGGAACGCCCTTGATAGCATAGAGTTCCAGGTAATTATAGGCCTTGCCGTTGTCATCGGTTTCCGCCTTTCCATACATGAATTTCAGATTGGCGGGAAACTGGTTTTTTATGATCGGCAGATTCAGGTAATAGTTTATGGTGGCGGTGTCCTTAATGAGGGGCGTTGCGAGTGCTGAAGGGTAGCGTACCTGTCCTTTCGAATCCTGCTGCGGTTGAATGAAGCGAAGGATACGAAGCGGATTGCGGTTTAACGCACTGGTCACGCTGTCGGAGGAGTCGGCCATTGCCGTCAAAGCAGAATCTCTTGCACCGTTCAGGTACTTCTGCAGCAGTTTGTCTGAATTCTGAAGAGCGTTGGAGAGTTCAGAAATATTGTAGACTTCCCAGAATTGAAGGTTGGCAGAAGACTGAAGGTATTTTCTTACACGGTCGGGATCGGTGGCGCCCGCCAGTTCCACGGTGATGATATTCTTATTTTCATCCAGCTGGATATTGGGTTGGGAAACGCCAAATTTGTCGATACGCTTGGTGAGTACCTGGTAAGTTTGCTTCATACCCACCGATGCCTGATCCCGCAGGAAGCGGAGGACTTCAGCGTCGGATGACTCAAATTTCAGTTTGTTTCTGTTTGTATTGGCGAACAATGGAGCCAGTTTCGCTCCGGGATTGGCTTCCCTGAATGCTTCTGCGAACAGGTCAATATAGTTTGCGCCGCCGTTGGTGAGTTTTTTCTGGTTTGCCAGCTGAAGTGCCCGGATGAGGTTGGCGTCGCGCGGGTTATTGGCGAGGCCTTTGATCAGTCCCTGCAGTTCAATATCGAGGGTTACATTGATACCGCCCTGAAGATCCAGACCGAGCAGAAGTTCGCTTTCCTTGGATTTCTGGTAAGTAGTGCCCCACCAGGTGATCTTGGTGTCTTTTGTGGAGTCCAGCAGCTTCTGCAAACGGTCACGCACAAACGATTTCAGGCTGTCGTTGTAGAGCACCTGCTGGTCCTGGTTACCGGGATATTTGGCCTGCGCTGTAGGGTAGTTATTTTTTACATAACGTTCTGCCTTTTGCAACATGGCAGACTCATGTTTATTGACAAACCAGGTAAAGGATAATTGATAAAGGGAAATGACGATCAGTAAGCCTGCAAAGATGCTAACCAGCGCTCTCATTGGTTTTCGGTTTTTTTAAAGAGCGGCAAAGATATGTTTTCTGTCTGATAATTAAAATGTTAAGGTGAAGGGAGAGACGCCATGTTTTGCTATTTTCACGCCTGAAACTAAAAAACAGGAAAATTCATTGAATTTCATGATTTCGGACAAGTTCAGGACGGGCGGGATTAAAGGAATTCTATGCCGGTTAACGATTATACTGCTGATACACAGTGCATTTTCCTGTACCAAGAATGCAGGCATCAATGCAAACAAGTCTTTCATCGCGCTTAGCAATGTAGCCTATGGCACGGGGACAATAACTCTTTATCTCAGCGGAACACCCCTGGGGCATCCCCTGGGCTTTGGCGAAAGTTCCGGCATGCCCGGAAATCCTTATGATACATCGGTTTCAACTGTGAGTCTGATGTCCGTTATGGACGGAATGGATACGCTTCTGAACGGTTATGCGGCTTTCCAGCAGAATGCCTACTACAGTATTTTTGCCTATGATTCGGTCGTCCGTGGCAAGGTGGGTCTGCTCACGCTTCAGGACTTTCTGGTTTCCCCACCCGTAGAAACGAATTCCTGCGTACGGTTTTTGAATTTTGTTCCGGGTGCACCTACTGGGTTTATCCTGACCAACGCAGACACAACGTTAATTCCTACTACATTACTTGTAAATGTGGCACGCAATCCGCTGCCTGGTTCTTCGAACTATGATTTCAAAACCAATATTCCCAGCGGGACTTTCGAAGTTTTTGCCTACCGCGACAGTGCACGCTATAGCGCGGACAGCAGTAATATCAGGTTTGTCGACTCCCTGACCCTTGACCCGCTGCTCAGCTATAATGTCTGTCTCCAGGGTTTTTTTGATTCCGCGTCAGGCACCAACAAGCTTACCCTGAAATCAATCCGGTTAAATTAATTGCGGGAGTCTGGGAAAACCGGCATAAACTATTTTTCATAACTTCGCGGCCGCAACAAAATACTATGCAGTTATCCTCTATTTTAAACCGCTTCAGCGAACCCGAGACTCTGAAAATGGCAAAACTCGGACGTGAACTTCGTGCAAAAGGAATTGACGTAATTGACCTGAGTCTGGGCGAACCGGATTTTGATACGCCTGACCATATCAAGGTTTCTGCCAAGAAGGCCATCGACGATAACTGGAGTCATTATACACCAGTATCCGGGTATCCTGATCTGCGCCAGGCAGTTTGTGACAAACTGAAAAGAGATAACCAGCTCGACTACAAGCCGGAGCAAATTGTCACATCGACAGGTGCAAAACAAAGCCTGGCCAATGCCATACTCGCCCTGGTGGATGATGGCGATGAGGTGATTATTCCTACACCTTACTGGGTAACCTATTCTGAACTAGTCAAGATCGCCCGCGGGAAAGTAGTGGAAGTGCATACAAGCCTGGAATCCGGTTTTAAGGCCACACCCGAACAGGTGGAAGCGGCCATCACACCGAAAACAAAGGCCTTTCTTTTTTCCTCACCCTGCAATCCTTCCGGTGCGGTATATAGTAAAAAAGAACTGGAAGGTCTGGCATCGGTATTCCGTAAACACCCGGATATTGCTATCCTTTCAGATGAAATTTACGAATACATCAATTTCGTAGGAAAGCACGAAAGCATCGCACAGTTCGATGACCTGAAAGACCGCATCATCATCATCAACGGGCTAAGCAAAGGATTTGCGATGACAGGATGGAGACTGGGATATATCGCAGGACCGGTGGAAGTCGCCAAAGCCTGCGAAAAACTGCAGGGACAGTTTACGAGTGCAACCAATTCCATTACGCAGAAAGCGGCGGTGACCGCGTTGACGGCTGACCTGAAACCCAGTTTCGCCATGGTGGATGAATTCAGACGCAGAAGAGAAAAGACCATGGAACTCGTAAGTAATATTCCCGGAATAAAATGTTTTAAGCCTGAAGGTGCTTTCTATATTTTCCCTGATATTTCTTCTTTCTTTGGAAAAAGCGACGGGGAAACCACCATTCGCAATTCAAATGACTTCAGTATGTATCTCCTGAATGCGGCCCACGTATCCTCTGTGATGGGTGACGCTTTCGGAGAACCGCGCTGTGTGCGTTTTTCCTTTGCCAACAGCATGGGCAACATCGAAAAAGCCTGGCAGCGTGTTGCAGCCGCGCTGGCGAAACTGAAATAATGCAGGAATGGCTAAAAGTGAAAGCAGGAATGGTGAAAGTAAGTGCATCCTAACCGCTACCAGGTAAAACTGCTGACTTCTTCATCAGCGTATCGTGGATTTTCAATACCTGGGGCAGCAGGGGAGTCCGTTCATCATTTTCGATGATGAAATCGCATCTCTTCATTTTTTCCTTTTCATCCATCTGGCGGTTCATGCGCTCGAGGACCTTTTCCCTTGGGACACCGTCTCTTTTCATAACTCTTGCGATGCGCAGTTCAACCGGCGCCGTTACGCCGATAACCTGGTCCAGGCCGGTTTCCAGTCCGGCTTCGAAGATCAGCGCTGCTTCTTTGATCGCGTAAGACGCGTGTTGTTTCCGCATCCATGCCGCCGCGTCCTCGCGGGTTTTCGGATGGACAATGGCATTCAGCCTGGCCAGTTTGCCGGCATCGCTGAACACCGTACCCCCGATATAAGCCCTGTTGAGCTGACCATCGATATAGGCGGCCTCGCCAAACAATTCCCTGATCTGATTCTTCAGTTCCTGATGTTCATTCATGAGACGGCGTGCGGCCTCATCTGCATAATATACAGGTATGGAGAGCACTTCAAAAATCCGGGCTACGGTAGATTTACCCGAGCCGATGCCGCCCGTGAGTCCGATCTTGAGCATAATAAAATAAAAAACGCTTCCCGGGGGAAGCGTCAGTGATTATTTCTTATCAGTAGCGGCCATTGCCTTATTCAGATTCTGCGTCCATTCCAGCGAGATGGCGCTTTTTTCAATTTTCATATAGCTGCCAGGACTTGTTTCGAGCATCAGGGTGCCGTCTTCATTGACCTTATTGATGGTGCCATGTATTCCGGCTATGGTCACGATCTTATCTCCTTTCTGCATATTTTCCTGAAACTGTTTAGCCTGCTTTGCTTTTTTAGCCTGCGGACGGATAAGAAACAGCCAGAATACGAGGATCATTCCTCCGATAAGAACCAGGTTGAACATGCCGCCCCCGGGGGTCGACTGAAGCATAATTACTGATGAATGCATGGATTTGTTTTTAATTAATATCTGTTTACCATTTTTTCTTTTGTACAGTGACGCTGAAGTTAAGGTCGTTTACCTGATTGCCCAGCGTATTGGCCGTTACATAAATCTTTTTATGATTTATTCCTATCCTTCCTTCGCTGTTGAAGGAGGCTTTGATCACCCCTTCCTGCCCGGGCAGTACGGGTTTTTCAGGTTGTTCGGCCACGGTGCATCCGCAACTGGGCTGAACCCTGGCAATGATCAGTGGTTTTTCCCCCGTATTCTTAAACCGGTATTCCACTACGAGCTTTTGTCCCTCGGATATCGTCCCGAAATCCCTGGTAGTGGAATCCAGCCAGCTGATGCTGGTGAACTGGCTGCTATCTTTTGGAAGCTGCATCGAAACAGCAGCGCCATTTTTACGATCCCCCGCCGAACAGGAGAGGAGCAGACAACACAGGGCAGCATACAACATAGAGCGGGGCATGGATCCGGTTTTTTTTGCAAACCTATATAAAAAACCGGTCATGTCAGGATGCTTTAAAATTCACTTTGTGCATCTTGTTCTCAGTTACCAGCTCTTTGTGAATATTATCGAGTATTCCGTTCACAAACTGTCCGCTCTGGGGTGTACTGTATTCCTTCGCCAGGTCAATATATTCGTTGATGGTTACCTTAGGGGGAATCGTTTCAAAAAACAAAAACTCGCAAACACCCATCTGCATCAGGATCATATCCAGCGTGGCGATTCGCTCTGCGTCCCAGTTTTTAAGCTTGGGACGGATCAGGTCCATTGTCACTTCCTTTTTTTCCAGCACAGCCGTGAGCAGCCCGCGGGCAAAAGAGGTTTTATCCGGACTCACCATCTCCTCAAAATTAAAAGAGCCTGTTTTGTTCAGGTAGCCGCTTACCAGTTTTTGCATCATTTCAGAGTCATCAGACCAGTTAGGAAAATTTTCTTCCAGGTGTGATTCAAATGATTCGCTTGGCAGAAGAAAATCGTTGAAGATGAATTCCAATATTTCCCTTTCCGGCTTTTTATCGCGGCCTTCAGCTGATATGTACTTATTGTATTCTTCAGTCTCCTGCAGTTCGAGAAAGATCTTTTTAATAAGGTCCTGGTGATCGATGAGCTCGGGTTTGTATTTTTTCACCATCTTCCGGAAACTTTCCTGTTCCAGCATTTCCCATAGCAGGCGATTGCCCGCCAGCTTGGTATTTACATTCCTGTCTCCGTCTGTGGGAAGGTGTTTGGACGAACGGCGCAGCGATTCTGTCTCCGCATAGCGCGCCAGTTCCGTCAAAAAATAAATCAGGTAGACGAGCAGGGCTCCGGTATGGTCAAAATGTTTCTGAAGAATTTTTTGAGCATCTCCCGCTTTCTGATTTTCCTGTGCCTCCAGGGAGTACAGGGTCTGCATGATTTTAACCCTGATGTTTCTTCTCGTGATCATGGATAAGAGCTGTCTTATTTGCGGCTGCGAAGATAAGGAATGACAAGTTTCTTTTTCAAAGTATTCCATACCGGAATCACGTCAGGCGACAGCCGGAACAGCAGGGTCCCTCCGCCAAAAAATAAAACAAAAAACAAACTGCGGATGCCCATGGCGAAAAATCCGTGGATTGTGTTGAATAGCAGGGTGGAAAGGAGGTAACCGGCAAAAGCGAGGAAAAGGGTAAGGCCCGTTTTATAATTAAAAGGCTGCATGTTAAATTTTTGTAACAGAAAGAAATAGCGGATCAGATTATATATTGAATAGGAGGTCAGCGTGGCAATGGCGGGTCCCACCACACCTAGTTTTTTTGCCAGGATATAGTCAAGAGGAATTGTGATGGCCAGCAGGACGAGTCCGGTCACAAATTCAAAGCGCCAGTAGGTTGAGGTGCCGATGATCTGGGAATTGACGCCCGTGCCCATATCCACGATGCGCCATAGCCCGAGAAAAAAGAAAACCGGTTTGGCCTGCTCGTAAGCGGGCTGCAGATGAAAGTTTTTCACACCATCCATGAAATTTATCCAGATCAGGACGAATATACCCGTTGCGAAAATGAGCTGATTGATGGACGAACGCTGATAGATTCTGCGGATCTTTTCCAGGTCCTTGTCTTTCCAGGCCCTCGACAGCGCGCTGATGGATGCGGCTACGATGCCACGCTGCGGCGCCTGGATCAGGCTTGCGATGTTTAGAGCAAGACTGAATATTCCCGCAAAGGCGAGTCCCTGGGGTATAACTGCTGCGATTACGATGAGGTCAAATACGGAGGAAATATTTTGTATCAAGCCGCCACTCCAGATAAACGTGCAAAGCAGGATAATTTTCCGGTAGAATTTTTTTGTCACGCGGCTGATGCGCAGGGTCAGGTGGACATGTCCCGTTCGCAGCAGCAGGATCAGTAGCACGATGGCCAGCAGAATATAGGTGAACGAAAAAACTTTAATATAGACGTCGAAACTGGGGATCACACGGAAAAGAAAAAGGGAGGACAGCACGGTAATAAAAAAACGCCAGAGCATATCCCTGAGGAAATTCGTGAGGACCGATTTTTTCAGCTGCCATGCATAGGCTTCCAGGAGTGAATAGAAAGTGAGTCCGAAGCCGAACGGGAATACCCAGCGGTAATACTTCACAAAATCGGGAGAGCTCGCAGAATACTTACGAACCACGAGATCCTGAAAAATTATACCGGACAAAACAACCAGGATAAAACCGAACAGGGAATTCAGCAGCGCCAGGGCAAGCATATCATTTTCCCTTGGCTTCAGGTTGTCTTCGTAGTAGGGGAAGAATTTATAGATATATGCCTGCATACCCAGGTTGGCGAAGGCGTTCATAATATTGGCAACGGCCATGAAAGTGCCATACAGCCCGTACTCCGACTGTGTAAATCCGCCCTGGCGTGTAAACAGGTATGTATTCAGGAAACCCAGTGCAAAGCCGAGATAGATGATCGCCGAAGAAAGAATGCTTTGCCGCCGAATGGTGCTCATGTCCGGATTGTTCCGCTGCAAAGATGAAGGATTTGGATCAAACCCCGGCGCTATGGATTGCCGCCTGCATTCCTCAGGTTCACATAGAAGTTTTTATCCAGGATCAGAACAGGATGAAGGGTGGTTGAATATTTTTCTTTTTTCCATTCTGTAACGGGCTTGAGCCAGTGCTCGCCATTCAGGTCTACCCTTACGGGCATATTGAATCCGGGATTGCAATCTGTCCATCGGTAGGAAAGGGTTCCGCCTTCGATCCGGTATTCCAGCGTCGGAATGCTGGTCGACCGGAGATACTGGTTAAAAACCTGGGTGAAGTCGATACCGGACGTTTTATTAATATACTGTTGAATATCTTCTGCAGTTACTGTCCGGTGGTAAAAATTCTGATTCAGACCGCGCAGGATGCGGCGGAAGATTTCATCGTTATGTATGATCTGGCGTATGGTATGGATCATATTACCGCCTTTATAATACTGATCGGTGCCTTCAGGTTCCTGGTTCACTCCGTAGTACTGAATGATCGGAAACCTGTTTTCTATTGCTTCTCTTGTTCCCTGGCAATAGGCGTCGCCGGCATTCTTCCCGAAATAAAAACCTGTATACAGTGTTTCGCTGTAATTGGTGAATGATTCATGGATCCATTCGTCGGCGATATCCTTATTGGTGATATTGTTTCCGAACCATTCGTGCCCGCTTTCATGCACGATAATGAAATCCCATTTCAGACCCCAGCCGGTTCCTGAGAGGTCTCTTCCCCGATATCCCTGTTTGTACCGGTTACCATAAGCGATATTGCTCTGGTGTTCCATACCCAGGTAAGAAGATTCCACGAGTTTATAGCCGTCTTCATAAAAAGGGTAGGGACCAAACCAGTATTCAAAACAGTTAAGCATGGAATCCACTTCCTGAAAATGCGTCCTTGCCTTCTTCAGGTTATAGTCCAGCACCCAGTAGCTGCATTCCAGGTTACCTTTCATGCCATAATAGGTTTGTCTCCAGTTTACATACTTACCGATATAGGGAATGATATTGTAGTTGTTTATGGGATTCACCACACCCCAGGTCCAGCTTGTCAACCCTTTTGAAGGACTCGTCTTTTTTAACAGCTTACCGTTTCCAATGGCTGTCAGGCTGTCCGCAACGGTGATGGTAAGGGTTGCTCCCTGATCAGGTTCGTCACTGAGGTCATCTTTGCATGGGTACCAGACAGAGGCGCCCGTGCCTTCGCAGGCCACGCTCATCCAGGGCCTGCCCAGCGTATCCTTCGTAAAGATGAATCCACCATCCCAGGGTGCTTTTTTTGCGACCTGCGGGTGACCGTGATAATATACCGTGATGGAACGCTCGCAGTTGAGGCAGCTCTCCGTCGCGTGTCGCTTTATCGCCAGGGGTGTGCGTGTATTCACATGGAATGCATTACCCTCCCTTTTGAATTCGAGTCTTTCGCCGGTTTGCACGTTGACAATGCTGTCGATAACCAGGGGTTCCTGCAGATCTATCTGGATGATATCGGTATTCAGTATTTCGGAGTCTTTGCCGCGGACCAGGACATTCGATTTGTAAAGAATGGTGTTGCTGCCCCTGATCGTCTGGTTTTCATAGTCCGGGGTAAAGGAAATCTGGTATTTCAATACATCGTATTGCTTTTCCGCGTTCATGGATCCGCGGAGGGAATCCGCATGGCTGAAAGATGGTTTTTCGGACTGTGCCACAAGGGCCATTGGCAGGAGAAACCAGCTGCCCAGGCTTAAAATCCATTTCGCTTCTTGAACCATAAATCCGATTTTCGCTGCGATGAAAATTCTTTTTCCAGGAGGAAAGATCTTTCTTTTTTTAGTCATCTGTGGATTTGGCCATGCCGCCTGTCACTCTGTAAATACTACTGGTAAAAAAGTTTTCCGGTATAACGAGCCCACGGGCATTGCCAGTCTCGATCCTGCATTTGCTAAGAACCAGTCTGTCATCTGGCCGATGCACCAGATTTACAATACGCTGGTACAAACCGACGCGAATTTAAATATCATACCGTCCCTGGCGAAGTCATGGGATATATCGCCCGACAATTTAACCTACCGTTTTCATTTACGCAATGATGTCTATTTCCACGACGACGACGTATTTCCCGGCGGGGTGGGCCGAAAGCTGGTGGCGTCAGATATAGTATTCAGCCTGTCGCGGCTGATGGACCGGAAAACCGCCAGCAGCGGCGCCTGGATTTTTAATGAACGACTGGCAGGCCCGCAATCCCTGGATGCTCCCGATGACAGCACCTTCGTCCTTCATCTGCTGACCCCGTTTCATCCGATGCTGGGTTTGCTGAGCATGCAGTATTGTTCCATCGTCCCGCATGAATCACTGGAGAAGTATGGAAAGGATTTCCGCAGTCATCCCTGCGGAACGGGTCCGTTCCGGTTCGCGGGATGGGAGGAGGGGCAAAGCCTGATCCTGTTGAAGAACCCAACATATTTTGAGAAGGACAGCGCGGGCAATTCCCTGCCTTATCTGGATGCGGTTAAAATCAGTTTTTTCGACAGCCGGGCAACAGAGTTTCTGCTGCTGCAACAGGGACGTTTGGATTTTATCAATGATATCGATCCCTCATTTAAAGATGAAGTGCTGAACAA
>Ga0157374_10003634_pt1 | contig 12972 bp, 8 predicted proteins | sample M25metaG_FD_115308 | JGI IMG/M metagenome (GOLD analysis project Ga0157374, IMG submission 115308) | Miscanthus rhizosphere microbial communities from Kellogg Biological Station, Michigan, USA - M2-5 metaG | ecosystem: Host-associated > Plants > Roots > Rhizosphere > Soil | place: USA: Michigan...
AGAAGCGCGTCCGTCTACTTGGCTTATCCACCATTTCAGGTCTTCTGGATTGCCGCTCGCATACTCACCGAAGAACCACTTCCCCTTACTAGCGCCGTAGTCCATGAAGGCACGCATATACTGGACGGCCATACCCTTCATGTCATCCATGCGAGCACCGTCAGCTCCGGTGGTACGGAACAGCCAATCTCCCGCTTCGAGCAGGCCATCCCAAACGTAGCCCTTAGGAACTGCGTTTATCGGGCACATCTCGTCCCCAAATGCGAAATCGTCGGGAGGAGAAGGAACGGGGTCCTCTGGCACCCGTGGTGGCGCTCCACGAAAACATCCGGGGTCCTTAGGAAACCGGCCATTATCTTTGCCGGTAGCGGAGACATAGCGGTAAACGCCGTCTCGGCCGCCCATCCTCTGATGGGGAACATAGTCGAGTAGGACATTTAGCCCGTTGGCCTTGCATATACCAATTGCCCGCCTGAGCTGATCCACGTCGCCAAAGCGCGTTGGCTTACGGCCAAGCTGGTTTTTGCTGCCAAGGTCATAGTCGTCCATGGGGTTATAGCCGTCCCCGGTCTTATATGCCCCGCTCTGGCCTTTGATCGGATTGGGAAACAGCACATCAGTAAAGCCCGTACGCGCCAATCCGCGCGCCCATCCTCCCAATCTGTCATACCACCAATACGGAGAGCTATTGTCATCGAATGGAGCCGGGACAGCAGTGTTGAAGGAGCGACGATAGTTGCCCCACATCATGACGCGACCGCTCATATTAAAATCCCCTTAGTGTAAAATCGGCAGCGGTGGCACATAAGTCCCAGATGCAATACGGGTCAGTAAATTGACGAAGCTCAGCACGTCGCCTTGGGCATCGAGGAACAGCCACGAGCACCCCCGCATGACGGAGTCCGGAATCGCGGTTCGTAAGCTGCCATTGAAATCCTTGTAGATATCCCTGGCGTGCTGGAACGCGTCGAACGCCCCCGCTGGAACGAGCGGCTGGCCGTGGTTTTGCTGGAGGGTACTTATCCAATTTGCGAGGGGTGGATAACACGCCATCGCTGGTTGATCGTTATGCGCAGCGGCATCGGCGGCAGCGGCGTTGAGATCCGCAATAGACGTTGCCGCTAGGTGAGCCAGCGCAGAATTCAGGTTCGTGTTGGCCTGCTGCTGTTGTTGGGCGGTACAGCCGGCCAGGAGCGCCAGAGCAAGGTATGCAAAACGCATAGCTGCTTATACGCCGTCAGCAGGACAAAAGAAAAGCCCCCGGAAGACCCGGGGGCGGAGGATAAAAGGAAAGCGTGTAAAGTCTGCGCGCCTTATTGCGCATCGCAACACGCATTGCAAGCGGTATATTAACGGCTCATGAACGGATTCACGCGTGCTCGTATAGCGTTCTGCACGCCGAAGCCGACAATCCCACCGGTCCTCCCGTCCGTCACAACCACCGTATGGTGCCCCGGCGTCATGCCAGGATGGCGAAAGTGGAACAATTGTGCTGTGACCTGAAACGGAGAGGGCAGGGGATGGTAAACCGTCACTGTCGTGGGAGGCGTCCACTTAACCGGAAGAGCCTTGGACATCTGGCCGGCTACTAAGCCACTCACCTTGCCAGGAGGATACGGGTCGTCGGCATACGAGAGCTTCGGCGCTCCAGAATAACCCGATAGGTGACCGCTGATGCGGAACCCATAACCAGACGCAGGATACGCCGGCTTATCGACGGTTATCTTTGTGCTCATGCCTTCGGCGCCTCGACAAGACGGATAGTCCAGAAGTCTGACGCCAAGTTAGCGTTTGTCAGGTACGGATACGGCATAGTGAAGTTGCCGTTGTCGCCCCACTCCGGCCCATAGCTATTGCGGCAGCGGAAAACCCCGGCCCTGTCGTCATGGCCATAGACGATGACGCAATGTCCCCCAAGAACCTCCTCATTCTGTTCCGGCATCGGTACCTTGCCGTCCTGCGCAACTTGAGCTGACTCAAAGCTCTCATATACGGTAAAGCCAATGACAATCGGGAAGCCGGCAACTAGGCAGGATTTCATGACCGATAGGTTCTGAGCTACTCGAAAATATTCCAGCGCTTGGTTGTTCAATCCATCTTTGTAAGACTGCCTCGGGGGCCTCTCGGCGAACTTGTCGATGATATACGGCCAGTCTGACTCTGGTGGAGCGCCTAGCTTGGCGATGACCTTAATGCCATCACGGATTTCTGCTCCAGAGTCGGAGTCGACCGTCCCCTCGATCACTCTCTCGCCGTAGTAGATGAATAGCCGAGACGGCGTGAAATTCGGTGTAAGCCCCTGCCGCATCCTCTCGAACTGGAACGCCGCTCCAATCCCATGAGCTGTGCAGGCACCCAACTGCCCTTGATCGAGCACAGGCGGATTATGAACAGAGAAGACATTCGAGTCCGCCGGCATGGTCGTCGGCGTTTGGATTTTAAGCCACTTGTCTTGGACCGCATTCGGGAGTTCCCGCCGCCATCCGTAACCGTGGATCTTGCGTTTCCGCAGCTCATGGAAACCATGGCCCGTATGACCACTCATGGGGGTATTCCTTTTCGGAGATTACGCGGGAGAGGAGCGTTAGCTCTGAAGCAAGCTAATCCACCTGGAGATGGCGGCCGATGAACCGTCTATCGGTCCGAAGTCTATCGAAAAATCTGACGAGAATGGGCTACTCTTATTCAAGAGTAGCGAAGCAGAGAGTTCTTCAGCCACGACAGCCGGACCAGATATACGTACTCGGTCGGCAATCGCTTCAGGAAGGCGAGTTAAATAAGGGCGTTCATTGAACATAGTTCGTCCGATATTGATGATGGATGTGTAAACTTCAGCGGAGCGTGCATGGAATAATAAAAGACCGAGTAAGAGTTTGAACATCGGACGACTGGATAGTAACTGATACCATATACTCGTAACCCACCGTCCCGCCCCCTAGGCGAACCGCGACGCGAGTCCAGTCCTCGTTGATCGCAGGCGTGCCAAGGCTATAAAGATCGGACGGACCGCCATCATTTCTAATAACGGCAACAGACGGTGTGGAACTTCGTGAGATCGTATCACAATCAATGGCGGCTAATGGGCCGGAGAAGTCGCAGGCAACGACCGTCTCGTCACCTGGCGCTATGCCATCTTTGAGGCGTTTCATTGAACGCGGGTCGGCACCAGGGGGAACCGAGCCAGGAAGCCATGTAATTGCTGAACTCATCAGTCAGACCACCAAACCACCTGATCGCCCTGTTCATAGCCAGTAGGTGTTACCCATAGTTTGGCGTGAGCTGCGACAATCTGTTCTAGTTCAACCAATACGGCAGCCTCGACAGCGCTTGTGATGACGCCGGTTACAATGAATCCGATCGACGCAGAGCCTATTATAGAAGCGCCGTTGACTGCGGCTGTTGCCGAAGCTGCTAGCGCCATTATAGATTTGGTTGCCTGTGCCAATCTTACGTCATTGACGGCCGTACCAGACACGCTCAACGTCGGGATAACACTAAGTCCCGCCGCGACGTCGTTTAGAGTAGCCGACCCGGCGGCGACTATTGGGGGAATACTAGCTGAACCGGATGTCGCCGAGAGTTGGGTTGCTGCGGCTGTAGACCTGACTGGCGGAATAGTCGCCGACCCGTAGGCCCAGTCGGAAACCGCACCTATAGCGCTTATCGAGGGTAGAGAAGCCAGACCCACTGCATAGAGGAATAGGCCAGCGTGTGCTGAGGCCGAAAGCGTCGGAACCGTTGCGACGCAAGCGGCGACTGAGGACGACAAACACTGCCCGGAAGCAGACCATTGAATGGTCCCGGCCCCATTAGCCAAACTGGTTTGAGAAATACTACCTGAGGCGGAAAGCCCGACAGAAGCATTCGCAGCACACCAGTTGCTAATAAAGCCAGCACCAGCAAAATTAATCGAGCCAGACGCCGTCGCCCCGTCTGACTGGCCGAGAGACGCGGTGCTCGATATACCTATAGATGCGCTGCCGATAGCCCCCAGGGATATAGCGCCAGCGGCTGCCAATGGCAGCATAGTCGCCACACAGGTTGAACCTAGTGGGGCCGTTCCCGTTCCAACAGAGGATAGCGCGAAGAAGCTGTTTCTTAAGAATGCAGGATTACCACTGCCCCCGAACCCGGCCGCAGACAACGTAAAGACCGTATTCGTAGCCAAGCACCAGTCTGGCGACGTCGCGACACATGCCATAGGCAGAAGCGTCGAAATGCCGGAAGCAGAATTAATCTGCCCCGCCAGGCCGACTGCACTTATTCCCTCAACAGAGGCGACCGCGCTAGCGTTAGTGCTAGATGCGATGGAGGTATTTGTCGCGAGCGAGAGAACAGTACGGGCAGCACTCGCTGGATTAAACTGAGCGGCCTGACTGGCAACCCCGATGGTCCAGGACGAGGAACCATAACTCCAGTCGCTAATGAATGCTTTGATATTCAGGGTCTCAAGAGACCCAAAGGCAAAGGCGGGATTTCCCACGCCCGCGAAGCCTGCGCCAGAAATAGGCAACACCTGGGCTAGAGCGGACGCAAGGACTGGCACGCTGCCAAATGCCGAGATAGGCGGGATAGTCGCTAGGCCGGTCGCAGTATCTTTCTGTCCTAGCAGAGCGCCGGACGTAAGCCGCTCAAGCGATCCAGCGCCTGATGCGGCATTCCTCTGGACAGAAGATCCTACGGCAGACAGAGAGGGGATAATTGCTGTCCCTGACAGACTGTTTATTTGTTGCAACTGCGCCGTAGCCGAAACTCTCTCTACAGACACAGATCCAGACCAAAAGACCTGGAAGAACGAGGCGGCAGAAGCCACCAGCGTCGATATGCTTGCTAACCCGGCTGCCGATGTCGACGAGGTAAAAGCAGGCTGGAAGATATCAGCAGCAAGTATCAGGCCAGAACCGTCTGCTGCGATAAGGAACGAAGGACCGACTAGCGGGCCTACCTCCTGCGTAAATTCCTCAGTGAATGGGTCATTGTTGTTATCAGTTAACAACAAGGGAGGCGCCGGCCTCGAAGTTGATAAGACTATGATAGAGGCGACACCGAGCGCTAGATCAAATAAGCCCGCCGACGCGGCTGGCGTTATTGGCGGCAAGCTAACTAACGCGCTACATGAGGCCCCTATCGATGCGCTTACGGATAAGAGAGAGATAGTCGCCTGACCGGACGCAGAGTTCCCCTGAGTGACGGCCGCCGAATTCGTCAGGACTAGTATCGATGTGCTAGAGGTATGGCTATTCGTGGAACTTTTCAACGGACTGACGACGACCTGCCAGTCGATATGCGATGAACCAACGAACTTAGGTAGAGGAGTAGCCACCGAAACGCACGACATCGTCATAATGTTCGCTGTCGCGCCTAGCTGTGTAGCTTGTCCCGTAGCAGTTATAGCTAAAAACGTTAGCTGTGCACTCGCGTTGGAAACTGACGCGGCGCTACTAGCCGATATATTAAAGGAACTCGCAGCCGTCACTGGCTGCTGAAGAGTGATTATTCCAACCGGGCTGACCGATGATATGAGCGCTATTACGTTAAAGGGAATAGCGCTAATAATCGGCCCGAAGTCGCTAGAGAACTCTGCGCTCCATGGGGTATTGCCGCTAACGGCTCCGCTTGAGAGCGTAGCCGCAGCGCTCGCCCTCATGAATAACAAACTGACGGCACCAGAAAGGCGATCCGTCTCTGTTGCGGTCCCATGTGCCGCCAGAACTGACAGAGACAACCGGCTACTGGCATTGTTAGGTGGAGGAATTAGAGACGCGCTAGCAGAAGCCCTTAATACTCCGAAAGATATAGAACCACTAACTGGAGAGGTGTATTCCCACGCTCCGGGGTCCCACCCCAGCCTTGTATGGCCCGCAATATCGTCAGAGCTAGGAACATCTGTAGAGTCAGGCGTGCCCGCGAGGATAAGCGCCGAGCCAGCTTTGATTCTCCAGTCCGAGGCCGGATTCGTAAACTGGTTGGACGCAGCAAGGCTGAACTTATTGCCGCCGCCATCCGTAGATAGCCCCCCTATAGGGCTGGCGTTAGAGAAGCCGCAATGGTCGAAGGCAATAGCGACCGTTGATCCGCTATCTACTACCGGATTAAAGCCGAAGAACGCACAATTCTTTACGACGCTCCCAGAAACCTGTGAGCCGATAGCGCCATCACCCGACGTCGTCGGAGCTGCAATGCTAATGAACGTGCAGTTGACGAACCTGCTATTCGTCGCGCTATCATAAATGAAGCATATGCGAGTGCTGAATATCTCCGTTGTAGTGCGATCTACGAAAAGGCAGTTATAGCAGGTTACAGGGGCGGAAGCATCTAGAAGGCCCGCGCCACCGGGCTGCGGATACCCATCAAAGATGCAATCGCGCAGAATAAGGCTGCCTGGCGACCTGGTCGCCAGCAGAGACGAATTACTCGTTGAAAGAGGGTCCTGTACCTGTAAACCCTCAATGATGACGTTATTGTCGTTTACTACAAAGTAGTTGATATTTCCCGTTGAGTTCGGGAGCACAAATCGGACGCCTAAACTCGCATTGAACGCTAGGGGGACGACGCCAGTAGCGAGGAAGTCACGAATACCCTCTCCAGGGGCAGGCTTCAGCGTGATGGTATTAGTCGCTGATGTAGTGTGCCCAGATAGAGTAAGATAAGCCGTCCCTGCCGTCGTCGTGATTGCACCACAGTCCCAGAGCAACCCGACAATAGGCTGTGTAAGTGCTCCAGGTATACCAGACGCCCAACTCGAAAGAGTTACATAGTCGACGTGCGCGAGATATTTCCAGGTCGCGCCGCCATCTGTAATCGACGATCCCGTTCCTGCCGGACCTCCGGAACTAGCCGACGTCCCAGCAATGATGCATTGATAGGCATTGCCCCCGTTTGAGCGCCTATTACCGACCGCGTAACTGGTCGATGGCGCCCAAGCGGAGATACCAACGAAGATGTTGCTCGTAGTCGTCATCGCTAGAGCGAGATGACTCCCTTAGTTTGTCACAGTGGGATGGAACGCGGCTAGGACATCAGCTGGAATAGCGGTGTTGTGGGCAGACCCAGTCGTATCCTGCCCCTTGCCCTGCCACCAGGCGAAGTTGTTGGTCTGATCGACCCAGTTGAAGGCATTGCTGTTGTTTCCGAGGTAGTAGGTGTTGTTCTGGAACCAGTTGCCGGCCGCCGCCGAGAATACAGTCTGGCTTCCGATATCCTCTGAACCGCCCACTTCACCGCCGCCAGAAACGTCTATCGTGTTGTCGTGGACGTGGACGCCTTGGACGGTGTGAGGCCCATAGGCAGCCGGGTCTCCGCTCCTGTCCTGCTGGATAAACGAAATCCCATCACCCTTGCCACCGACGACCATGTTATGCGAGACGTCGATTGATCCTCCGTCATCCGAACCGGACGAGAACACGAGAATGCCGGCCCATTGTGGCCATCCGTCTATATGGGTGCCTATGGTGTCATTGTTCTTGACAAGGTTGCCGGATATCTCAGCATCATAGCTGACCTCGGACATGATGCCTGGACCGGTATTATTGCTTACCGTATTCCCCTCGACGATAGAGCCGATATTGTCGGTATCCATCCATAGTCCTGGGCCATGGTTGTCATGCACGTTGTTGTTGGTCAGGCGCAGGTTGGTAGTCGCCCAGAACTTCGTGCCGCCAGCTTCCCACGCCGGGTCATAGGCATCGGTGTAGTTATTGAAACCGATGTCATTTCCATCAACGGTAATATTCTGCGCCGTCGCCGTAGTGAGGTTATTGGCATCAATGCCGATTTGTAGGTTGTGGTTGATATTATTGTGCAGAACCTGCATGTGGTTGCCGAGGTCTACACCACCACCAGCATTGTTCTGGATCGTGTTGTTCTCGACAATCCAGCCGTAGCTGGAGTCTCCGTGCACTGGGGCGTCCTGGGCTGGCGCCGTGTAGTTCTGGATAGTGAAGCCATTGATAGTGACGTTCTGGGCTGACCCTTGGAACGCGTGAACAGTTGAGTTCTTGCCGTCTAGGATGGCACCAGCCGTGCCGTCGAATACATCACCGTCCTTCGGCGTGAGGCTGACGCCGGTATAGGTGCCCGCCGCGAACTTAAATGTCGTCCCGGTCGGGTTGTTGTTGATCGCAGCCTGGATATCCATCCCAGGCGTGATGTTCACCGTACCAGGCGGAGGAGGAGGCTGTGCCGAGTCATCGTTGGTGATGGTTCCAATGCCTTGGCCATCAGTAATGACGCCGCCGTTAGTCGGGGCAGAAAGATTGACCGAAAACGTCTCGTCAGGCTCTACCGTCGTGTCGCCGTTGATAGTCACCGAAACCGTCTGAGACGCTTGTCCAGCAGCGAAGTTTAGTGTACCAGAGGTCGCCTGGTAATCCGAACCTGCTGTGGCCGTACCATCGGCTGTAGCATAGTTGACCGAGAAGGCAGAGGTTCCTGTGCGGCTTACCGTAAAGGTGACAGTCTTAGTCCCGCTGTTTCCCTCGGCTATCGTGACGTCGTTGATCGAGATGTTGCCAACATTCTGCGCGGTTGGAATCGCCGTCGTATCGGTGATGGAGAAGCTCTTTGTGGCCGCGTTGGGGAATCCCTTATGGATTCCCGTATCCTTGCCGTCGTAAATTACGTCGTCCAGCGTGAGGTTACGGTCCGCTCCGGTGGACGCGTTGTAGAAGTCGTTCAGGAACGTGACGGCAACGGTATGAGTCCCGGGTGTCCAGTCTCCATTGAAAATGAAGTTCTGGGTCTGCGAAGACGAGTTCAACGCCGTGGTCGTAAACGTGCCGCCCTGCTGAACACCATCTACCTTGACGGTGAACTGCGCATCGCCGTTAGCCGCATCCTCGCTCATTTTTAGAACGAGAGAGTCGGACCCCGTTCCGGTCACCACATCGGCAGGATTGCCGGTAGGTGGGGGCGGAGGAGGAGGCGGGGGAGCGGCGGTAAAGGGAGAGGTGATCGGAGACGCCGTGCCTCCGTTGCGAGGAGCTGTAACGCCCTCTGCCGCAGCGATCGTGCTCAGCAGATCATAGTGGTTCTCAGCGTCGGAATATTGCCCAGGAGTTACTCCAGCGCCATCAAGAATAGTTGGCACCTTATTGCCGGACGAGCCGTCATTTTCGTCCCAGGTGACCACAAGTAGAGAGTTGTTTGCCTTGGCCCACTGCTCATATGCCGACAGGTTCTGCTGTAGCCACTGGTCGCCCTGCTGGACGGTTCCATCGTGCATGTCGTCATTCAGGTTCGGGACGACGAACGATACGCTAGGTAGAGACGCGAAGTTCGATGTCGGGAACTGAGAGAAATCCTTCTCCACAGTCGTCCCCTCAGGGAAGGACTCCCACGGGTTGTGCTTTTGCGGACTGCCTGCCTCAACATACCCCGTGAAGCTCTTTCCCGCCTGATTGAGAACAGTTGCTAGTGACGGATCTGGTTCCGAATAGTCGCCATCGTCGGTGACACCGAATGTACTGCCAGCATACAGCGCAAAATAATTCGGTTCACTCGGATGAGTGATAGCCGAATAGTTGGTCATCAGAGCGCCGTCCTTCACCAACGTGTTGTTGATAAAAGGAGCATTTGAATTGCCGATTATCTGGCTTTCAGAATGGTTCTCTTCTACGACGACCACGATGTGGTCGTAGCTTGGTACGTTTGCCATGTTTTGGAATGATCCTCTGCTTTAAGCAGCCTACTTGGCGACCCATCCGGTATTCGTGGCCGAACCAGACTCCTTGACGTAGAGTGTGGTCGTCGTGCCGCCAGCTTGGTTGCGATAGATTGAGCCGGGACTTGCAGTTACGCTCGAATTAGGCGAGCCACTACCGACGAAGTCCCAGACGTCGTTCTTTATGTCTAAACAGCTACCCCATCTCACGTTGCCATTGGACGTTGCGGACGACTTGCCGAACGTACCGCTGCCGTGGCAGTTCATGGCTGAGATATTGTTTCCAATCGTCCCTGTACCCGTAGTACCAATAATTACGCCGGTACTAACGCACGTGCATCCGGCCACCATTATATTATCAACCGTTGTAGCCGTCTCAGCGAACGCCAGGACCGGATGGCCGGTTAGGTTCTGGAAGAAGACACCAGTAACGGTAGCAGTAGTGCACGCGTCGAAAAGGATTCCAGTATCGGAGGTAGCTCCCCCATCTACGATGCCACCAGAATAGGATATATTCTGGCCGCCATTGAAGTAGACCACCTGATTGGTGGAGCTTGCATGCTTGAACGTGTTGCCTGAGAACGTGCAGCCGTTGGCATTGAATATCAACACTGCCTTATCATTAGCAGAGTTGCCGTTCTGGCAGGTGTTGCCAACGATCGTGTTGTAATCGTTAATGCCCTCATTGCCGTCATTGATATTCAACAGCGTTTGGCCAATGGCGTTACCATCAACCGTGTTGCCAGACATCGTGCATCGTGTGCACGCCGCAAACTCCAGCCCGATCTGCTTCGCCCCGAAGATCGTATTGCCCGTCATTGTCCCTAGGATCGAGGTATCGAAGGAGATCCCCCAACTGGCGCCGCTACACGTATTATCATTCGCAACCGTGCCATGGTTCTCAGCGAAGATTTCGATGCAAAGCGTTGATGTGCTCGAGGGATTGGAAGGCAGAAGAATCGTATTGCCGGTCACCCTGGTCCTTTGCTGTAGCGAAGAAGTCCCGCTCGCGTGGATCTGGATTCCGCTTGTAGCAATTGTGGCCGCCGACTCCGCCGTCCTATCGATATAATTCCTGGACACTTCTACATCGGCTAGGGTCCCCGATGTCGTAGTAACCTCAATGAATATGGATGTTGCAGCGGTATCGGTGATAAAATTGTCGCGCACCTTAAGCTGCGAACAGTTATTGCCTCTTATGCCTTCATTTATCGTGTGTGCGACATTTATCCCTTGGATTATCACCCCAGTGCATGTGTCGATATAGACGCCCGTCGCGCTACCAGCGACAGCATTCGCACGGTTGCCATCAACCGTCCCACCCCCAGTCACTACAACATTGTTGGCAGTAACGTGGATTACTGGGCTTGTTCCTGCGGCCTTCAATTTAATAGTGGCACCAGGAGAAATCCACAGACACTGTCCCGCATTACCAAGGGTAATCCCGGTGACAATATACGTGCCATCTGGCACGTAGACAGTCTTATATCCAGCAGCTATGGCGCTCGTAAAAGCAGCGGTCCCGTCTGTAGATCCGTCACCCGCCGATGGATTGTATTCCAGCACCGATACCGTCGTGCGGATATTGATGGTGTCGATCGCATCCTGCACGCGCGATGGCGTAATGCTGCCGGCCGGTTGGCCAGGCGCCAGCAAAGTGCCGTCAAGGTATGACCACTGCCGAATTGTCATCTTGTCTCTTGAGAACAGGAGGGGAAAGCGGGACGGATCAGGTCCAGGACACGACGGCCTTCGTAGAAGGCTGCTGCCCACGTTCGATTAGGACCTCGCCTGGAGGCCAGTAAATCGTTCGGTCGTCTCTATCGAACCATACCTCTCGGGATACTCCCTGCGCGAAGGTGATAATCGCTCCGGCAGCAAAAATCGGAGGAATAACACCGCCGCCCGAGGCAGGGGTGCCAGATCCCTGAAATGCAAAGGCATGACCACCAAGATCGAAGCCGCCTACTCCTACCGAGAACTGGGAGAGGTCAATCGATCCAGAAGCAGAGAAGTTTATCCCTCCTTCAGCGGAGGCGGGGTATAGAGCTGATGCTTGAGCCGCCGCTGCCAGGGGTATTGTCCCGACCCCAGAGGCAACATCCTCCGCTCCGGCGATTCCCGCACTGGAGAATAGCAGGATTGGTATTTGAGCAGACGCGCCATCTTGAGCGCCAGCATTTCCAGATGCCGCGAGAGACCACGTAATAGCTGCCGAGGCCGGGTCTGACTGTGATAACGCTCCAGCAGCCGCTAATGGCTCTACAAGAGCGGCAGCGACGCATCCTATGCCTTGAACGGCATGCCCCGAGGCGGTGATAGTAGGGACTTGCGCCGAGCCATAAGCCCAGTCGGAAACCGAACCGGCGGCGTTTATGAATAGGGATGCGCTACAACTGGCTTGGTCACTCTGCCCTAATGTGACGGCGGAAGAGAAGCCGATCTTCGCTCGTGCGAAAGCAGCCAGTGAGATAGCGCCCGATGCTGCGATCGGCAGCAACGTCGCGGTGCCAGAGGCTCCGAGCGGAATCTGACCAGAGCCAACGGCGGTTAGCGAGAAGAAGCTATTCCGCGCAAAGCAGACGCTACCTTGTCCGGCGAACCCAGACGCCGATAGCGTCAGAATCGTGCTTGTGCTTAGGCTCCAGTCGGGAGAGGTCGCAACGCACGAGAGCGGTAGGATTATCCCTGACGCGGACGCAAGGTCGAACTGGGAGAGCTGACCAGAAACACTAAGCGGAAAGATTGAGTCGGAGGCGCTGACATTAGTGCTCGACGAGGCCTTCCCGGATGCTGCCAGGAGAAGGACCGTCGAGAGGCTAGATGCCTGGTCGAACTGAGTTGCGCTGGCAGAGCAGGAGACAGCTATTGTCGCGCTGCCATAACTCCAGAGGCTGATTTTGCCCTGAGCGCTGATTGGCAGGATAGACGCAACGCTCGACGCGGCGTTACTCTGTCCAAGCTGACTCGTAGCGCCAAGCGCCTCGACCGAAACCGTCGCACTGGCATTAGTATTTGATGATAGAGAGCCGCTAGCCGATAGCGCAACAAAGGTGAGGGAGCTTGAGGCCGAATCGAACTGAGATGCCTGACCTATGGAGGAAAGGGTCAGAGAAGCGGACCCATAACTCCATAGACTTATCGCCGCCTGGACAGCAATTGTACCTAGCGACGCTGACCCAGAGGCTAGGTCGAACTCGCTCGCCTGCCCAGCCGCGCTTAGAGCCAGCAGGCTATCTGTGGCGGAAGCGAAGACACCTTGAGCAGCTTGCCCGGTCGCCGCCAGGCCAGGAATAGAAGCGCCGCCATAG
>Ga0157374_10003638_pt1 | contig 12970 bp, 13 predicted proteins | sample M25metaG_FD_115308 | JGI IMG/M metagenome (GOLD analysis project Ga0157374, IMG submission 115308) | Miscanthus rhizosphere microbial communities from Kellogg Biological Station, Michigan, USA - M2-5 metaG | ecosystem: Host-associated > Plants > Roots > Rhizosphere > Soil | place: USA: Michigan...
AAAGTGGACGGAAACAATCAAGAGCAACAGCGGGAAGGTCCTCGAAGAGCTCACCAAGATGACCGAAGGCGTGCAGAAGCAGGTGGAAGGCCTGCGACAAACAGCTACTGCACTACGGAACTCCCGAACTACGTAGCGACGGCGCGGAGGCGCTCGTCTTCGGGTGCCTTCGCCCTCAGACTTGAAGGACCTCTTACACGGAAGTCAAGCTGATAAAGAAAGATGGAGGCAGCTTTGTCCAAAAAGTCCCAAAAAATAACCGGCCGTCAATCCTCAACCAATATTTCGGTGGAGTACACTGGGAAGCTCGTCAACATGTTGTAAGCGGAAGTGTCCAAAGGGCTTGCTGGCCCCGAAGATCGGTATCGGGCAGCTGTGTCCCAAGATCTCGGGGTCAATATTCCATGACTGTTACGTTGGCAAACTTGCAGGTACTCCTCCGGCTGAGACTCGTCGTGGGGTTTCTTGGTGAACGTGCTCAGTTCAATTGGTGGCCAACTGGTTTCTTGGAACCGTCGAGCCGTTTATTCCTCGAACCGATCTTTGCAAGAGGCGTCAAACTCGCTCAGTACCACGGAATCGTCGAGGCGGGCCGTCGTCACCATGATGAGCACTTGAGTTTAGGTTGCCGTCATCTTTTCAGGCTGCCAGAGGAGATTGAACAGGATCTGCATTCTCTCCTTCAGCCGATCTTAGAGGAAGGTTCCATTGGCACTCCGCTTCAAAGCCGAGATGAAGCATTGGAATATCTCAAGAAACGGGCGTCCACCAAACTTGAGTTCAGCGAAGGCCCTGTCGCAGTAGGCCGCATGGAGAACATCGGGTCCCCGCATAGTTTGGAGGCGATCGCTGCTAGTTACGCTTCGGCTTTTTCGAAGAACGTCAAAACCTACCCGTATCTCTTGGACTGATTATGGCCCCAGACAAGCCATACACCACACAACTGCAGGCGGGCCTTGGCCTCGTGACCGAGACGAAGACGTTGCTCGACCTGTGGTCTCCAGGGATGTCTGCGAATCAACTTGTCTCGGAATGTCCTTACCCGCGCTCGCGAGCACAAATCTCTGGCGAACCGCGCCTGCGGGATTCGATCGGTGTCGAAGGTGACTTCAAGAGACGAAATGACCGCTTTGTATCCTCGCCGCATCAAACCATCAAGGGCGAGCAACACGTCTGCGCATGTCAATGGGGATCCACCGGACCACAGCGTGCAAACGAAAGGGCTCACATTCCTGTAGTGTCGTATCCTTCCGTACTTGAGTTGCAGATCGTTTCCACTTATTTGGTGGTGTCGTGGAAGGCAGCGCGCGTAAAATCTGCCCGGACCTCCAATTGCGAGGTTGCCTTTGCCTACTATTCTGGACAGCGTCTTCTTTCTCCTGACACCCGCCACGTTGATGACGACTTTGTCCACAATCGCGGCACGGTTCACCAAATAGCGGAATACTCCCGGTATCCCGCCTATGTGACCTGATTTCGAAGTCTCGTCCTGTGATTTAATGTTCATGGTTATTACTTACCCCTCGACATTTGAACACTCTCGGGATACTTGTTAGCTGATTACTCCGGCGTCTTGCGGCGTTTCTCCAACTCCACCAGCCATTGGTCATGTTCGACCTCTTCCGTCTCGAGATCGATGAGGCGTTCTTTCCCCACTCTGTAGACTTGGCCAATCGCTGCAATCTTCATAATCTTGCCGTGGTCATTGAGAATCGAGCCGACCCACATTCCGGTGTGCAGAAGGAAGTTCTTCTCTGAGACTGTATAAATCCTCTTGTATGCGCTCACGACGTTTGTCACCACCCCTTGAGAATTCGTGATCCCGCATCAGACTGAGCGCAAACTTACGCCTGGTCAGCCAACATGGTCGATCACAGATCGCTGATGGAAATGTCGAAATGTTGCCTGGCATGTGTTAGGCAGCAGGTTTGGTCGCCCGCTATACTGGCAGGCAAGGAGGAGGTTTAACCATGACTGGACGCCAGCAAACTTCAACAATGTATGACTATCTAGATTCGGGTCGATCAGGGATTACGCGGGAATCATTTGCAAGGAAGTTTGGTGCTTTCTTGTCTGCCCACGATTTCGATGACCGAGTGAAAACACCACAGATGGATGACCTTTTCGGCATCGCGGACGAACATCTGCGAGAACTGTCTGCCATGCGATGCCTTGATGCCACGCCGATCAAAAAGGATCACCGTGATGGCGAAAAGTTAATGAAAGCGGTCATGAAAAGACTAAAGGAAATCCAGCTTTATGTTGAGACAGCCAAAGAAGGTGGTTCGTTTACCGCGTCGATATCGGACGTAGTCATTGGCAAACTCAAGTCCGTCGAACAACAATTGACCGACGAATTCGCCGACAGAAGCAGGGATATCTATCGAGATGAAACCATGCTGCGTGCTATTGCGGTCACCCGAAAGACCGAACAAAGAGAGTTAACTCACGACCTGCTCACATACATCCGCTTAGAATTCCCTAATATCACCGAAAATGAGCGAAACATCCTCATCGGTGCAACACTGGCTGGAGCGGGACAGTTGTCGGGCCTTCGAGAGGACGCAGGACCAGTTGAGTCAATTCCGATGAAAGTGACCCGAGCAAAAGGTCACCACAAAAAATACTATGATGATCCGCGTGCAGAGCGGATATACCCGCGCATCATTGTGCAGAGAATCATAGAGAACAAGAAGAGAAGGAAGAAGCCGTAACCGCCCGCTTGGCGCGGTAAGCGCCAGTTGTTCTGCCATGGTCTGGTGGCCTGAGTTCTCCGAACCGCCACGATGACCGGGATAGCTTCTTCCATTTGGGTCCGTTCCCCTTTCCTGTTCCACTTCTTCAAAACCGAAAACATTCTTTAGTAAAAGGTAGAATGCGAACACAACAACAAGTCCCGCTTATTGTTCTTGTCCTGGTGTCGTCTGGTTGGAGAACGACAGGCATTCAATTTCGTATCCGCCCTGTGGCGAATAGTAACGTTTCCGAACAATGCTACCCTTTCCAGAAACAAAACAGAGAGCGGTAAAACCTCGCTCTCTGTTTTGAATTGTCCTGTACGTCTCTTATGCGGCCTTCTTCACTTGTGATTGCCGGACTTTTGCCCATCGCTTTCTCTGGGCTGCTGCTATTTTTCGTCGTGCTGCTGGGGAAAGTGTTCGTGGTGGTCGCGAACCTTGTGCATGATTACCGGTCTCTTTCCGTCCAACCAGCTTCCCAATAACCTCGATTGCCTGGTCCGACTTTGTTCGTTCCTGCTTTAGTTCCTTCAGCACACCGGCCGAATTCGCCATTGTTTCTCCTCGGATTGTTTGGAATAACTGCACATCTATACTGCATGGTCTAACCGGTCCTGGAAGCTTCCCAGACAGCCCACCTTATAACCTACGTGGCGCCGTCTAGCTTTGTCCCTGGCGAGGTTTCAGGATCGTCTAAGGGTTACCACTAGCCCGGTACTTCGTCCATTCTAAAGAGTCTCAGTCTCTCTCCCTAATCCTGTCACCGATCAGTGTTCGCCTTCTGGTCACTCGTAGCGAAGACCTTGAATGGGGTCGAGCTGCGATGCCTTTCTGGCCGGATAGTACCCAAAAAGAATTCCAATGCTTGCAGCAAAGAAGCCTCCTATTGCGAGCACCTCTGGAGTCAATTTGGTGGGAAACTCGAAGAGCTGTTCAACGACGGCAGACGAGAGTACTCCTGCCAACATGCCCAGTGCACCTCCCAGCGTGCTGAGAGCAACCGCTTCACTAAGAAATTGCAATTGCACATCCCATTCTGTCGCTCCTACGGCGAGGCGGACTCCGATCTCCCGGGTCCGCTGGGTGACCGACACCAGCATGATATTCATGATTCCGATCCCGCCTATCAGCAATGACAGAGATGCCACGCTAGCCAACAGAATCGTCATTATTCGGCTAGCCGCGAGTTGCGCCTGAATCAAATCCTCTGGCCTTCGGACATTGAAATCGTCATCTTCAGCAGCAGTCAGATGGTGACGCTCGCGAAGAAGCCCCGTGATCTGAGTTGTTGCCTCGGTCATCGCCTCACGTGAGACGGCGGAACAAAAAATGTCATCCAGCCAGAATGTACCGGTGATCCGCTTCTGCACCGTGGTGAAGGGCATGACCACAAAATCGTCCTGGTCCTGACCCGTAGCGGAAAATCCTTTTGCACTAAGAACGCCTGTGACCTTACAAGGAAGCCCTTGGACCCGGATGGTCTTCCCGATTGGGTCGTCAACTCCGAAGAGATTCTCCACCACGGTTTGACCCAGCACGCAAACCGGGACGTCGGCCTCCACATCGGCTGCGGTAAAAAATGTGCCGAGGCGCATCTGCCACCTGCGAATTTGCAGAAATTCTGGAGTAACCCCTCGATATTGGGTGGCCCAGTTTTCCCCGCCATAGACCACCTGAACATGTCCATCCACGTTGGGAGACATGGTCTTGATCAATGGCACTTGCTCGACGATCGCACGCGAATCATTAAGCACCAGTGTCCGAGAACCGCGCGCTCCTGCCCTCATTCCGTTCCTGGCACGGCTCCCGGCCTCAATCCAGACAAAATTATTACCCAAACTTTGCAGTTGGTCTTCTACTTTGCTGCTGCCCGCGTTGCCGATGGCAACCACACAGATAAACGCTCCGACCCCAACTGAGATGCCCAGAATGGTGAGGGCGCTACGAAGCCAGTTTCGCGTGAGAGATATAAACGCTTGCTGTAGCAGAGCCTGGAGGTTCATTGATGGGAATGATGAAAACCATTCTAACCCATATTGAATACTGTCCCAGAATTGACGTGGCGCCGTCTAGCTTTGCTCGTGGCGGGGTTTCTGGATCGTCCTAGGGGTTACCTACCAGCCCTAACTTTCGTTCGAAACGGAGGAATTTTATACAGGTTCCGGTAGTACACTTCGCTTTGTTGTTGTTGCCTCTCTTTTTAGTCCCAAAATGGATACATCAAGTGGATCAGAGTTGCCCTTCCGTTTTCCGTAGAAGCCAAGCCCAGTCTAGTCTTCGGGCTATTATCCTTCTTTTGACCTTTCGTTCCCAACTGATATTGTTTTGTCTTAAAGTGTCTGACTTTCAGAGCCCACTTTTAGCCAGCAAATCCGCAAACCTCCCGCCATCATGGTCTCTCAATTTCTTCCGCAAATAGCTTGAAGTGACTGGTCGGGGCATGTTGCCTGAGGTAAGTTTTCATCGTCGCCATCTCAACTGCGGAGAGTGGTCGATCGTTGGCGGCTTTTTCTTCATTCCAGTGTTTCCAGACACCGATCTGTCTTCTGGTTGCAACCGGGTTCTGGTTCCACTTCTTCAGGACGAGGAACGCCGCCTGTATTTCGGTCATCATCAACCACCTCCAGCCCAGACTTCCAGATTACACTCACGACGCCTCTGCCTGTTTAGCCTTGATGTGGTGGTGGCGAATTCCGACACTGCCCATGTCCCCACCGGGGCTCTGAATGTTTTCGTCGGCAAAGGCGACGGAACCTTCCGAACCGGGACTACTTACGATTTCGTTTACCTGCGGCTGCACGGTAGAATCCTAATCCCGCAAACATCGGAAACCAGACCTTCTTGTACACCGACAACGCTGTCTTTAAATTGTAGGGCTCGATATAACCCCAGAATACATGGTTGGTGCGATGCTCTCGCAAAGACTGAACGATGTCGTTCTCGAAGGTGAGCAATTTGACATCGTAACGGATGAGTTCAAACCACGCGGCATCGAAGAAATTTGCATCAACGATCACAACATCAATGTCCGACCTGTCGGTGAATGGGCGACCAAACTTATGAGGAGCGAGACTGAATCCGAATCTTCCACTCCCCACCACAGCGATGTTCACAGCCTCGCACTTCAACGCAGCCGCAATCTGGTCACGGAACTTCTGGTATTCAGTCGGTCGCTCTTTGAAGGCAAAGGGATCGCCAGAGAAAAGTTGTCCGATGATCTCCTCGATCTTGCCTTCCTTCGCGGAGTCGGACAACTCTTTGACCGTCATACGGAATACCAGAATACTCGTTCATGTCTCGATACGATTCGTCTGCGCCTCTGTCCGTAGCGAACGAACACGAATCGTTAAGATCGCCCGACGGACGATCTGTTTGGCGGCTTCACAAGGCAGTTCGCCCGACCTGCACAGTTGCGCCGCGTTTTGCGGCATTTAGTATTGAAACTTATCTGTCGCCAAAAACAAATGCACTGTAGTGGTGTATCCGACTCGCGTTCATGCGAGCATAATCCTCCCAACGACTGGCTTCTCGAATTTTGGTTCGCGCTTGTCGCCGGAGGAACCGCATGAAGCTCGTCGCATCTGGCTAATCTCATACGGCTCTTCACGTTTTGATCATCATCGCGGCCTAGTCTTCTACTTCGATTCCCGATCGCGCGCAGCCCTTCGAGGTTCCATCGAGAGAGGAATGTTGGCGCGGTATTCGGAACACCTGGACTGTTACGCTGTCATGAGCACAACTGGAGAGGTCATCACTGTGGGGCACAGGACGCGAAGGTTTAGGCTTGATTCCGTCAACAGACCTCGAAGTCGTCGAACGAGGTATTGAGATGTACCTGAAGAAGTCTATCGAGGAAGCCAGAAAGATGGTGCTCTCGATCCCGCACACAACGTGCAACAGAGCTGTGGCAGAAAATTGGAGCGTGGAGCCGGATGGCAGGGTTCGTGCCCAGAGCGTGCTCTGGCTGTTCTGTTGGGCCAAGACCGGCATGAACAGCGCGCACGCTAGGCAGGTTTCAATCCGGATTTTTGATGAGATTCTTCCGATCAGTTTCGCGGACTTCGATGCTGCTGTGGACCACGAATACGCTCGCTCATCGAGGTATGCGTCTCACGATATTGAGCATGAGCTTGAGGACTTGCTAGGCCGGGGGCCAAATCGTCCCGTATTTTGCCCTAACGTCCTCTAATAAAACTGACGGAGTTAAGCCTCCGAACTGGTCAAATGACCGGGTAGCAAAATTGCTAAGTGCTGTAAACGCTGGCCATTAGCTGTAAACAATGGACTTGCCTACCCTAATCAAATAAAATCCCCTCCCGGCATCAAAGTCTTCCCTTGCAGCAGCGGCAGCTTTCACCTGCGCCGTCCCTCCGTCTCAGGAACCCAAGATCGTGGTTGATGGTTCCTGATTCTGCACTCCCCTCCAACCGCGGTACCTCGTACTGGTTTCTTGTGTCCCCAAACGGTTGATTTCTTCGTTCGTAAATGTGCCAGCTTCGGACCCGCATTAACACTGATGTCTCGAGGAGTGATTTTGAGCGTTAGAAGAGTGTGGTTTTCTAATCCATAAGGTCTTTGCTGAGTCGGATTATTCATGCACCGAACTTAGAGACCTAAGATGCCTGTTCGGGGCAGCACTGCTTTGGGAAGGTTGTTTCTTGGCTCGAGTGCGGCGATAAAGCGAAAGAGCGAAATCGCTCGATTAACGCCTCGGTCCTCTCTTGGGCGGCGCTCCTATCAGACCAGGCCTCGAGTTTGTTGTGGGCTTTGGAAGGTTCATTGGCTTAGACACTTTGGCGGCTGCGTTGAGCATTCCGTCTAAGCCTTGCGCAGCCTCCATTGCAGCCACATTTTGGTTGATGTCGCCTCCTGCTGCTGCATTCACCACCGCAGCGGCAAGACCTGCTGGACCGGCCTTTTCGATAGTGTCTAAACCTCTCTGCATCCGTTCTGCCGGGCTCTCAGTGGTTGAGTTGGGATTGGGTTCGGTAAGATGGCTCTGTTTTGCCTGCATTCTTGTAGCGTTGTCTCGTTCCTGCCAAGCAGCGTTGTAGTCTTTTTCCGAGTTGAAGAAATATGCTTGATTTCCCCTTTGAGTATCTGATCTTCCGGCCTTCCCGATACCCATGTATAGATCTAGGCGTTGTTGCGGAGAGAGAGTTTTACCGGCGTCGCTCTCGACCCGAGTCTTAGTCGGTTTCTGCCCGGGTACGTCCGGCTGGGTCGGATGTGTTGCCGCTGGCGCTGCAGGCTGCCCCGGAGCCTTCGCCTGGGTCGACGTTGCGGACTTGGGAGAAATAGGCTGACCCGGCGTTTTTGGCGGACTCCCCGCTTTGGGAGTGGCAGCCTGGCCAGGAACCAGTGTCGGTGTCTTTGGTTGACCGGGCTGCGCGACCTTTTGTGTCTGTCTTTGGGGCTGACTTGGTCCCTTCGGTTGAGTTGGTTGAGCTACATTAGGTGAACCAGGCTGGTTGGGTGCATTTGGCTGTCCCTGTGCGTTTGGCTTACCGGCTTGTGCCGGTCCTGGAGTTCCAGGTTGTGCAGGCTTGGGCTGCTTGGGTTTTGGTGTTCCTACAGTTCCCATTACTCAACTCCCTTCTGACTTGTTTCTCCGATGGCTAGTGTTTCGTAGGTACGACAGGCGCTAATGATCTTTGTCATGAGATCGTCAGCGTCGCGGGCGTGTAATTCAGGCTGCCTGCTGATGGCTTGTTGGGCGTAACACAAACTCGCCCTAACTGACGAGGCTTTAATGTGAGACATTTCCTCGGAGGCTCCTTCAAATGGAGAAGCCGCGATCGTCCATCCTGGTTTTAACACTTCGGCCAAGGCAACATCCCCTGTCTCTGCGATGAGAGTAGAAGCGATGTTTTGCCCTTGGGCGGATGAATTCAGCAAATCAGCAGCCGCAAATCGATATAAGCATACGGCAGGTTCACGTTGATGGCATATTTCATCGCACCGGCGAAAAGGAGCAAAAGTTCGTTTGTGTAGATCATCCACGCACCGTTGGAAGTGTTCCAAAGTCTCGCTCTCGCTACCGTCGCCGATAAGAGCCAAAAATACATTGCGCAATGATGCTTCAAATTCCTGGGTGTCCTGATAACTCCACCCGATTTGCGCTCCCCTTCTGGCCGCGACATAGGAGGCAGCGCGAATCGCAAAACAGCGTTCGATCCGGTCGGTGGTCTCGTTTCTCCTCCTTGCCTGGATATGTGCGCGTATATCCTCCCACAGAGTTCCCGCGGCGCTTACATTTTCCGAGATCGACGTAACGAGGCGTGATACCGCAGCGCGGCAGGGGCTCGACTCTAAAAGTGAGGCAGCTATCTTGCATTCATCGTCGGCATTCGAATCGGGGCAATTTCCTTCGCAGGCTGTGGTCTGACGAAAAATTCTTGGACTGATGCCTTTCCGCAGCTTGGCAAAATTATTACGTACCCTCTCACCCGACAGAACATCCGGTGCTGGATCAATCTTGGCAGGTTTAATCTGAACTAGGATCGGAGCATCATCGGTAGCTCCAGAGAAAACGGCTGCTTGGCCTCTCTTAAAACTAGTCAGCGCAGCAACTTGCCGTTCAGACATCGCCATCGCCCGTCCAAGAACCTCTCGGTCGTCTCCAGAAACGATTCGATGAACGATTTTCAGGTTAGTGTTCTTGATAACGTCGGGGGCAAGCCGCGTAGGAATCTGATCTGCAATAAGAATGCCTTGGCCGTAAGCTCGAATCTCCGACAAGAGGTTCGAGAAACTCTCGACAGCTTTGCCCTTGGGGTCTGACTGCTCCTGATCGGCATTGCGGGCGACATTGCCGAGCAGACGATGCGCCTCCTCGACCACCAAGAAATGTTGCATGTGATGGGGGCCGTGGAGGCGGCGATATTCAACCAGGCGAACCAGCAGTAAGCCAATCATAAAGGCCTTATCGTCATCGTCCCCCATGCTCTCCAGTTCTAGGACGGACGGCCATCGCAGGAGTTCCTCCATCGAAATTGATTCTTGAACATCGAACATTCGTCCTTTGCCACCCGACCGTAGCCCATTAACGCGAGATGTCAAAGAAGCCAGAATTCGCCCCTGTGCTTCAGGATCGAAACCCAGGGTCGGGACAAATTCCTCGATCTTAAGCACGAGGTCGGTCAGCGTAGGAAAGGCGCAAGGGTCCCATTTGTTGCCCTTCAGCCTCCGGTTCTGATCGGTGAGAACGTCCCAGCCACGGTCTTCGTAGATGGCCAGCATGCATTTTTCGAGAATCTGCGGTAAAGGCACCCACATTCCGAAGCTGCTGGCAAAGACGGACCGAAGCAAGTCAAGATGGACGCTAAGAGGGGCACCTTGCAAAACCTCGAAAGGGTTTATCCGAATCGGGGAGCTGTTTTCATCTGCCGCAGTGAAGACTCTCATTTTGCTGCCGAGCGCGGGATCATCGAGGAGCGCCCTGTATTCCTTCTTCGCTGGCTCAATAATCAGACATCCTATGTTGCGAGCAAATGCCTCGCGCAAGAGGTGAAAAACAGTATTTGTTTTCCCTGCTCCCGTAACTCCAGTCACGAAGACGTGTCCTGAAAGGTCATTCACTGGGACCAGGTAGGGAATGTCTGTCTGGCGTGTTCTATCAACTACGTCACCGATGCAGATGGAAGTTTCTGGTTGGGCCTGCGAAGGTACAACGTCAAACTCCGGAACCAGCTTGACAGTGAAGCCTCTCGTTTCGAGCTGCGGCAAGTGGATATAACCCGCAAGCTGAGAGGAACTTAAAACTGTCTGGTATTTGTAAGGGTGGCTATATGGCCCCGGGCCCTTGATCTCCGCTACGTCGGGCACCGCCCATTCTCTGGCCAATGCAGCGGCATCTGGATATTCCCAGACTCTGACTGGCTCCGGGAGTGAAGTTCCTCCTGAAAATAAACTTCTCCACGACCCGGCTAACCGATAGTAGCTATCGTCAGTTCCCAGCAAATAAACTGCTGTGCTCCAAGCGCCGACGGCCTGTGCGTTTGTCAATTCATCCAACGCGACCGACAGCAAGCGGTTGTAGTGTTCTGCCAAGGGATTTGGTGTGCCAGACCCAGCTGCTGAACTCTGGCTAGAACGCATTTCGGCGATCAGTTGTCCGCGAATTGTTCGAACAGAGGATTCCTGCATTGGCTCAGCGATTATCAGTGCTTGCCACATTGACTCGCCCATCGATCGAATGAGTCGATCTATTGCGAACGCTCCATCAGTTAAGTCAGGAGGTTTTGCTGTTGGTATTCCGAGTGTTAATCCTGCTCTTGACCAGGCTCGCTTCGCGACGATCTTCGGATCTACTCGTTCGCTCAGCTCAATTCCCGGATAGACCCCGTTAAGGATTGCGGCCAGGGATTCAGTGTCGCCATGTGGGTCTTGAACCGTGTTCCGCCGTCTCAGTCCGACATGCAGGCTTACGCTGCCGGCTTCTCCCGTAATAATGAATACGAGAGTATCCCCTAACCCATATAAGCCAATGATAAAGTCTTCGCTGATCAACTGCGTCAGTTGCCAATCACTCACGGCGGTTTGTCTCATGTCGGAAGCGCTCGACTTCGCCAACCGACCAACACCTCGTATTTGTATGAGTTGAGGAGGTAACGAGGCTGGATATTGTTCAACGCCCAAAGGGGACAAACCGAATTTCGGGCCGGTCCTTTGAATGTAGTCGAGATTGTCAGTAGAGAAAGTATCGAAGCTCGGTGGCATTTCGTCCCTCAGCAAAAACTTTCAGGCTGCCAATGGTGTGAATCATATTAGGTTGGCCTGAACTGTAAGGCTGTAAGTGAAACAACGCGGCCCGAATCGGTGAATCACCACTTTATATGTACGAATATTCGCGTTGTACGATTGAAAATCTGGCGAGCATTTAGAATCTCTCCGGGAATCCAACCCTCGATTTCAACCTCGTCACCGTCACTTAGATCGCCTGAGAGCGAAATTCCACGCATCTGGACTACAGCAGGCAGTAACGCGTTGCCCTGGTCGTCGAAGCGTTCCATCCGAAACGTCCAGACCCTTTGAGTGACGTTTGTTGAATGAGACGTTTGGGGTGAAAACGTGTTTGCCCGAGACTTTCCTTGATTGATCTCGTCGAGTTGATTCAGTTTTGCAATTGTTCCTCGCACAGACTGCATTGCTTTTATCGCACCGTTTGCCGTAACGCTAAAGACCTCTTCAGTCCGAATGGGAGCCCCAGGTCCGGCACCGTGGGGCACAACCTCCAGCATGTCGCCATCTGAGAGCGCCCCGTCCAGCCACCAACCCTTCATTTCGACTACTTGTGCAAATGTTTCAGCTCCCTCGGATGCTTCGGGAACCAGCTCAAATCTCCAGATCGACCTAGTTGATCGACGATCGGGTCCATCAAATGAGACTTGCAAATTCCTTACCTTTCCCCGAATTGTGCCGGGAACCTTCTCGCTGCTCGGCTTCGTTCCTTTCGTACGAATCCACGGCAACAGCGTAAAAACTAGAGCGCCGATCGCAAAGAAATCAACCATAAACAAAGTTGGTGCTTTTTGCTGATATTCAGAGCGGCGATAGTTAGATGTCGAAAGTACGACAAGCACTAAAGAAACATAAGCCGCAATAATGAGGAGAAACAGTGCAGCAACAAGTCTCCACACTGGCCGGTGTGGGATATGTTTTTCAGGTTTTGGAGGGAAGAGCTGATCTGCTTTCTTTCGCTTTTTGAGTATGCGAGAAACGCGTAGTGTTCCCCACAAACCCGCAATCAGAAGAATTACGATGAGGATCAGAAGCGCCATAAGGTGCCTCACGCCGTGCTACGAGAGCATCTAAGCGCTCTCCAGACAAAATTCGCGCGGATCACTTTTCATTAAAATCTAAAGGTCAACACGGGCTGTGGACATACGCTGCACCTATACTCCGACGACCTATAATCGGTCAAGTGGCAGGCGTAGGGCTGGACAATACTGACTGTTTGACAGTGGAAGAAATCAATCACCTGTGTAGACATCTGGAGGAGACTTTCGAGATTATAAGACAACTGGAATCGAACCCGATGATAAGGTTTTTAAAGAGGCTCAACAGATTCTGCTGGGTATGAAGACGTATCCATTTGGGATAACGCTCGGCGACCACGTGTATCCGCGAATCAAATCGCGCAGGGATTCAAATTCCAGCACCCTCGCGCTGCTATGGAGGAGAGAAGACGGCATCGGCTTCAATGTTACAAGAAGCGGATGGAATCGAGA
>Ga0157374_10003639_pt1 | contig 12969 bp, 13 predicted proteins | sample M25metaG_FD_115308 | JGI IMG/M metagenome (GOLD analysis project Ga0157374, IMG submission 115308) | Miscanthus rhizosphere microbial communities from Kellogg Biological Station, Michigan, USA - M2-5 metaG | ecosystem: Host-associated > Plants > Roots > Rhizosphere > Soil | place: USA: Michigan...
GGATAAAACCTAATATTGCTATCGTTACCGATGTAACGCATGACACTACAACACCAATGATCAATAAAAATATCGAAGGCGATATAAGTTGCGGTAAGGGACCATCACTGGCTTATGCGCCGGCCGTTCACAATAAACTGCTCGCAGTAGTAGAGAAAGTTGCAGCCGACAAAAAGATCCCTGTCCAATGGAGGGCATTGAGCCGTAGTACTGGTACCGATACTGATTCCTTTGCTTATGCAAATGATGGTTGTCCTTCTGTTTTGATCTCCATTCCGCTGCGATACATGCACACCCCGGTTGAAATGATCCACCGGGATGATATCGAAAGCACCATTCAGCTGATGTATGAAACTTTGCTAACTTTAACTCCGAGGACGAATTTGAGTTACATGTAGAAAATGTTACGGGTTATGTGTTACGGGTTACGGATTGACGCCACGCATAACTCATAACACATAACTCTTAACCACTTTATGAATCTTCATCTTTTATACATCGACCCCGGCAGTGGAAGTTACCTGGTGCAGGTCATTGTGGCCGGCGCGCTGGGAGTTGCTTTCTTTTTCAAAAATATCGGGCGGTTCTTTAAGAACGCCTGGTGGTATGTGAAATCTTTATTTACACGATCACAAAAAAACAATTCCTGATTGATACAGTGACACAACAAACCACACAACCACTTGATTCTTCTTTTCGTGATCCCTCCGGTTTTGTGTTTGAAAAAGATGGCACTCTTTACAGGCAGGTAAACAATATCTTCAAAGACGATTTTGATCATTTTATCAGTAGCGGATGTTATGATCATCTCATAAAAAAACAATGGCTGGTCTCCCATGAGGAGATGGTCAAAAATTTTACAGGTTCACCTGATTGGTACAAGACACTCAGGCCTCAAAGGGTCCCATTCATTAGTTACCCCTGCGAATGGTGTTTTGATATGTTGAAGGATGCAGCTCTTCTCACCCTGCAGGTGGCAAAGGAATGTATTCCGTTTGAGGTGATATTAAAAGACGCGACTCCCTACAATATTCAATGGCTGGATGGCAAACCCGTTTTTATAGATACACTTTCCTTTGAAAGATACGATGCGTCACAACCGTGGATCGCTTACAGGCAGTTTTGCGAGGGTTTTCTTTCACCTCTACTATTAATGCATTACTTACATCAGCCGCTGCAATCATTGCTATCGGCATATCCTGAAGGTATCCCCCTATCTATAACAAGATCGCTGCTACCCTGGCGAAGCAAGTTTTCGTTTTATACTTATTTGCATATACACATGCATGAAAGGCTTGCCTCAAAAAGCACCGGTAAAGAAATACATCCTCAAAATAACCGCCCGATTTTTTCCGGGAAAAAATTACACCGTCTTCTTGATAGTCTTCAATCACTGATACAATCATTGGAATGGAAAGGAAATGCTACCAGTTGGGACCACTATTACGAGGAAGCTAACCAGCGTGATGATTATGTATTGCAGAAAAAAAAGATCATCATAGAATGGCTGTCTGAACTGCCCGGTCCGCTTACTGCAATTGACCTGGGTGCCAATGAAGGGGCATTTTCTTCTTTATTGGCGGCAAAGAATATAAAAACCGTTGCTGCAGATTCCGATCATTCTCCCATTAGCAAACTCTATCGAAAAATAAAACAAGAAAAAGAAAAAAATATTTTGCCACTATTGATCGACTTTGCAAATCCATCTTCTGCAACCGGGCTTAATAACAAGGAAAGAATTTCTTTCATTGAGCGAACCAATTGTGACCTTGGGCTGGCGTTGGCATTGGTTCATCATCTTGCAATAGGAAAAAACATCCCGTTTGAAAAACTGGCTGAGCTTTTTGAAAGCCTGGCTGATCATTTTATTATCGAGTTTATTCCCAAATCAGATAAAAAGGTGAAGTTTATGTTGCAACAAAAAAAAGATATTTACAACAATTACAACGAAGAAAATTTTGCCCGCTCGTTTGAAAAATATTTTTCTATTCATAAAAAACAGGAGATCGGGGATTCCGGCAGAATGCTATACATGATGAAAAGACATGCATAAATCAAAAAAACTTTCCCGGTCAAAACCTGTTTTGGTTATCCTGCTACCTGTATTTTTTGTATGGCATGGATATGTGCAGAATTATCCCCTCGTCCCCGTACCCGATGCACTCAAATTGGTTTTTGAATACCTGGCAGCAGCACTGCTCTTAGTCTTTATTTCTTATTTCATTTTCAAATCATGGCAAAAGGCCTTACTCTTTGTCTTCTTCCTGATGTGCGTCCAATTCTTTTTTGGCGCAGTTCAGGACCTTTTCAAAAACTGGTTTTACACCTCGTTTATCCCGAAATATTCATTTTTGTTACCGTTCATTCTTGCACTTATTGCAGTTACCATTTTCTTTTTATTGAAAACAAGGCGCCATTTTAATAAGATAACGCAATATTTAATTATAACGCTGGTTCTATTAATAGCGGTGGATGTTGCAGTTGTGGTATCCAAGTTTATCAGCAGATCAGGGACAAATGAAACAATTACTGGAATTACAGAGTGCACAGATTGCAAAAAACCAAATATTTACCTGGTCATTACGGATGAGTACGCGGGCCGCGAAGAACTTCATGATATTTTCTCTTTTGACAACTCGGCTTTTGAAAGCATGCTGCAAAAAAGAAATTTCCATGTTGTGAAGAAAGCCATGAGTAATTACAATTATACGCCCTACTCCATGGCTTCAATTTTTGACATGAATTATTTAGAAAGGATCACAAACAAGGCCAATGATATTGATAACAGGAGTATAAGTTATGAAACGATCAATAAAAATGCCCTGGTAAACATTCTTAATGAGTTCGGGTATGATTTTGTCAATTTATCACTTTTTGATTTCGCAGGTAAGCCAGGCGTAAATAACAATGAATTCTATTCCACCCATGAAAAGCTGATAAGTTCACAAACCTTAACTGGCAGAATAAAAAAAGACCTCTGGTACCATCTTGTTACGACTTTTAAATTCAAATGGGCACAAAAAAACTGGCAGAGAGGATTAATAAATGTTCTTGAAAAAGAATACCGTGGTACATTATCGGCGGCGGAAGAAAGTTCGGGGAGGCCACGTTTTATTTATACGCATTTTATCATGCCGCACTATCCTTATCTATTTGACAGGAATGGCAATCAATTATCGTTCGAAGAATCACAACAGGAGATAAGGAAAGACCTGTACCTGGAATATCTTCAATACTGCAATAAGCAATGCCTGGCGCTAACTGACAGTATCTTAAAAAAAGATAAAACAGGCCCAATTGTTATATTGATGAGCGATCATGGTTTTACCAAATATGATGCCTCGGCTATTGACGCTTCTTATAATTTTAACAACATGATCAACATCTATTTGCCTGATAAAAATTATTCCGGGTTTCCGGATACCATCTCCAACGTAAATCTTTTTCGCTTTATCGTGAATAAACAATTTAAACAGCGACTTCCTTTATTAAAAGATTCAACTATCTTTCTGAAGGAGTATTAGCTTTAACGTTTGAAACAGTTATATGTTTAATCCTACACGAATAATGATACTGGCTCCTCACACTGACGATGGAGAACTTGGCGGCGGCGGAACAATTGCAAAACTTTCGGCAGAAGGAAAGGAAGTCTTTTATGTAGCTTTCTGCACGAATTCAAAAGCATTGCTAAAGCCGTCCAATACTCTAGAGCAGGAATGTAAAAAAGCTACATCCATTCTTGGCATTCCTCCATCAAGGCTTATATTATTTAATTATGAAGTAAGAGAGCTTCCACAATTCCGCCAGCAGGTCCTGGAAGAATTATTAAAATTGAATAAAGATATACACCCGGAAATGGTTTTATTGCCAGCCGCCTCCGATATTCACCAGGACCACCAGGTAATTCACCAGGAAGGAATGAGAGCCTTCAAGAATACGACCTTCGCCGGCTATGAATTACCATGGAATAATTACAGCATCCGCACAAATTTTTTTGTTCGAATTTCTGAGACTGACCTTACAAAAAAAGTAGAATCTTTAAAGGCCTACGAATCCCAGTCCGGCAAGAACTATATGAATCCGGATTTCATACGTTCTTTGGCCAAGGTACGTGGTGTCCAGGCCAATAGCCCGTATGCAGAAGCCTTTGAAATTTACAGGTGGATGGTTTGATTTGCTTACCAGTTAATCCGCTGACCAAACTTTCCCAACCCAAAATATTTATTGAGCTGAACGTTTAATCCAAACTGATCATAAGCGGTGTTATTCTGATAATAAGCTCTTGCATAACGTATCTGTATTTTATTGAACAAGGCTCCTACCCCGATTGAAAACCCGTTGAGACCATTACCACCATTATTAATATTTAATTCCTGGCGGCGAAGGTGATTATAACCGAGAGAAACTTCCAGGTGGTCCCCGATATAAATTTGCGATGCGACCACAAAATGTTGGAAAATCTTATCGAAAACAAATTTTTTGTCATTGTCACCTGAATTGAAATCATTGTCATTGTTAAACAATGTATCATTATACCGGATATCAAATTGGTGAAGATGATGGGCCGTAATTGAAAAACCAAAAGGTGCGTGCGATAATCGTTTGGTAATTCCCATTTCCAGGTCAAAGGGCAGGTCATCAGCTGTTGCGCCATCATATTTTTTTAATTGAAAACCCATGTTCCTTGCAAGTACTGATGCTGAAAACAGGTGAGCGGTATCATTATATAGCACACTCGCGTCTGCAGCTATTGCATTAGAGCGGTATAACCCATAATTCGAGTTTATAAATTTCAAAGTAAATCCATAGTTCCATCTTTCTAAATAACGGCGCGATGCCGAGACCTGCATCACCCAATCAGTGGGATGAAAGGAACCCAACAGATTTCCTGTTGCGTCTGTTGCCTGGATGTCACCATAATTGAAATAATGAAGTCCCCATAAAAAATTTGTATTTAACTTCTCACTACGGTAACCTAGTGACAAATGATACGTTTTAATTCCTGCATAAAAACTATTGAACACCGCATTCATTTGGGTATGCATAGATGGAACGAGCAATGATGGGTTATAAAAGGCCATCCCCACATCATTTGACGTCTGCGATACATTGATACCACCCAAACCTGTTAACTGGGGTGTATTTGGCAATTTCAGAAAATTATAGGCGGAACTGCCGCCAAGTGTTTGGCCTGTTGCAAAGGAGGAAACAAGCAGAGCTGGTATAATTGTCCATGACCGCACAGGTCACGAATTTGAGAAAAGTTTTGGAAAGCAGGGGGAAATTTATGTGATCAACTTCCGGATTGGGGTATCCGAAAAATCGAAACTCCTCCATGAACATAGAGGAGTTCCTTTTAACCCTTAAAACAACCAACATGAAAATTCTTACTATAATTACATCAGTAAAAACGCTTATTTGGTTGCCTCGGGAGTGGAAATCTTTTTTTAATCACCCAAAGAAAGTTCCAGGACCTCTTTCATATTCTTTACAAAGTGGAAATCAATACCCTTGATAAAGTCAGCATTGATCTCATCTATATCTTTTTCATTCTGCCAGCAAAGAATGATCTCTTTTAAACCGGCACGTTTGGCTGCCAGCACTTTTTCCTTAATTCCACCAACGGGCAGCACTTGTCCACGTAATGTTATTTCGCCTGTCATACCGAGGTACGGTTTTATTTTTTTCCCGGTAAATGCAGAAGCAATTGCAGCCAACATAGTGACTCCGGCGCTTGGGCCATCTTTGGGCACAGCACCTTCAGGTACATGAATGTGAATGTTTTTCTTTTCAAAAATCTTTGGATCAATGCCGCATTTCTTTGCATTAGATTGAAGGTAGGTCAGTGCAGTGCTGGCACTTTCTTTCATCACGTTTCCCAGGTTTCCGGTCAGGCGCAACTCTCCCTTACCATCGCTTAAGCTTGTTTCAATAAACAAAATGTCACCCCCCACATAAGTATACGCAAGCCCCACGGCCACACCCGGCATATTGGCATTCTTGTATACGTCGCTGCTGAAACGCGGTTTACCCAATATTTTTTCAATGTCCTTTGCCGATACCAAATTCAAAACCCTTTCATTCATCGCAAATTCTTTTGCCTCATAACGCATGATCGCTGCAAGATGACGATCCAATTCCCTAACACCACTCTCCCTTGTATAATCCTGGATCATTTTTTTAATGACGTCTTCACTGATCCTAAATTCCATACTCTTTAACCCATGCAATTCCTTTTGTTTGGGTATAAGATGACGCCTGGCAATTTCAATTTTCTCTTCTACTGCATAGCCGCCAAGCTCGATTACTTCAAGACGGTCGCGGAGGGCAGGCTGAATGTTCTGGATATTATTGGCTGTAGCTATAAACAATACCTTACTCAGGTCATATTCCAATTCAAGGTAGTTATCATAAAAACTATTGTTCTGTTCGGGATCCAGCACCTCAAGCAAGGCAGAAGAAGGATCGCCCCTAAAATCGCTGCCCACTTTATCGATCTCATCCAATATCATGACAGGATTGGATGATTTTATTTTGCGAATGGACTGGAGGATTCTTCCGGGCATTGCACCGATATACGTCTTACGATGGCCCCGTACCTCACTTTCATCATGCAAACCACCTAAGCTTAATCTGACATATTTTCTTCCGATCGCACTGGCAATACTTCGACCCAATGATGTTTTGCCAATACCCGGGGGACCAACGAAACAAAGTATTGGGCTTTTCATATCGCCTTTCAATTTCAATACTGCCAGGTATTCGAGAATTCGCTCTTTTATCTTATCCATTCCGTAATGATCCTCATCTAATATTTTTTTTGCCTTTTTCAGGTCATAATGATCTTCCGTATAAGCCTCCCAGGGAAGGTCAAGCATCAGGTCGAGATGGTTGTAAACAACAGAGTAATCCGGAGTGGTGGGATGCATCCTTTCCAATTTCTCAATGCCTTTCTTAAACATCTCTTTGGCAGCCTCGGGCCATTTTTTTGCTTCGCCCTTTTTCTGCATGTCCTTTATTTCCCTGTCGTTTGTGTCACCTCCAAGTTCTTCCTTGATGCTTTTTAATTGCTGCTGAAGAAAATAGTCTCGCTGCTGTTTATCAATTTCTGTTTTTGTTTTGTTGGTGACCTTATTTTTTAATTCAGCAAACTGTAGCTCTTTTTGCAATAATTCCATCAACAGGTTGGCCCTCTCCCGGATATTATTCAATTCCAGTAATCTTTGCTTGTCTTTTATGTCGGTGTTTAAATTACCGGAAACAAAATGAATAAGGAAGGATGGGCTTTCAATATTGCGGAGAATGATAGAAGCTTCCGAGGGAATATTTGGTGAAAGCTGAATTATTTCAGCGGCCATCTCTTTTATATTGGCTACATAAGCCTCAAAATCGGCATCTTTTGGTGGCTCTTCATCGAGTAGCGATTTAATTCTTGCCCTGAAATAAGGATCCTCACCTGCTATTGCCTCAATACAGAACCTGCTTTTGCCCTGGATGATAACTGTTGTTCCTCCATCGGGCATTTTTATCAATTTGATGATCTTAGCGATCGTACCAACATTTTCTAAATCTTTGGTCTCAGGGTCTTCGATATTACTGTCTTTTTGTGCTATTACGCCAATCAGTTTGTCAGTCTTGTATGCATCGTTCACCGCCCTGATGCTTTTATCACGGCCTACTGTTATCGGCAAAACCACGCCGGGAAAAAGAACTGTATTTCGAAGAGGTAACAGGGAAATTTCATCAGGAATCTCAATCCCATCCATGCTTTCACTATCAGACTCGTTCAATGGAATGATAGGAATGAAATCCATCTCGTCCTTATTTTTCTGGAAAAAAATTTCAAAACTCATTTAATTCTATTTAGACAATATGACATCCCAATAACCGGGAAGCTTTAAAATGATACAGGGTAATACAGGAGTCAAGTATTATGCCCATTGCAAAAATAGTCCTTCAGGCCTTATTTGAATCGGCTGGAACTGCCGGGATGGAAGATTAAACTTGATTAAATACAACATTTCAGAAAAAATCCCGCCTGTGGCGGGACTTCTTAACAGGTATCTGAATTCTTATAAAGCTATTCCAACAGATAATTGGATCACCTGATTTGTCCATTTATCCTGGTTGTCTATGTCATTGATATTATTAAGCCCAATAAGGTACCGTCCCGTAAATCTAAACTGGGCAATTTTAACCTGTGCTCCCAAAGCCATCGAAAAATCTCCGCTTTTAAATGCAGCCTCTCCGTTTTGCAGAAAATTTTTGTCCTGGTTCATCAAAATACCAAACTGAGGGCCAGCTTGCAAATGAATGGGTCCAAGGAATTTGTAATCCAGCAAAAGTGGGATGGTGAGGTAATTCAACTTAACCTTGCTCTGATCGGAAGTGATCACGTTTTCATAAATTGATTTGTAACTGCTGTCAAGGGTTGAAGTATATTGATTAAATAAAACTTCAGGTTGAAAAGAGAATTTGTCACTTAATTTAATTTCGGCAAAACCGCCGACGTTGTAGCCATATTCGAACTGTTCTTTGAAGGACTTACCATCGACTTTGGTAATATTCGCTCCGGCCTTTACGCCGATATGAAATTGCGCCATCATTAATTGTGAGATGAGTAGGGCAACAGACAGGTTAACAAGCTTTGTTTTCATATTTATTATTTTGATTCGCAAAATTTTTGACCAAGTATAATGCCAAAGGAAACCGACCGTCGTTAAAATCCATTAACTGATTTTTGAATTTCTAAAGTAATAAACATCAATACTAAAAAACTTATTGCCACTCTCATGTGAAGGTTTTTATAAATCCGGAAAACCTTAGAAAATAAAGCCACCACTGACTGAAATCAGTCCTGTAAATTGTTTCTCAGTACCGGGAAAATAATAATCAAGTATCAGCTGAGGCTGCACATAAAATTTCCCGATAGAGTATTCGGTCTTTAAATAAAAAGTAAGTGCCAGTGGTTGAAAATAAAGTTTGTTATCCAGGTAAACATTCTCAGTATTATATAAAACGTTAGCTCCCGATCTTAGTAGTGTCGCATAGGTGTTTGATGATTGATTGAATCCAAATTTTTGTGAACCGCTCGTAAAAGTCAATTGCGGGGTAACCCGGATATGATCATTGTACGTAAATACATCAAGCCAGTAAAAATCATGACGAATAGAAGTGATCAAAGAAAAGTCACTGACAGATTCTTTCGTATTGATCCTTGTAAAGCCACTCCGTCGCAATTGCAACGAAGTAATGTATTCCTCACGGTCCTGGTAATCCGACCGGCTTCCCCAGCCATAGCTCACTCCTATCATCGGTTTAAACCACCATTTGCGATAGGTAAAATAGGTATAAAGTTCATTCTGCAAAGGCGAAGTATAGAATGGTAGCGAATCCTGGGTAAAATAGCGTGTGTACGAAATGCCAGTTGCCAAATTCTTATTTTCGAGATAATCGTATGAAGGGCTTACGGCCAATTGATAAAACCTGAATTTTTTTTGATCACTCACGAAAGATGCGATCCCTGTAATTCCCAAACCGCTTTTATCGTAGTATCCAAAAAACGGTGTGATCGCTACTTTCCGGGTTGGTTCCAGGAAAACTTCGGTTTTGCTTTTATAATTGAAATATCCTTTTTGAATAGAGAAAGCCGAAAGTATGTAGCTGCGGGGGGACAAAATGGAATCAAGAAATTTTTCGAGATCATCAAACATTATATCATTGTAATCGAGGGAAGTGTCTATTATTGATTTGTCAACTTTGCTCAATGATGTATCCGCAGGAATAACTTGTGAGAATACAACGATCCCTGACAGGTGTACGACCAGTATTAAAAACCATTTTTTATACATCCGCAGCTGAATTATGGCTTCAAGACATCCAATGGCGGATTTTTTGACCCTTAATTTAACGGCAAGTTTAATTCCAATTAATCTCGCCTGTCCTAAAACGAATTGAAAGTCAATTTTATTGGGCAGAATTTAGCTTATCAAGTTAATTCAATGACCGTTATTTCGGGCAGGATACCCACCCTTCCGGGATAACCAATAAATCCATACCCCCTGTTCACGTACAATTTCTGTTTTCCATCCTCATAGAGTCCGGCCCATTCTTTATAAACATATTGTACCGGGCTCCACCTAAAACCGGGGATCTCTACGCCGAACTGCATTCCGTGAGTATGCCCTGCCAGCATTAAGTCAATGTCCGGGTATGTCGGTTTCACCTGCGCATCCCAATGCGAGGGGTCGTGACTCATCAAAATCTTAAAGGGATAATCCTGGCTTCCTTCATAAGCCTTTTTGAGATCGCCATACTTGGGAAATCTTGCCTTCGAACTCCAGTTCTGGACACCGAGTAAGGCCATTTTATCCCCATTTTTCTCTACTTCAACATACTCATCTAAAAGGAGCCTCCACCCAAGCTTAGCATGTACATCTTTTAACTTGTCAAGATTGGCCTGTTGCATAGGAGTTAACAGGTGTTTGCCGGCTAATTCTTCCTTCCTTCTGTGCTCGACGTTTCTATCGGGCCATGCGTGGTAATCGCCGTAATCATGATTCCCAAAAATTGAATAAACGCCCATGGGAGCCTTTAATTTATCAAAAACATCCATGTAGCCGTCCATTTCATGAGCTACGTCATTTACAAGGTCACCAGTAAATAAAATAAGATCTGCCTTTTCCTTTAGTATCTTATCAACACCCCTCATTACGGCCGCCTTGTCTGTAAAACTCCCGGAATGGATGTCGGACACCTGGATAATTTTTAATCCTTTAAAACCAGCGGGCAAATTATCGAACGCCAGCTGCACACGATGCACCCTGTAACGATACTTGTTGCTGAGTCCATAAACAAGACTGCTGAAAAGTCCCCCACCAACGATCATACCTGCCCAGCTTAAAAAAACAGAACGGGAAATTTTTACTCCCTGTTCCATTGTTTCTCCTTCCGTATTTGAAAAAAATAATTTACCTGCAGCCCATTGTATTACTCTTCGCAGGTCGTCAACGAGGAAAAAGATAGAGGCAATGATCTTTGAAAAAAATAAACCAACAATGATCGCAAAAAAAGTATTTCTCGCTACACGATTTTGCTGCGCAAAATGTAAATAGGGTAAAATTATCAACATCGTAATGGCCAAAGCGGAGATGGTCCAATAAATGACGTGAATGATCAATTTTACCCTGGAACCTGCTGAATTTGTCAAAACCCGTAGAGCCTGGAACACATAAAAATCCAGCGATAGCATAAACCCGAGAAATATCCACCAAAAAATAGAATTGCGCATTAGAAAGCAAGATTATGAAGAATAAGACGAACTGAAAAACATTATCTTTTAAAATTTGTTTGAAGTTTTAGATACAAACTTTTAATATCCGATCAGCAAATTCAAAATGAGAACCCATATAACAATTACTTTTGTCGCTATGAAATTTACTTATTACGGTCATGCGTGTTTTTTAGTTGAAATAAAAAACAAAAGACTTCTATTCGATCCTTTTATTACGGGAAATGAATTGGCAAAAGATATTAACATCGCTGATATCGAAACCGATTATATTTTGCAATCGCACGGGCACATAGACCATATCTCTGATTGCATTACCCTTGCCCAGGCCTCTAATGCAAAGGTTATTTGCAGTTGGGAAATTCATGAATGGCTCTTTAAAAAAGGAATCAATAATACGCATCCAATGAATACGGGCGGCAGTTGGAATTTTGGCGATTTCCGGGTTAAATGCACTGCGGCACAGCATAGCAGCGGTTTACCCGATGGTAGTTATGGTGGAAGTCCCATGGGCTTCATTGTTTATACTAGCGAAGGGAACTTTTATTATAGTGGCGATACAGCGCTTACGCTGGATATGCAGCTTATTCCACAATGGGCAAAACTAAATTTTGCGGTATTGCCCATAGGCGACAATTTTACAATGGGCTATGAAGATGCTGTTCGTGCAGCCCGGATGATCGACTGCAAAAATATCATAGGCGTGCATTATGACACGTTTGGCTATATAAAAATTGACCATGAAAAAGCAAAGAAGGCCTTCCATGATGATGAAAGGAAATTGCAGTTGTTGAAAATTGGTGAAACAATAAAATTGCAGGTGGAATAGGGTCTGCAATTGCCCATTTAAAATTCGAAAATAGCTAAGGTACACTATGGGAAGAGTAATAGGAGTTGCCAACCAAAAAGGCGGAGTAGGGAAAACTACAACAGCCATAAACCTTGCCGCGAGTCTCGCTGTATTGGAATTTAAAACCTTGCTGGTCGACGGCGATCCGCAAGCCAACAGTACTACCGGCGTAGGTTTTGATCTGCACAATGTCACGCACAGTCTTTATGATTGCATGGTAAACGAAGCCTCCGCAAGAGACGTGATATTAAAAACGGAGATACCAAATCTTGATCTTATTCCTTCACATATTGACCTGGTGGGAGCAGAAATTGAAATGATCAATTATCCTAGCCGGGAGATGGTGTTAAAAAATATTCTTGAACCGGTACGAAATGATTATGATTTTGTCATTATCGATTGCTCGCCATCACTTGGCCTGATAACAGTAAATGCTTTGACAGCAGCAGATTCAGTAATTGTACCTGTACAATGCGAGTTTTTTGCCTTGGAAGGATTAGGAAAATTGCTGAACACTATTAAGATCGTTCAAGGCAGGCTAAATACTTTGTTGGAAATTGAGGGAATTTTAATGACCATGTACGATGGCCGCCTGCGACTGTGCAACCAGGTAGTAAGTGAAGTACGCCGGCATTTTGAAGAGATAGTTTTCACCACCATTATACACCGTAATTCAAAATTAAGTGAGGCCCCAAGCGTTGGAAAACCTGTTATTTTATATGATGGTAACAGCAAAGGATCTGTAAACTATCTGAATCTGGCCAAAGAAATTCTTCAAAAGAACAACCTGACAAAGATCACGCAGGAAGAAAGAATATTAGAGTTGTGA
>Ga0157374_10003641_pt1 | contig 12967 bp, 12 predicted proteins | sample M25metaG_FD_115308 | JGI IMG/M metagenome (GOLD analysis project Ga0157374, IMG submission 115308) | Miscanthus rhizosphere microbial communities from Kellogg Biological Station, Michigan, USA - M2-5 metaG | ecosystem: Host-associated > Plants > Roots > Rhizosphere > Soil | place: USA: Michigan...
CAAAGCTCTCATTCATGTATCCCCAACGTTCAATCAGTACACCCTGATGCAACTGGCCAATATTCATTGCATCAGGAGGGCCAGGCATTCTTCAGCTCAACCGCGGATAGCGAGTGAGGTTTTGCTTAATTTCGCTTTCTCGTTTTCTTTGAACCGGCGAGCTTAGAAACCAGTCTCTCTAGATCAGCCACGCGGCCTCTCAATTCATCTACGCTTTCCGGTTCCGGCTGCCTCACGTTTTGCTGGCGAGGTCCTGAAGATTTGCCGGTACTGGAGGAGCTTTTTCCAGCGACGGGTATTTCTTCCGCACTGGTCCGGCCAGTCTGCATGAAGTCGAAAGGGTTCAGAGGATTCGGCATCGCGCGATAGGCGTTTTGATAAACCTCGAGCATTGTCTTCATATACTGCAAGGCACTCTCCTGGCTTGCTCGCCCAGATGCAACGACCATTTGGCGCAACAAGTCCAGGGGGAAGCTGGATTCCGGTGTCTTGGCATCTTCGACGATGATTTGGGTCAGAATGAGCCGCGTGATGTCTTCGCCAGAGGAAGCATCGATGACCTGGATATCGCTCCCCTGCTGAAGGAGCTGTGCCACCTCTTCGAGGTTTACATAGCGGCTGTTTGTAGTGTCATAGAGGCGCCGGTTCTCATACTTCTTAATCACGACGGTCTTTTGCGCCATAGTTTTCCAATAATAACCCCTTGACAGCTGGGTTGAAACGGCGCAGCATAAATTCATGCTGCAATGCAGCAATATACGCAGCGCAGGGGCGCAGGATGGAGAGCAAAATGGAGACAAAGGAGACAAATGGACCGATAACGGCTGCGGAAGGAACGAAGGTCGATGTGGTTGAGTCGATGACGGAGCTGTACACCAACGGTATAGAGCGTCTGGCCGAGGTGCAGAAGAAGGGGCTGGAGATTGCCGTAAAGCACAATGCGGAAGTGGCAGCCGCCTGGAAGAAGTTCACGCTGCCGATGCCGGGTGTACTGATGCTGGATCTTGCCACCACGGCATTTGAGCGGCTTGCAGAGACCCAGAAGGGCGCGATCGACCTGATGGTAGAACAAACCCACACGTTCTCCAAGCTGGTGAAAGAACGGAGAGTAAAGACGTCCGACGCGGTGGAAGAAGGCAAGAAGTCGGCCAAGGAAGCTGTCGAGCACTCTATAGCAGCCCAGAAGACGGCGCTGGACTACACGGCCAAGCAGACGAAAGTCGCTTTTGAGACCGCGAAACAACAATTCGGCTATGCCGGAACACCGGCGGGAACCGCAGCAGACTCAATGGAGCGCGGAGTAAACATCGTGCTCGAAGCGCAAAAGGAGCTGCTCGACTTGGTAGCGGAACCGACTCTGCACTAATCCATCAGGCTGGAGACTCGAGATGGGGCGATTGGGAGCGGCTTGGCTCTTGAAATGGAGCAGCGCTAAGCCGCACCTTCGTCTCGATTCAGGTATATGCTTTCTGTGCAAGAAAGCCGGGGGTTGGACATGGCTGCAGAAAAAGGCGCGAGAACCGCTGATCCGTTCGAGGCCTTTCGCGAGATGAGAGACACCTATCTCGAAGGCATGTCGAAAGTGATGATCGATGCAGTAAACACTGAAGAGTATGCGCAGACAACCGGTGCCCTGCTCAACAACTATCTCACCTTGTCCGCGCCTTTTCGCGAGGCGCTGGATAAAGCCATGATATTGGCGCTCGAGCAGTTTTCTCTACCCTCGCGCCAACAGGTGGTGGGGCTGGCAGAACGCTTTACCAATCTCGAAATGCGACTCGATGATCTGGATGCCAAGCTGGATCGGGTCATAGAATTGGCATCTGCCATGCGAGCCCCCTCATCCGGTGCATCCGCTCCGGGCAGGCGTGGTTCTTCGGGAGATGCGAAGTCGCGCACAACAAAGGCGAAACCCTAGAGGTCGATATGGCAGAAGCTGTGTCATTGCCCAACGACTGGACAGTCCTGGATAAAAAGCTCAAGACTTTTAACAGACTGATGACCACCAAGGCGGCGATCGGACAGACGCCCAAGGAACTGATCTGGACGCTCAACAAGGCTAAGCTCTACCGGTATGTTCCAGTCGTTCCAGCGGAAGACCGCTATCCGATACCGTTGATCCTTATCTTCGCCCTCATGAATCGTCCCTCGATCATGGATCTGCGCCCCGGCCACAGCTTTGTTGAATACATGGTCAATCGCGGGTATGACGTGTATCTGCTGGATTGGGGAGTTCCCGGGCCCGAAGACAAACAACTCAGGTTCGACGACTACACGCTCGACTACATGCCCAGAGCGATTCGGAAGATGAAACAGGTTTCTGGAAGCAATGAATTCAGCATGTTGGGTTGGTGCATCGGGGCGATTCTGACCACCATCTATGCGTCTCTACGATCCTATGATGGAATTCTGAATTTGTTGCTGCTGACAGCTCCGCTCGATTTTTCTGACAGGCAGGGACTGACCTTTGCGCGCTGGACAGATGAGAAATACTTCGACATCGATAAAGTTCTCGCGACCTTCGGCAACATGCCGGGCGAGATGATTGATTATGGCGCCAAAGCCCTGAAGCCGATCGAAAACTACATCACAAATTACTGCAAGCTCTGGGACAGCCTGGATGATCCGCGCGCTGTAGAAGCGTGGCACTCGATGAATACGTGGGTGACCGAGATCTTCCCGATGGCCGGCGGCGCCTATCGACAGCTCATCGTTGATCTCTATCGCAACAATAAGTTAATGAAGGGGGAACTGAGGATCCGGGGCGAGATTGTAGATCTGAAGCGGCTACGGGCGAACCTACTGAACGTAATTGCCGAGGGCGACCACATCACCCCACCCTGCCAGTCGGAGGCGGTCATTTCTCAAGTGGGCAGTAGAGACACAGAGGTATACCGCGTACCTGGCGGTCACATAGGCATTATGGCCGGGAGCGGAGCTCACAAGCGGACCTGGCCTCACATCGACTCGTGGCTTGCGGCCCGCTCCCTTTAATCCAGAATTGGACTGTCACATGTAAATGCCACCGTTGACATTTATCTGCTGTCCGGTGATGTAGTCGCCATCACAAATGAGGAATGCAGCGGCTTTGGCTATGTCCTCAGTGTGCGCCAAGCGATGCATCGGGATGCGAAGTTTAATTTGCTCCATGACATCGAGAGGAATACGTTCTGTCATCTCGGTGGAAGTGAACCCCGGTGCTATCACATTCGCGGTGATATTGTATTTCGCCAGTTCCAATGCGAGCACCTTTGTGAACGCGATGAGCCCGCCTTTGCTGGCTGCGTAGTTTGCCTGCCCGAAATTTCCCGCCTGACCCACAAACGAAGCGATGTTAACGATTCGGCCGAAGTTCCTCTCAATCATGAATGGCAGTGCGGCACTCGTGCAGTAGAAAGTGCTGTTGAGATTGGTGTCGATGACCTCGATCCAATCATCATCGGACATTTTGCGAACGCTTTTGTCACGTGTGATCCCAGCATTGTTCACAAGAATGTCGATCCTTTCGTAAGCGTCATGTACCTCCCGAATTAAGTCTCTGGCTCCGAACCGATCTGAGACGTCGGCTTGGAAGACTTCACTTGCGCCTCCGAAATGCACAATTTCGTCCCTGACTTCTCCTGCTCGCATGGCGTTTGATCGGCAATTGACAGCTACTTTTGCGCCTCGATTTGCGAGTTCTAGCGCGATAGCGCGTCCGATGCCTCGCGAAGCTCCCGTTACAAGTGCGACTTTGCCGGCTAGAGATTTCGAAGCCGGGACAATGACTTGGGATAAAGTTGCAGTTCCCATGGCTCACTCCTTCCGTTTCTGTCTGCTTAATTCGTTGACTGAAAGATCGCTGCGATACCCTGTCCGCCGCCGATACACATGGTCACCAGGGCGTATTTTCCGCCGATTCTATGCAGTTCATGGATTGCTTTCACTGTGACAATCGCACCCGTGGCTCCGATGGGATGGCCGAGAGAGATGCCGCTGCCGTTGGGATTTGTCTTTTCCGGCGGAAGATCCAGTTCCTTGCGAACGGCGAGCACCTGTGCCGCGAATGCCTCGTTGGCTTCGATGACATCCATGTCGTCGTTGCTGAGGCCAGTACGCTCGTAGACCTTTCTGACGGCGGATACTGGACCAATACCCATTACTGCCGGATCTACACCCGTGACGGCATAGTCGATTAACTTTGCCATCGGCTTGAGTCCCCGCTCGCGGGCCGCGTGCTCCTCCATCAGCACCACGGCGGCAGCGCCGTCGTTAATGCTGGATGCATTGCCTGCCGTGATGGTGCCGTCCTTGTCGAAGACTGGCTTCAACTTGGCGAGGTTCTCCATGGTGGCGTCGGACCGTGGTGATTCGTCGGTATCGAACCAGGTGCTGCCCTTGCGGCTTTTGAGTTCTATGGGAACAATCTGGCCTTTGAATCGCCCCGTGAGAATGGCGCAATTGGCGCGGCGATGGCTCTCGACGGCCAGCGCGTCCTGGTCTTCGCGAGTTATACCCCATCTGCGGGCAACGTTTTCGGCGGTGATGCCCATATGGACATCGTCGAATGGATCGGTCAGCGCGGCGACCAGGACATCCACCGCCGGTGCATCGTTCATCCGCGCTCCCCAGCGCATGGAACTCAACCAGTAAGGAGCGCGGCTCATGGACTCAACACCACCACCTACGGCGGTGTCGCAATCCCCGCGGCTGATCATGCCAGCGGCTGTAACGATGGCCTGGAGACCGCTGCCGCACATGCGGTTCAGCGTGAGAGCGGGAGTTTCGATAGGCAGTCCGCCACGCAATGCTGCCACTCGCGAGAGATACATGTCCTTCGCGTCAGTGTGAATTACATGGCCAAAAGCGAGATTGCCTATTTCGGAACTGGCGAGTCCGGACCGTTTTACGCTTTCTCGCACGACATCCCCCGCGAGTTCCGTAGGAGGAATGTCTTTCAGCGCTCCGCCGAACTTTCCCAATGCGGTACGGACCGCACTTAAAACCACGACACTTCGATCATTCTGGTTATTCATTGCCCGAGCCTTCCCTTCCTGAACTGGCTTAGATCGTTTTCTATGATTGATCTGCAGAAGCGCGACGCGCCTCCATTCGAAAGAAACAGCCTCCGCTTTGTCGGCGAACTCCACGGAGCCCGCATTTTGCGCGTGGGCACTTTGTGTGCGGGAACTTGGCGCGGACAGGCGATTGGCTCCCAACTGTCGCAAAGTCCCCTATTTCCACAACAGTTCCTCTTCTGGGTACCAAGGCAACACAATTTCTGAGCTTTACATCTTTCCTTATGTGCACTGCAGCATTTACTATGCTGCAGTGCAGCTACGGTGCACGATCGAGGAGGCAAAGAATGGATTTCGAGAGGACTGAAAGTGAAGTGGAGCCAGTATCGGCGTCCCCGTTCACGCTGGAAGGCAAGACAGCGCTCGTGACCGGAGCGGGACGGGGAATCGGTAGAGCTATCGCCAAGCGCCTGGTCGGAGCGGGCGCGCGGGTAATGATCAATGATCTTGACGAAAAGATGCTTTTGGAATCGGAAGCAGAATTGGCGAGTCCGCGTCGTGTGAGCCACATTACGGGAGATCTCACGGATCCGGAGATCCCGGAAGTGATCGTGCAAGCGACGCTCGCCGAATTCAATTCGATTGACATCATTGTCAATAACGCTGGTTATAGCTGGGACAACGTCATACAGAAAACCAGCGACGAGCAGTTTCAGGCGATGCTCGACATTCATCTCCTCACACCGTTTCGGATCCTGCGCGCCGCATCGACCTTCATACGGGAATCTGCAAAGAAGGAAGCCGCAGCTTCGCAGCGTGTGATGCGCAAGGTAGTGAATATCACGTCGATTGCGGGTACTGACGGCAACCCGGGGCAGGCCGGCTACTCGGCAGGCAAGGCCGGAGTGATCGGTCTGACCAAGACGCTGTCTAAGGAGTGGGGACGCTACAACGTGAACGTAAACGCAGTTGGATTTGGCCTCATCGGGACCCGCCTTGTACAGCCCCTGACGGACGCGGGCTCCAACATGGAAATGCACGGTCACCAGATTAGGCTCGGAGTTCAATCCAGCCTCCTGGATTCGGTTAAGAGCGCGTGCCCGCTCGGTCGGCTTGGGACACCCGAAGAAGCCGCTGGCGCTGTTCTGTTTTTCTGCAGCCCGCTATCGGACTACGTGACGGGGGAGGTTCTTATCTGCGGCGGAGGGCTCCACTTCTAGCGAAGCCCCCTGCAGGTTCAGCTATCGATTGACGACGAGCGTGTCGTCAAACACATAGCCTTTCAATTCGCGATCATCTCGTTCAGCGAGTGCAATGAGTCTGCGAACTTCCAGCCAATGGTCCAAACTGAACTCTTGGCCGGAGTCAAATGAACTCAGGTTAGGCTTGTATTGCGCCTGAGGGGGAGCAACGAGGTCGGGGAGAATGGAACAGGGCATTAGCACCTCCATATGGGAACTAAGTGGAGTTTTCCCGTTTAGTGAGGGGCCCGGAGGAACACATCACATCATGAAGAAATTTCTTGCACCGTGATGGCAGTCACAAGAGTCTGTCATTTTTCCACAAGCTTTTCACGAGCGAGGAAGGGCGGATTCGAAGGTCGGGCCATCGTTCTGCACCCACCTGTCTAATCGCGCACCGGCAGGGCAGCGAGAGGCTGCGCCGCCAACCACGATCCCGGTTAGCACCGTGACGCCATCGCCACGAGTGAAAATCCTAGTCGCGTGTGGGAATCCTCCAAATCTTCAAAGCATTGCTTTGCAATCGAAAGAACCTTGTTTAAGTTCACGTCGGTTTGCAATCTAGCCGCTGAACATGAGCAGCCGAATCGATCGCTAATCTCAAGGGAAGGTTGACGAATCACCGGTGTTGAGAAGACCGGCTCTGCGAAGAATCCTGCGCACTTTTTTGGGCGAGACAGAAAGGCACTCGGCCACGCGTGAGACCTTCTTGCCCTCCCGTTGCCACACTTTCGGGATCACGATTTCAGCGAACTCTTCGGTGATTTGTTGGAAGGTCTTCTCGCCCATGATTCCCTCCGACCATCCGCGAAGAGTTTCGTTGATGCCTGAGGCGCGCATAATCCGTGATTTCAAGGCGGCCAGATCATCGAGCACATGATCGCTCTCTCCCACACCGACAAGGGTCATCGCAGCGCTGACGCAGGATCTGGCAAGGTCCCACTCTTGAAAAAAGTCATTCGCGGCCGTAATGCCACAAGCAATGTGTGCAGCCGCGAGCAGCCGCCGATTCTGAGTGTGCTTAGCCAGAGTCAACGCTTCCTCACTGAACCGTCTCGCCTGGTTCGCGTGCAGTGCTGTGTCGACCTCTTCACCGAGTTGCTCCTCGATTTTCGCGTTTTCTGCTGCAGCCTGCAAAACACGCGCCCGTGCCATGAGAATGTAATCGCTCTTCTCTTTCCCGATTCGATATGCTTCGAGAGCTTCTCGAGAAGCGAGATCGATGTCTCCTGCGTCGAGATGGAGATAGCCGCAATTGACGGTCACCGCCCCGAGCCCTCCGAAGTGGCCTTGCAGGGTATATATCTCCCGTGCTTGCTGTAGTTGTGAAATAGCCTCATCAGAAAGTTGCTGGTGTCTTGAACGGAGAGCGGCGGCCGTTGTTCCGGACACAACGGAGCATCGGTGCTCACCGGACCTTCGATCGCTATTGATTGCTCGCGCATCAATTCGTCTCCGAAGCTGCAGTGCGAGCAACCGCTTCACATAGGCGGAGTTTACCAGTGCTCGTGCAAGGTTCCGATGATGAGTGTTCCCCGCAGAATAGATGGTGATAGCCTGCCCGAAATGCTCAAGGGCCTTTGCGTATTCACCCGACCGGCGAACGATTCTGCCTCTTGCCGACTCGATATTGCCGCGCGCCAGGAAATGATCCGTGCCTTTGAGAGTCAGCTCCGCATGACTGAGCAGCCGTAGAGCCTCTTTCCTCATCCCTCTCTGGAATAAGAGCCAACTCTCATGAATCTGAATCACAGCTGTGAACACCGCGTCTTCATGAGACTTCTGTGCCTGCTCACGCGCGCACACGATTTCTTCAAAAGCCAGTTCGTACTCGCCTTTCTTCCTATGTGCCCGTCCTTTCCAGAAGTGAGCTACGGTCAGCAGCCGGTCATCTGCCATTCCAAACTCAGTTCGCAGTACAAAGTCGAAGATTTCAATCGCGGTGTCCACCTGTTCGGAAGACAATGCCCGAAATCCTTCAACCATTCGCAGCCGAAGATAGTCCTCGAGGGGTAGCCTGCGGCGGCATTCAGCACGAAAACTTACCAAGAGACGGTCGAGCAGATGGTAGTCGCGGTAGCCTACATCTACCCATTGGGCAATCAGGAGAAGCAGTTCCGTCGCGTGTGGCTCGCCTGGAGCAACTTTCGCCCACTCGCCTTCCGCTTTGTCGAGCATCGCAATCCCGTCCGACACGCGCCTGAGACTAAGAGCCTGACTCAGTTCCTGAACGAACTGCGGACCGATCGTCATAACGCGCCAACTTCTTTCGCGGCGGTCCCGCTCGATCGACGGGCGGAACAAGATGCTCCCGTTGCAGGCGCCTCATCAGCCTGTGGAGGCACCTGTCGGCGAACAAGCGACAGTGCGATCTTTCTCCCGAGAACGGCCAGATTATGACTCTGCCGGGGCATCTATGTCCACTCGTCCGATTCGGACTGCCCCGCCTTGTGTCTTGCGTCACGCTGCGATTTACTCACATCACATTCATGGCGTGCGCAAGCAATCGGCACCAAGGAGATGAATAATGCGCAGCATTGCTTCTTACGAAGTCAACTGGGATTCACCACGCTGGGACGGAACGATTCGCACTTACGAGCCCGCAGACGTCAGGCGCCTTCGCGGAACTGTGAACGTTGAGCACTCGCTCGCTCGTGCCGGCGCGGAGAAGCTCTGGAGCATGCTTCACCAGGAGAAATATATCTCCGCCCTCGGAGCCTTAACAGGAAATCAGGCCATTGAAATGGCCAAGGCCGGTTTGAAGGCGATTTATTTGAGCGGATGGCAAGTGGCGGCAGACGCTAATCTGAGCTGCCACATGTATCCCGACCAGAGTCTCTATCCATCCAACAGCGTGCCGGGTGTGGTTCGTTCGATCAACAACGCACTGATGCGTGCGGATCAGATTGCACATTCCGAAGGCCAGGCCCCCCTTGACTGGATGCTGCCGATCGTCGCCGACGCGGAAGCAGGATTCGGCGGCGTCTTGAATGCTTTCGAACTGATGAAGGCGATGATCGAAGCCGGAGCGGCCGCAGTCCACTTTGAGGATCAGCTCTCTTCCGCAAAGAAGTGCGGGCACATGGGGGGCAAGGTGCTGGTTCCAACAGGGGAGGCGATACAGAAGCTGATTGCCGCTCGCTTGGCGTCGGACGTACTTGGCGTGCCTACGATACTGATCGCAAGAACCGACGCTAATGCGGCGCAATTGATTACGAGCGATTGCGATATGAATGATGCCCGCTTCATAACGGGCCATCGCACGCCGGAGGGCTTTTTTGCCTTCCGCGGTGGCTTGGATGCAGCGATCGCTCGGGGCCTCGCCTACGCTCCCTATGCGGATATGCTGTGGTGCGAAACATCTGAGCCCAATCTGAAGGAAGCGAGGCAGTTCGCCAGCGCTATCCATTCGAGCTATCCAGGGAAGCTGCTGGCCTACAATTGCTCTCCTTCTTTCCATTGGAGAGCCAAGCTGAATGAGTCAGAGATCGCCGGGTTTCAGCATGAGCTCGCCAGCACGGGCTATCGCTTTCAGTTCGTAACTCTGGCTGGATTCCACTCGCTCAACCTCTCCGCCTTCGAGCTTGCGCATGAATACGCAAGATCTGGAATGTCTGCTTATTCGAATCTGCAGCAGCGCGAATTCGAGCTCGCGGAACAGCTTGGATACGGCGCTGTGAAACACCAGCGCTTTGTGGGTACAGGCTATTTCGATGACATCGCGAACACGATTGCGGCAGGTCGCTCGTCCATTCGAGCGCTTCCCGGCTCGACGGAGGAAGAGCAGTTTGGACTATCCGCAGGTCAAAGCCAAGCCGATCCAGCTTTTGTCATCCCGGTTTCGGGCGACTGAGGTGTCTGACAAACACAACATAACTAACCGAGAGGTAAACGCATGAGCGCAACTCTACCGACATTCCAAATTGCCACTGCTCTCGATACGGCAGAGAACGAAATATACACTCCCGATGCATTGAAGTTCCTTCGCTCTCTCGATCACATGTTCGAGCATAGAAGAGGCGATCTGCTTCGCGACCGGAATGAACGGCAATCGCAATTGGATGCTGGCATGTTGCCAAGGTTTCGCTCAGAGACTTCCCACATCCGTGAATCTGACTGGACAGTCGCTCCGATCCCACCCGACCTTCATGATCGCCGGGTGGAGATCACCGGTCCCCCAGAACGAAAGATGGTGATCAATGCGCTCAACTCTGGCGCGAATGTCTTCATGGCGGACTTCGAGGACTCAAACGCTCCAACCTGGAGCAACTGTCTGGAGGGCCAAAGGAATTTGCGTGATGCAAACCGGAGAACTATTGAGTTCAGGTCCCAGGAAGGCAAGCATTATAAGTTAGTACCAAAGCCTGCTGTGCTCTTCGTCCGGCCCAGAGGATGGCACATGTTGGAAAAGCACCTTCAGATTGAAGGGGCCCCGATATCAGCCTCGCTGTTTGATTTCGGATTGTACTTCTTCCACAATTTCAGAACGTTGCTTGACCGCGACACCGCGCCTTACTTCTACCTGCCGAAGTTGGAGAGCTATCACGAAGCCAAGCTGTGGAACGACGTCTTTGTCTACGCTCAGGATTACGTTGGAATCCCAAGGGGAACAATCCGGGCAACTGTATTGATCGAAACCATCTCTGCGGCTTTCGAAATGGACGAAATTCTGTATGAACTCCGCGAGCATTCGGCCGGCCTGAATTGCGGCCGCTGGGACTACATCTTCAGCTTCATCAAGAAGTTCAGATGCCATCCGAAATTCATACTGCCGGATCGCAACGAGATCACCATGGAGCAGCCATTTCTGCGTTCCTATGTCGAATTACTGATTCACACTTGTCATAAGCGCGGCATTCACGCGATGGGCGGCATGGCTGCTCAAATACCGATCCGCGATAACCCGCATGTCAACGAACAGGCGATGGAGCGAGTTCGCCGGGACAAACTGCGGGAAGTTAAGGCTGGCCATGATGGGACTTGGGTGGCCCATCCGGGGCTCGTTCCAATTGCGAAGGCCGTGTTCGATCAACACATGAAAGGGCCAAACCAAATTCGGCGGCCTGCCAATCGGACCTCCACCGTCCGCGAGAGCGATCTGCTGGAGCTTCCGCGCGGGCGTACTACCGAGGAGGGCTTCGTTCGGAATGTTGACATCGCCCTGCAGTACCTCGAGTCTTGGCTGCGCGGTAATGGATGCGTTCCAATCTACAACCTGATGGAGGATGCTGCGACCGCAGAGATATCGCGTGCGCAAATCTGGCAATGGATCTATTACAACGCCCGGCTCAGCAATGGGAAACGCGTGGACCACCACATGCTCTCCTACGCCATCTGGAATTGCGTGAATCACACCAGACAGAAGCTGGGAGATGAACATTTCGCGACATCCAAGTTCGAGCGTGCAGCCGAGCTGCTGAGATCGTTGTCCACTGGCGAATTCCAGGAGTTCTTAACGACCGCAGCCTATGCGGACTTTGCGTGAGAGTGTCGGAGGAACATCCAAGGTGGTCTTCTGATAAAAGGCTGCTCAGTTGGGCCTCTCGTGTAATACCTTGTGCTCTTGGTCGAGCGAGCGTTGAATGAACTCGCACGATTTGTTCACGCCACCGATCCGTCTTGCTAAACATCCGTAGATTTTAGGCGAACGTATAGTCGCCTTTCCGGACAGCTGACCTTCGGTCGACGCTACCCACAGCCAACCCATCCATCGACCGTCTGCGATGCAGGGCGTGTGTGTTTTCGCGTTAAGTGAGCGGGTTGTCGGCGACTGAGATACTGGCAAGAAAATGGCCTCAATGTCCAGATGGCCGGTGATTAGATCCGAAGGCAGTTGCAAAGTGACTCCATCGTCAATAATGTTCTTGACGCCTGACGGAGAGAACACTTGGCACATCAGAGAGTCGAGGAACGCGGACTTCAGATTGTCCAAGGTGTGCTGGGCGAGGAAATGAGTATTTTGGAAGCTGCTCAGGACCTGTGGGCGCTTCTTCGGGTGAATCCAGCCTTAGCATCGCAGAGTGATTTCGATTTTATGCGTGCAATTTCCAGCGAGACGGACGACCTTCCGATTGGACGAGTTCGCGAACATTGGCATCCCGACTCATTGTCTGAAAAAGACCACGAGATCAGGCGTCTTGAATCGCTCTGGCGTGAACAGATGTTGCGGGCGTGCGAACGAATCCGCAGAATACTGCTCCTGAGGAAGCTGGTTCTAGATCGTCATTTGAGCGTTTCCGAGCGTCCGATTCTTGGTGCGGTCGCCAGACAAGAGGTAGCAGCAATCGTTAAGTCGCTGTTGCTCGCTGATACGGTTTTCCCGATCGAGGGCCGGGAGGGTTTCGGATTCGAGGGAGCATTCCTGGGACTGACGTCTTCGGGAATACAGCTAGTAAGCAGTCGCACCTATGCTACGAATCCGCGAGTGGTGGCAGAGCGCCGCGTCGTACATTTCAAAGACATCGATACAGCGACAGAAGCATTCATCAATTCTGAATGGATCAACGGAATAGATGGTATTCCGCTGATCTCGAGCCACTAGAGCTTTGCTCTGGTCGAGTGGTCGCCTGTGGGGAACTTGGCAATTCGTTGATCTCAAGGTCAGCATGGCCGGTAATCCGCCCAGAATCCCAGCCTAGTACACTTCGGACGTGACAATCTCTTCAATCGGAGCCTTTCTGATCGCTGGATGGTGCATCTATTCTGGCGTCGCCGGAAAGGATCTCTATC
>Ga0157374_10003642_pt1 | contig 12967 bp, 12 predicted proteins | sample M25metaG_FD_115308 | JGI IMG/M metagenome (GOLD analysis project Ga0157374, IMG submission 115308) | Miscanthus rhizosphere microbial communities from Kellogg Biological Station, Michigan, USA - M2-5 metaG | ecosystem: Host-associated > Plants > Roots > Rhizosphere > Soil | place: USA: Michigan...
AGCCTACTTCTGCTCACGCGCTCCCTCATCGGACGACGCCGCGATGGTGGTCGGATCGGGTAGGTGGCGAAGCCAGCTGCGGGTTCCGAAGAACCCGCACTTGGTCGACGCGATCTCACATGCGGCGTGGATAGGGCCGACGACGCCAATGTGGCCGGTTCGGGCCGCGAAGTAACAGTAAGCGCCGTGGAACACATCGCCGGCGCCGCTCGTGTCGACGGCGTGAACCGCGGGCGGTCTGACCGAACCGGACTGGTCACCCTGCCACCAGTGCACCGGATCAGCGCCGTGCGTGACCATAACGGTCGGAATCCCGAGGCGAACGAGCGCTCGAGCTGACGAATCGGAATCGGCGGTTCCTTGATAGCGAAAGTCGGCCGAGCAGATCACCGTGTGCGCTCCCGGCAGGACCTGACCCAGAACCGGTTTCCATCGCCCGGCGTCGATCACGAGCGGTATCGATGCCGCCTTCGCGGTCTGACTGGCTGCCTCGGCCAGCACCGGATGATGTCCGTCGATCAGCACGACGTCGGCGCCGACCAGGACCGGGCTCAGGTCGGGAACGTCGGTGACTTCGGCCGTACCTGCGTCAATCGAGACCACCGAGCGCTCCGCCGTGCCCCGCAGCACGGCGATCGACGAGACCGCCGCGCGATCCACCTGCTCGGACGCGACGTCGATGACGCGGATCCGGCACGCGTGGAGGTCGGAGCGGATCAGTTCGGCCACCGCGCCTTGACCGAGTGCGGTAACCAGTACTGCCTCTCCTCCCAACGCGGAGAAGGTGACGGCAGCATTCGTGGCCGGCCCGCCGGCGGCAATCGCCTGCGCGCTGGCAGTGACCTTCTGGTTGACAGCTGGTGCGGCGTCGACTTGGTGCACGACGTCCAACGTGCTCAGACCGACGAAGACGCCAACCGGTACTCGGCGGGTGTCAGGGACGCGACCCGATATGTCGATCACCTACCGACGGCAGCGCGGTGGAACGGCAAGGTCTTCGCCGGTCTGCGGTCCAAGCCGAGCATCCGTGTGCTGGGATCAGTGCGATTGCGGCCGACCCAGTCGCGACTTGGTCTGCTCGACATCCATGCCGTGTAGCCGAAGGAGGTTCTCGCCGAGGATCTTGCGCTTGGCCTGGGCGGTGAGCTGCGGGTAGCCATAGCCGTCGCACAAGTCCTGCGGAATCTCGAAGTCCATGAACGCCCTTATTGCCCACTGGGGATGAAAGAGCGGGGCCTCCGAGCCAAAGATGATCTTGTCCTCGCCGCACCAGAACAGCAGCTTGCCGAGGATCTCGGCGAACATGCGCGGCGCCCGAACGATGAAGTTGACGGTTGCGGCGAGCGATGCGTAGAGGTTCGGATAGCGGATCAGTTGCCAGCACGTCTCGTCGATGAAGGGAAGGCCGACGTGGAAGATGACGAAGTTGATGTCGGGGAAGTTGGCGGCGGCTCCGTCCATGTCCCAGGTCTGCGTGTGTTCGATCGGCTGCGGTCCCAGCGGTACGCCCTTGTGGACGCCGATCAGGTTGATACCCAACTCCTGCGCCTTCTCGAACACCGGGAAGGCGATACGCGGGTCGTCCATGCGCCACGGGAACGGCTGGCCGTAGTCGTAGCGCACGTTGTAGAACTTCAACGCCTTCGCGCCGAACTCCTTGACCTGACGTTCCATGAGATCGAGCGCGCGGCGGCCTTCCAGCGGGTTCACCGAGCCCCAGAAGACCGTGCGGTCCGGGTCACGCGAGGCGAGCTCGGCGCATTCCTCCCAGGGTGACAGGCCATCTCGATACAGGTCGGTGAGCGGCAAGGGCATCGCCACGAGCATGTCCACATCGGACTCGTCGAAGACCATCTGGTGGATATCGGCGGGCGTCCAGTCCTTCAGGAACTCCTCGGCCGAAAGCGTTGTCGCCGAGTCAGGGGTCAGCGCGCTGTGGAACGCGTAGAGGTGGTTGGAGAACATCTCCCCAGGCCGGCCGAACGCGTTCTTCGGAGTGAAGTTGAACGGATGCGCAACTCCGTCGAATACGAACGCATCACCTAGCATCGGCTTGCCTCCTCGGCCGGTTGAGGTGGTGTCCGGTGCGCCGCGAGGTATCCGTCGCGGTCCGGAACTGATATCGGATCGGGCAGGAAGCGCAGCTTGCGCGCCGCCGACGGGCTGAGCCGGTCGGTAGTCCACGCTTCATCCCAGACCACCGCCACTTCGGCGGTGGCCACGCCCGGCGCGCCAACGACCGCCCGCTCGACCTCGTCAAGAACCCGCGAGGCAAATGGGCACCAACCCGTGGTAAGCAGCAACTCCACTCGAGCATGCCCATCCGCGACCGCAACGGACTTGACCAGGCCCATCTCCACCACGGAGATGCCCTTCTCTCGGCAACACGGGTCGTATACGTCCGACAGGGCGTCAAGAGCCCACTTGGGTACCGGCGCCGCCATGACCCGATTGTGCTCGACCGATGTCGTCGTTGGAAGGCCACGACAGCGAGTCTGGGGATTTGCCCTTGTGGCGCAAGGGTCTGGGTCGAATGCCTGTTGAAACCCCTTGCGGTACGCGCGTGGCCGTCGTGACACTCGCTACGACCAGCCATCGATCGTGAACATCGGTAAAGGAAAGGGATCGCCGTGCAGGGCTTTGATCCATCGCAAAGCTTCGGCCCTGACGTGGCCGCGCGGTACGACGAGGACGCGCGTGGTGACGAGCCGGAGACAGTCGGGTTCCTCGCCGAGCTCGCCGGCGACGGGCCGGTCCTCGAGTTCGCCATCGGCACCGGCCGGATCGCGCTGCCGCTCGCGGAACAAGGGCCGCGAGTCGACGGCATCGAGCAGTCCAGTGCCATGGTGGACGTGTTGCGGGCGAAGCCGGGGGGAGCTGAGCTGGCGGTGACTGTCGGTGACATGTCAACGGTTGCGCTTCCGGACCGTTACGCACTCGTCTATCTCATCTTCAACACGATCCACAACCTGCTCACGCAAGACGAACAAGTCCGGTGCTTCGAGAACGCGGCCCGCCATCTCAGTGAAAATGGCGTTTTCGTCCTCGAGACCGGAGTCCCGTGGGATCGGCCGCGCACGCGGGGCTATGTCGATGTGATCAAGCTCGGACTGGAGGAGGTGCGCCTAAGTGCGTATCAGTACGACGCGATGACCCAGATCCTCGACACGAACCACATGCGGCTGACGACCAGCGGCATTCAGATGTCACCAATCTCCTTGCGCCTTGTTTATCCGGGCGAGCTCGACCTCATGGCCCGTATCGCAGGTCTGCAGCTGCTCCATCGGTGGGGTGGCTGGCGGCGGGAGCCGTTCACGGTTGACAGTCGCAGGCACGTGAGCGTTTACGGCCCACGCGTGCTGTAGGGTCCGGTGCCCGTCCCAGGAGCCGAAATGGTTTGGCGGTCGATCGCGGCGGTGAGATCGTGGCGACGTGCAACACCTGAGCAGCGCCGAGCTGGAGGCCGGCCTTGACTACGTACGCGATTCGCCGCCGAACGAAGGCATCGTCGCGCTGATCGTGCGTCGCCCGGCGGTCGACGAACGCGAGGTTCTCGCGGAGGCCACTCTGGCGGCCGGCGCCGGCCTGATCGGCGACACGTGGCCCGTGCGGCCCGGAAAGTCCTCGCCAGACCCGGACCGGCAGCTGACCGTAATGAACAACCGGGCGGCCTTGCTTGTGGCCGATGAACCGCATCGACGGCAGCTAGCTGGGGATCAGCTGTACGTCGATCTGGATTTGAGTCCGGCCAACCTGCCGGCCGGTACCCGTCTCGAAGTCGGTTCGGCCGTGATCGAGGTGACCAGTCCGCCCCATCTAGGTTGCGTCAAGTTCGCTGCACGTTTCGGACAGGACGCGTGGCGATTCGTCAATTCCCGGGTCGGCCGCGAGCTGCGCCTCCGCGGACTCAATGCGCGGATTGTCCGCTCGGGAACGGTCCGCGAAGGCGACCCGATTCGCAAACTGCCCGCCGATTGAGAACCGTCCCGGGAGATCGCCTACCCGGACGCCGCTTCGCGACTACGGCGGAGGTTGCCGTGGTTCGCCGCGGTAAGTGCCGAAGGACCACCGGTTACCTTCGGGATCGCGAATCGCAAAGTCGCGCGAGCCGTAGTCGGTGGTGTGCAGCCCATCGGTGATCTCAGCGCCGCCGGCCCGCACCCGTTCGAAGAGCGCGTCCGGATCGTCCACAACGACGTAGCCGCCGAAGGTTCCGGGCCGCAACGGCCATCGGTCCGCGTCGTCCTCCGCGCGGGCGGAGCCCAGCATGATCCCGCCGCCAAGCGGCCACGACAGCTGGGCATGATGGACGACCTCGGCGTCGCCGTACACCACCGTCTCCTCGAAGCCGACGACGTCGACCAGGAATCGGATCAGCGCATGTGCATCACGGGCGCGCAGGGTCGGCCAGACTTGTGGGGGAGGTGTCTTATCGCGATCGGTCATGTCGCCAAGTCTGGCTCGTTCGGCCCGGCGCTGACTTGAAGATTTCCGACATCCTCGGCCAGCCAACGAGTGGGGCTCAGGCCGGTAAACGAAACGAACTCGCGGATGAGATGGGCCTGGTCGGCATAACCACATTCCGCCGCGACTACCGCGCCGCCGTGGCGCGGGAGCAGCCGGCGGGCGCGATCGAATCGGATAACCCGGGCCGCGGCCTTGGGGGTCAGTCCGATCTCGCGCCGAAACCCGCGCGAGAGGTGGCGGTCGCTCCAACCCACCTCTCGGGCGACCTGCGCGATGCTGACGGTTCCCGACGAGGCGCGCAGCATTCGCCAGGCTTGGCACACCTCGGCGGGTGGACGGCGGAACTCGGCGAGCTGACGGCCCAACTCGCGATCTAGTACCTGAAACCGCCTTGGCCAGCTTGCCGCTTCGCACAGCTGCTCGCGCACCGCTGATGCTCTCGCACCGAGTAGGTCGGTTCCACACACGTCGATGCCGGCGAGCACGCCGGCAGGGACACCGAACAGCGCGCGCGCCCCGAGCGGGCTCAGTTGCAGCTGGATACCGGACTGCGCCCCATCGTGCTCGATGACGGCCGGAGAGGTATGCAGACCGCCGACCAGCGTCTCGTACGCGGCGGGTGGCTGGGCCGGATCGACGTGCTGCGCAATGCGGAGCGGTTCATCCAGCGTGAAGATCACCGTGAGAAACGGTGACGGCAGGCCCAAATGCCGCCCCGGGGCGACCCCGCGCTGCCGATAGCCGTGGTGCTCACCAACGACAGCCCCTAGCGGCCCAGTCGCCCGGATCGCGACCGCCTCCGAGAGCACGTCAGCCACGTCGCCATGATCCCACTGCGCGGCCAATGCAACAGACTTCGGCCGTCTGGCAGTATCCAGTGAGGCCGGTGTCGTCCGCTGCCGGACCCCGTCTCGGCGTCGAACTCAGAAGTCCCTGGCCTCCCTATCGTGCCGCCGATTGGATCACCAGTGGAATATCGAAGCTTGGGTCGGACCGGACTTCAGGTGAGCACGTTGACGATGGGAAGCATGCTGCTGCATGAGATTCCGGATGCCGCCGATGCCGCCCGGCTGTTGGATGGGGCGCTGGACCAAGGCGTCAACTCCATTGACACGGCGAATGTCTACGGCCGTGGGGCGAGTGAGGAACGGCTAGGACAACTGCTCGATCGCAACGGGCGAAGGAACCGCTTGGTGTTGGCGACCAAGTTCCATGCTCGGATGGACGATGACGATCCGAACGCCGCCGGCAGCTCTCGTCGGCACGTTATCGATGCGTGCCATGAATCGTTACGGCGCTTGCGGACCGACCACCTCGACATCTACTACATGCACAGACCAACCAGCCGGGTGCCGATAGACGAGACGCTCGGCGCGCTCGATGATCTCGTTCGCGCGGGCAAGATTCGTTATGTCGGCACAAGCAGTTTCGCGGCTTGGCAACTCATCGAGTCCCTGTGGGTGTCGAAGGAGTTCCACCTGTCCCGGGTCGTGGTGGAGCAGTCGCCCTATTCGCTGGTCGATCGTCGGGTCGAACGCGAGCTCCTTCCGATGGCCCGAACGTACGGAATCGGGATCACCGTCTGGTCTCCGCTCGCCGGCGGTCTGCTCACCGGAAAGTACTCGGCCGAGAATTGGCCGCAGGACGCTCGCTTCACCAGCACCCCGGCCAGCTTATGGGAACAGCGACATTTCACCCCGAGCGCGAAGGCACTCGTCGATGTGGTGATCGATCTCGCCGCGCAGAAGCAGTGCTCCCCGACGCAACTCTCGATCGGCTGGATCCTGCGCCGACCGGGCGTGAGCAGCGTCGTGCTCGGGGTACGCAATTCTCAGCAGCTTCAGGATCAATTGGGCGCTGTTGCCGTCGAGTTCAGCGACGAAGAACTCGCCCGCCTGGATGACATCGCACCTCCCGGCCGCGCGACCGTGCCGTATTACCTCGACGATGATTTCGCCGATTGGTCACCAGCGCTGCATCGCTGGTGAGTGCGGCGTCGACAGATACCGATCGTCGGAGGAGACATGCGAGCGATGGACTGGGCGGAGGCAAGCCAGTTCCTTCTTGCCGGGCGGCGCACCGCGACCATAGCCACCATCGGTCGGGACGGGCACCCGCACGTCGTGCCGGTCTGGTTCGTCCTCGACGGGCACGACGTGGTTTTTTCGACCTCCAGTGCCAGTGCGAAGGCAAGGAACCTGCAGCGCGACCAGCGAGTGGCGCTTTGCGTGGATGATGACGCGCCGCCATTCGGATTCGTCACCATCAAAGGGCAGGCTCAGCTCATTCCACATCCGGCCGACTTTCTCGCCTGGACGACGCGAATCGCAGGCCGCTATGTAGGCCCTGAGCGCGCCGGGGAAATGGGCACGCGGAACGCCGAGATGGACGACACGCTAGTACGAATCCGGGTCGACTCGTTCATCGCATACACCGACATCGTGACGTGAAATGGTCACCGAGCGCGGCTCAGGCGTGTTCGACGCCGCCGCCGGCCCGGGCAGCCAGTCCATTGCGGCTGCGCGCCGGGTCGGCGCCGATGGTGCAGTGCTGGCTACTGACATCTCGCCCAGCGTCCTAGCCTTACCCGGTCGGAAGCGCCCGGGTCGGCTTGTCCAACGTCGTAGTGGCCGAGATGGACGGTGCGAGCCTCGACATCGACCGTGAGCCGTACGACGGGGTGGTCTCGCGTCGTAGGACTTACTTGCGGAAGGCATCCGGCCGATATCGGTGGACGCGCTCCGCGCCTTCAGCCCGGGGATGCGCATACGATCTCGACCGTGGTGGACGCGCGCCGCGCGGCAGAAACCGGCGACGAACCCGACGCGCCGGACTCGTCGGCTGAGCCACAGGAAGCTGAAGCCCATCGGTCCCGCCGCGGAAAGGTGCGCGTACAGCTTGAACGGATAGTGCACTTCGCGCGGGTCGTAGCGAATGCGGATGCGGATGAGATAGAAGCGGCCGCTCAGAGGCTTGGTGAATCGAGGCGCTACTTGGCTCCGGTGGCGTGGGCTGCCGGCGCTATCGTGCTCGTGATCCGTGGGATCAAGCTACTCATCTTGAACTGGCGGCTCACCCTCATCCAGGTGATCCCGGCCCTCTGGGTGTGGCTGGTGCTGTGGGATCTCAAGGCGCACACGCTGCGGGCTGTCCCGTTTCGACAGATCACAGTTGGCGGGATGATCGTCCTGATTGTTCTGGCAGTCGCGCTGAGCATCGCTGCGTTCTGGTGCAACACGGTGTTCGGCTTCGCCATCGACGGCGAGAAGCCGAGAATCGCTCCAGCCGCGCGACAGGCGAACGCGCATCTTGGAATCGTCGTGGTGGCGGGCGTCGCCGTCGGATTGCTCCTGGCCTTCGCCGTAATCGTCGTCCCACGAATTGGCTCGACGTGGCTTTATGCCTCCGCCCTCGGTGGGGTCTGGAGCGTCATGCTCATCAGCTTCGTCGCGATCCCGGCGCGGATCATTGGTGCCAAACGGAAAAAACTTCCGCCACGGCAAGCGGTCGGCAGCTGGGCCACCGGAGGGGCATTGAGCGCGGTGGCCATGACGCCTGGATTCCTGCTAGATCGCCTCGGGCTCATTCTGCTATCCCAGCCCGGGTGGGACATTCTCGGACTGGTCATGCTGTCGGCCGGAACCGCCTTATATGCCGCCGGCATGTCATCGGTAAGGGCCGTGAAACTGAGCATGAAGCTGGTCACGCCCGGTTAGATACGCCGTACATCCGCGGGACAGGGAAGGACAACGATGGCGGGCACTGTGAGCGACCTCTCGCAGGACGTGCGTGTCGCTGTTGCGATGACCGGCGGGGTAAGCCTCGCGGTCTGGATGGGTGGAATCGCCCGCGAGATCAATCTGCTGCAGCAAGCCAGCAACCTGCGCCCGCGGCCGGCGACGACGCCGGGCCCTACTGCGGTGCCCGGCCCGGGGGCGCGGGATCTGGCGAACTCATCGTCGGATCTGCACGCCCGCGACCTTTACCTGCGCCTGCTTGACGTTCTGGATGTCACCGTCACCGTCGACGTGCTGTCGGGCACGAGCGCGGGTGGGATCAACGCCGCGATGCTGGGGTTGTCCAGTGCCGCGGGCGTCGATCTCGCTGGCCTGCGGGACTTGTGGCTCACCGCGGGTTCGCTGGATGTCCTGTTGCGCGACCCGGGGGAGAAGAACCCGTCGGCGCTGATGCAGGGCGACAAGGTCCTCTATATGCAATTGGCCCGGGGAATTGAGAAGTTCTACCGGGAGCGCGACTCCGCGCCGCGGCCTCCGCAAGGCGTCGACACAACCGTGTACATCACCACCACGTTGCTGGCGGGGGAAACGAGCCGATTCACCGACGACTACGGCACGCTCGTCGCGGACGTCGATCATCACGGGTTGTTCACATTCACGCAGGCCGCGCTGACGCCTCCCGATGGTGACGCCGCCTCGCTGACAGCGCTGGCGTTGGCCGCGCGAAGCAGCGCATCCTTCCCGGCGGCGTTCGAACCGTCCTTTGTGCCGTTCAACGAACAAATTCCGGCCGAATCGGGAATCCCGCTCCGGCCGGACATGGCGCAATACGCAAACATCACCCGGAGCCACTGGACCGCAGACGGCGGGATTCTCGCCAATCGGCCGTTGGCGCCGTTAATCGGCGCGATATTTGCGCGTCCCGCTTCCCCGGAGGGGCGAGAGGTGCGGCGAGTGCTCGCTTATGTCGTTCCAGACGGAGGTGGCACCGCCAATCCCCAAGACGTCCCCGACAAGGCCAAATGGGCGAATGCACCGACGATGATCGCGGCATTGAAGGCAGACCTGAGCGCTCAGTTGACGCAGTCGATCGCGGGCGACCTGGAAGCGATCCGCAAGCACAACGACCAGATCAGAACTGACCATGATCTGCGACGGACACTGGCGGAAATCGGGGTGCGGCTACCCGATCATCGGCTGGTCACGCCTCGAGTGTTCCGCGATTTCGAACGACAGCAGGGCAAAGGACTGGCCGAGCCGCTCGTGGACGAGCTCATGCGGGAACTCTCGACGATCGATCTCCCCGAGCGATGGGCGGCGGAGTTCGCGCCAGGAAGGCGTTCCACCGAAGCCCGGATCGCGGACGAGATGATGGCCGTGCTTGGCCGCGGCTGGCGCGGGGGGCAGACCGACGGCGGCGCGCCGCCGGTCGGCGAGGGTGATGGCCTGACCGACCAGATTCCGGAGTCTCAGATACATATCCACGCGGCCCGATTTGGCCTGCCGGCGTTTCACGCTGCTCGGTCCACTGCCGTGCGGATGGTCAAGTGGGCGAACCAGCAGGCGGTTGACCCTGATCAACGGCGGGAAATTGCCGAAATGCGGGCCCGGCTGGAAGAGGCATTCGCTCCCCCGGAGACGTGGAACACGCAGCAAGACCGAGTCCGGAGCCTCGTCGACGCCGCGATCAGGTCGGCGCAGGCCACCACCGCCACGACCTTGCTGCAACTCGCTCACGATCTCGCCGACGCGCGGCGCGACGAGCTGCTCATCGGCGTCTCGTCGACTTCGACGCTGGCGACGGGCTGGCTGCGCGTCGCAACCGTCGTGGCCGATCTTGTCGCGGCGTTACGGGAGACGGCCAGCACGACAGCGCGGCCGTCCCGCCTCGACGTGCGAGACACGCTCCAGCCATATCTGGACTATTTCGACGGGTCGGCCGAGCCGAGTCGCGTTTGCGACCGGTTGCTGAACCTCATAGTCGCTGAGCGCGCGCTGCATCCGGCCGAGCCCAACGTCGATCAGCCGGTCGAGTTCATCCAGGTCAGCGCGAACACCCGAACGCTCCTGGCGCCAACCGAACAATCCGTCCCGCCCAGCCAACAGCTCGACTGCGTGGACAAGCTCCGGGGCGTGGAGTTTCACCACTTCGCCGCGTTCTACAAGAGCTCCTGGCGCGCGTGGGACTGGATGTGGGGGCGCCTGGACGGCGCCGGATGGCTGGTTCACATTCTGCTCGATCCGCGCCGCATCTTGGCCGTGGTCGAAAACGACCCAGAGATGGCACCGCATGGCGGTCGCGCCAAACAATTTGCCAACCGCCTTCGGGCTGAACTCGGCTTGCCGGCCGGCCTCCCCGGTGACTGCCTGGAAACAGATCTGGCGTTCCTCGACGTTGCCGGGGCGCAGCTACCGGATAGCCTCCCCAACTCGGCGATGTTTCTCGCGCAGGCGTGGCAGGGCCTCATTGTCGCTGATGAGCTGCCGGTCGTCGCCGAACGTATCCTCGCCGACAGCGGACGGCTGCCGCCACTGACTGATCCAGATGTGCATGCGCCCGCCAAGGCTGGTCGCATGTCGAACACGGTCGCCCGGGTGCGCGAAGTCTGGTATCGAACTGCCCGTAAGCGAAGGCAGAGCCGACGCCAGTCCGAACCGCCAAACCTCTGGGCCACCAAGATCCTCAAGCTGAGTCATGACAACGCCGTCCCCGTCGAGACATACGCGCACGAGCTGGCGGACTGCCCGGTCCGTTGGGAGACTCTGGCCGGTCAGATGCACAGCGCGCCCTTCGCGCGAACGGCAACCAAGGCAACGGCGGTCAGCACCGCCGCATTGAGCGCCGCGCCGGAGACGCCCACCACGCTCCGATCGACCCTGGCTGGTGCGCGATCCATCACCCGAACCGGATATCTCGCGACGAAGGCGACCGGCGGCAGCGGATGGAAGACTCTGCTTCTCGGCGTCGGCCGCACCGTTGTCGGCAATGTGCTGGCCACTCAGAGCGTGGTTGTCGTCGGACTGACCGGCACCATCACTGCCCTCGTCGGGCTCTACCTGATCGCTTTGGGCGCCTGGGGTATCCACCGGGGCCTGCTCGGGGCCGTGATAGCCATAACCGCATTCGCAGCAGTCGGATCCTTGGCCCTCGCTTGGGTGCGTCGAGGGTTATGGGGCTCGAATGCGACCAACGGCGTAGTGCCGGAGCACGTCCTCCCGTGGCTGCGGGACAGTTGGTGGGGTGGGCTCGCCCTCCTCGGCGGTCTGCTCGCGATCGCCGTCCTGATCAACCTGGTCACGAGACGGCGACCCACGAGCCAGCCAGGCAGTAGGCGACTCGTCCGAACCGTCTCGACGCCGGCGGCGGACCGGCCAGACGAATCGCGTGCGACGACGGGGCCAGGCGCGTGACGCGGGTGCCCGGCGTAAACAGGCGGCGGATCGCCCTCGTGCTTGCCGAGAACCGGCACTCGAGACGCGGACATCACTGACCGTGCGCGGCACTTCCGGACACGCCCGGTAGGGCGTTTGAAATCCGAGTCCTCGATATGACAGGCTGCCCGGTGCACGGGGCCGTTCCAGCGACGTCCCATGGGCAAAGAGGGGCGAATCCATCAGAACAGCTCGCCGTGGAATGCGGATTGCGCTGGCCGGGACCGGCGCAGCTCTGCTCACAGCTTGCTCGAGCGCAGCCGCCGGTCGAGGGCGAGCAGTTGTTCCCACCAGTCTGGATCCACCCACACCGAGCTCGGTTACCGCGTCGCCGAGCCCGGTCACGACCACTCCGACGCCACGCCCCTCACCTACGGTTACGAAGCCCAAACCACGTCCGCGGAGCCAGCTGCCGCGGGGCGGCAGAACGATCTTCCCGCGCTATCGGGTGGTCGCGTATTACGGAGCGGCGGGCCTTCCGATCCTCGGCGTGCTCGGTACCGCCGATCCGGACACGATCGCGGCCGAGGTATCCGCCCGGGCCGCGCAGTATGCCTCCGCGGGACGCATGGTCCTGCCTGCGTTCGAATTGATCACCACCATGGCGCAGCCGTGCCGAGCGGACTTCCCACTGTGCACAAGCGCCATTTCGCCGCAGACAGTTCAGGCCTATCTCGACGCGGCCCACCGACACCGGATGATGTTGATCCTGGATATCCAGCCTGGCCGGGGCGAGTTCCTGCCCCAGGTACAAGCGTTGCGGCCGTTCCTGAGCGATCCGAGTGTGGGCGTCGCGCTCGATCCGGAGTGGAAGCTCGCGCCGTACCAATTTCCGATCGAGAGCATCGGCTCATCGTCGGCGGAAAGCATCAATGCCGTCGGCGCCTACCTGTCCGGGATCGTTCAGGCTGAAGACCTGCCCGACAAGCTCCTCCTCGTCCACCAGTTCGTCCGGAGCGAGCTGCCGGACCGGCAGAACATCAGGGTGTATCCCCGGGTCGAAACGCTGCTGCATGCCGACGGTTTCGGGAGCCCCGGCGCGAAAGTTGGCGTCTACCAGCAACTGGCGTTCCCCTCGCCGCCATACCGGGTCGGCTTCAAGTTGTTCTTCACCCGGGATACGGCCCTCATGGTTCCGGCCAACGTCATGTCACTGCGCCCGCAGCCCGATCTCGTGTCCTACCAGTAGGCGGCGCAGGACGTTGCCGGCCGGCGTCGGGCCGGCAAAGATCTGCTTCACAAGGGGTTGCAGTACGACTACGCAATGTGCATACTATTGATCGAGTCCAGGTGGTCGTTCCCCCGTGCGACCACCTGGACACCTCTATGCG
>Ga0157374_10003643_pt1 | contig 12966 bp, 8 predicted proteins | sample M25metaG_FD_115308 | JGI IMG/M metagenome (GOLD analysis project Ga0157374, IMG submission 115308) | Miscanthus rhizosphere microbial communities from Kellogg Biological Station, Michigan, USA - M2-5 metaG | ecosystem: Host-associated > Plants > Roots > Rhizosphere > Soil | place: USA: Michigan...
CCTAATTTATCGGGAGCAATCTCTCAGCCGATGTTTTCTGGCTTTCGAAAGACCCCCATTGCGGGGTAGAACAGCGGGGGACACGTACTCGATTTCTCCCCCTAAACGGGCGTTTCCGCGATTCTCGCTTCAACACCTGATGTTTACTGGTTGGCGTTGCCGCGATCATGAGAGCCGTGTAGCGAGTCTAGGGCAGCTCAAACACCCACAAGAGTGATGATTTGGATCCTCGTATCGCGCCGAGCTCAGGTGCGTAATTTAAGGCCCAGTTGCCTTGGAGGCCGGGGTCGCCAGCGGGCATGGCGATGTACTGCTTGCCATCCACCATGTAGGTAATCGGAAAAGCATTCGGGACGTCGTTCAGCCGCGGACTCGTCCACAGTACCTTGCCGTCTTCGTCGTCGAAGGCGCGGAAATAGCGGTCCGGCGTCGCCGAAAACACCAGACCTCCAGCAGTCGTCAGCAATGCGGAGGATTGCGGGACGCGGGTGCGAATATCCCATACAAGCTTCTGAGTATTCAGGTCCAGCGCAAGGAAGCGGGCCGGGGTGTCGCCCTCCTTTCCCATGCAGTGGTCGTAGATCGGCAGGTAATACCGGTTGGTTGACGGACTGTACGCGCCGGCCGGGAAGCTTCTGACGCCCTCGCCGTTCGGGCAGTTTTTCACGCCTGCCGGCGGCGGTTCAGAGAGGGTCGTCCTGGTTCCCGTCACAGGGTCGACCGAGATGTCGTTCTGCGCGCCCGGATCGACCCCGAATAGAAACTTCCCGGTCGCGGCATCCAGCGCCTCGAAGATTCCCGGCTTGCCCACCGTGATCACCGCCTTGTGGCGCTCTCCCCGCACGGTTACCGGCACTATGATCCGCTCGAAGGGGTAATCCTGATCGTACGGATCGTGCGGGACGTGCTGGTAATACCAGGCCAGCTTGCCGGTGTCAGGATTCAGCGCCAGGGTGGAATCCACATAGAGCGAATCGGCGCCGAAGGTCCCGCGCTTGATCGTCGACCACGGCGAAGGCGAGCCGGTACCCCAATAGGTCAGATTCAGCTCCGGGTCGTACTGTCCAGCCACCCAGATGGCCCCGCCGTCACGCTTGTCGTCGGGCAGATTGTTCCAGGTGTTGCCCCCCGGATCGTCATGGTGCGCTGTCGTATTGAACCGCCACAGTTCCTTGCCCGTCGCAAGGTCGTGGCCGGTGATGAAGCAGCCGCCCGGCGGGGAATAGAGTGCCACTTTTTTATCCCCATTGGCGCTGCCCGGCCCGCAGTTGCCGGCGCCGATCAGCACCTTGTCCTTCACGACCAGCGGGCCGCTGTTGTACGTGCGCTCGGATTTGTACTTATCGGTCACGACATCCCACACCTTCTTGCCGGTCTTGATGTCCAGTGCGAGGACGTGCATGTCGATCGTGCCCACGATGAGCTTGTCGCCGCCGATCGCAAGGCTGCGCTTGGTCCGATAGAAGCCTGGAAGCGACGGATAATCATCCGGAAGATCCCAGGTAAACTTCCAGAGCAGGGTGCCGGTCTTCGCATCTAGAGCATCGATCGTCTCGCCGAAGTTCCACAGGAACATGACTCCGTCGTGAACGAGCGGCGTCGTCTCGGTGACGGCATCGACGCTCGAATCCATGCTGAATGTCCAGGCAACCTTCAGATTCTTCACGTTCGTGCGATTGATCTGGTTCAGCGCGCTGTAGCCCCAGCCGTTATATGTGCGCCGCCAGTTGAGCCAGTCACCTGGCGGAGGATTGCGCAGCATCTCGTCGGTGACCGGCGTCAGTTTATCGAGCGGCGCGCGCATGGTCGCAAGCGCGGCCTTGGCATACGGCGTATCGATCGGCCGCGGTGGTCGCGGTCTGTTCCTCTGAACAGGCGTTCCGGTCTCCGGGTTCACCTTGACAGGCGTGGGTGTCTGGCCAAGACCGGTGCCGTTCATGAGCGTCAACGCGGCCAACAGGGTCAAATGCGCGCCAATGTGACGCGCAGCTTTCAGTGAAAAAGATTTCGACAAATGCATCAGAGTGTTTGCTTCGTACCGGCCTAAAGTCCGGCTGTTTTGCGCAGCAGTTGTGAATAAGGCCAAAGTTCCCATATGAAACTAAAATTGATTCGGAAGGAACTTCCAGATCAACCGTCGAAGTACGTATATATGCCATGGTACACAAGGACTTTAAGGCCTTATATTCCCCTTGCCGCCATCTGAGAACCGGCACATATGTCATTTCCCGCATCATTGTTTTTCTCTCTCTTCGTTACTACTTAGTTTTCTGACAATCGCAAGGATTTCTGCGAGCATATCTGCGGAACTCCTTGTAGGAGCTTCCGTAGGCATGGCGGAAATAACTGCGAGCCTCTCTTCCAGCTGAGGCCACAATAGATCGAATGTCAGCGGTAGTCTTGCTTCTGGTATGGCTGCGGGTCCGAGAGATCCATTTATCGAAAGAAGCATTTCCAGAGTGGACCGTTTGCCTCCGTCGCCTGAAACATTGCTAACGGCCAAGCTAAGTCTGACGGCCCTACGTTCAGGAGATATGTACAAACCCGGCTATTTCTACGCAGTTTTGCGATCGCGTCTGCTTCAAACAAGAGCCAGGGAGCTTCTAAGTTCTCGGGAGTTAAGCACAATATCCCGAACTGGGCTTCCTCAAGTTTTTCGGCGATCTCTTCCGCCCATCGCTGCCCTTTTTGAATGTCCTGAGTAGAGACCCATGGGCTGAGGGCCTGAATTACTAGCGGGAGCCAATTGGCAAGTGCGGTCGCTACAGCCTCGCTGACTACTCCCGATCAACTGATGAAGATAAGCAAATGACTGACCCTCGCGGAGATAATAGCAGGCTGCATTTTCGAACGTGACTGGGCCACTTGAGCGAGGCCGGATCAAGCTTCGAGTCATGGAAAGAGCTTCACTTCACGTCGGTTTAGGGCCCACGGGATAAGGAACCGGAAGTCGGCATGTGGTCTGGAACGGAACCCAAAGAAGAAACCGAGCGCTTCCGAGAAAACCTATACAGTTTCCAGAAACTCGACAGAATGCGACGAGCGACACGCTCATCGCAGCACCGGTGCGGCGCGTTGAGATGCGTGGGTGAAGCCGGAGAGGCGGGCATGATTCATTGTTGCCAAAATGCGCGTGGCAGGCGCAGTCTCGATGGGCACGCGAAAGAATAATAAAGAATGCATCATCGACACAGTTTTCAAATCACGATTGTCGTTTTGACTGGATGTTTCGTCTCCGCTCTGGCGAATGGCCAGGAGGAGAACACGCTTACTTCGGAGGAAAAGGCCGATGGCTGGCAGGTACTCTTTGACGGCAAGGACTTAAACGGCTGGCACTCCTATCTAGAGAAAGGCGTCGGGAAGGACTGGTCCGTTGAGGATGACGCCATTCGGCTTAAGAAAAATAACAGCGACCCTACGGCAGACTACGCCGATCTTGTGACTGACGGCGAGTTCGCAAACTTCGATCTGAAGCTGCAGTGGAAGGCACAGCCTTGCATCGACAGCGGCGTCATGTTCTATGTTCATGAGTCGCCCAAATATAAACAGCCCTACGACACAGGGCTTGAAATGCAGATTGCCGATTTAGCTTGCACGGTGCCCGATAGCCGCGAGATCTTGCGCCGCTCGGGCGACCTCTACGGCGTCATCTCGACCAAAGTCAACACCGTGAAGGATGCAGGGCAATGGAATCAATTTGAGATCATTGCGGACCACGGACACCTGCAGTTAATCCAGAACGGGCAGGCGATTTCCACCCAATTGTGGGACGATGCCTGGCGTCAACTGGTCGCCCATAGTAAGTTCGCCAAGTGGCCCGATTTCGGGACTTTCCACAGCGGCCACATTTCCCTGCAGGGGAGCGAGAAGAAGGGCGATGACGGAATCAAGCTTTACTTCCGCAATATCAAAATCAAAACACTCTGAACTGAGCGGAATTTCGCGAGTATTGCGTCGGGAGCACGATGAGTTCACTCGACGTCAGTGTGGACCGCTGCGGCAAGCCGCTTGGGCGCGACCAATAAATAGCTGTGCGTTACCAACTCTTTCACTTCGTCCCAGTCGACTTCGCCTACATCCAGGCGTAGCCCGACCCAGCCCTTCGAGGCAATATAAGCGGGCATGTAGAACCTCCCTGGATCGGATGCGACTAGCGCTTTGTTATCGCCCGGCAATACCTTGCAACTGATACCGACAATCCCGTCGCCATGATGATCATCCAGAAAGTAGGCGAACGTCTTCTTACGAATAGAGAACTCGGCATGGCGCCCATTAGCTCACGAGTGGCCTGGGGCATCGTCAGGCAAAAGCCTGTTGGCTTCTTGAGCCGCCAGTCCTCCTTCAGCGCAGCCTGCCCATACTGCATTTCATTATGGAACCATTTATTTGGGCTGTGCAGGCTTCGGCCAAGCTCGCAGCGGTCCGCCGGCCATATAGAAAGTGTCATTCATATGCTAGCGGCGCCCACGGTAGTCTTGGCTGGAGGTGCGATAGTCTTTTCCACCGCTTATCGAGGGATATGATGCAGACCATGAACCGCAGAATATTTCTCATGCGAGGGGCTGCCGCTTCGGCTCTCCTCACCGGCACGCGATATCTATCCGCCGATCCGCTTGGACTGCCGATCGGCTGCCAGACCTATCCTGTGCGCAAGTCGATCAGTACGGATTTCGCCGGCACAATGAAGGGATTGCGTGCAGCAGGGTTCACTCAGATTGAGCTGTGCTCGCCATATGGCTACGCCGATTTTTCCAGCCTCCAGCAATACAAGCCGCAGGAGTTGCGACGCATGCTGAGCGACTGGGGACTGGGCTGCATCTCTGCGCACTGGGCGCCGACGGAGCTCTTTCAAAAGGCGGACGAGAGCATCGCCTATGCGAAGGAGTTCGGCATGACGCAGATGGCAATCGCGGCGCTGGGGCCGTTCCGGCCCAAGAGCACCCAGACAGTCGACGACGTGAAACGTTACGTCGAGCCCTTCAATACCTTCGCTGAAAAGGCCCACGCCGCAGGCATCGTCGCATTGCTGCACAATGAAGGCTTCGTCTCCGAACACATCGACGGCAAACCAGTCTACGACATGATGATCGCCGAGGTCAATCCCGTCACTACCAAGCTGCAGTTTCAGGTCTCTACCTTGCAGGAGGGCTACGACCCAGTGACCTACTTCCAGAAGTACTCGGGCCGCTTCCTCTCCATGCACTGCCAGGACTGGGTGAAGGACCCCTCCACCAAATCTGGCTTCCGCCAGGTTCCGTTGGGCAAGGGGGTTGTGGATTGGAAGGCCGTCTTTACAGCCGCAAAAACAGGCGGCGTGAAGAACTACTTTGTCGAGCTTGAAGAGGATCCGGCGCTGATGCCGCCAAGTGTGCCTTACCTGAAGTCCCTGAACGTTTGAAGAGAGCGTGATCTCGCGAGCGGACCTTATTCGCTGCCACCCGTCACTTCAGCCAAAAGTCAGCCGGAGAATGGCCACATAGGTCCTCGCAAGCCGGCTTGTGGCCAGTTTTGGACTTGATCGGATCGGGGGGGATGTTGCAACTCAGGTGGGGACTCCTGAATCTCAATCTGCTCTAAGCATTTCGACTGGATTGATGCGTTGCGCGCGAACAAGTGCGGGGACCGCTGCGCCGACCGCGGCCGCAGTGATAATGAGAAACGGGATCAGAAAAATGGCGGGATCGGCGGCGCTCGCCCGATACAGTATCGACTGAATGTATTGAACCGACAAAACTCCCGCGGCGTATCCAAGAACCGCGCCGAGTGCCACGACTGCGAAGGTGGCAGAAGTTACTTCCCGGATGATGTGCCAGCTCTGCGCGCCCAGCGCGATGCGGATGCCGATGTCGCGGCGCTGTTGGAGCACCGAAAAATCGAGAACCCCATACAAACCAACGGCGGCGAGCACCACCGCGACAACTGCAAAGAATCCAGCCAGGATAGAAAGCAGCCGTTCGCGGACAGTTTTTGATTGAACGATTTCGTTTTGTGTCCGAATATTCGAAACGCGAATTTCGGGGCGGACGAGCGTCACCTCTTTGCGAAGAAATGCGGCGAGGCTGAGAGGATCGACGTCTGGTCTTGTACGGACAACAAATGTTCCGCGACCGGCTGGCTGCTGATCGCCAGTGGCAGTCAGGGCCCGGTAAGGGACGTAAAAGGTCGGCCGAATCGGGATGCGGAGATTGTCGCGATATCGAGCATCCGCGACAATGCCGACCACTTGCATGCGAACCGCGGCACCGGGGCCATCGATCATATCAAATGACTCGCCCAGCGGAGTCGGGTTTGCGAAGAATTGCTTCACAAATGCCTGGTTGACAATAGCCGGTCCAGGTCTAGCCTCTCCGACACGGAAATCACGGCCACTGAGGAGCGGGATCTTCATTTGCCGGAACCAGCCGTCAGAAACCATGAAGCGGTCGGCGAACACATTCGAAATCACGCCGCGAGTTGAGATGGCGGAATTGGCGGTCTCGCCGCTCATCAACGGCCACGCAGCGAGCGCGACAGATTCGACTCCGCGAATGGTGCGAAGACGGTCCGCGATCTGTTCCCAGTAGACCGGCAGCCGGGGACGCCGCGCGACGCTCTCCAGGTTCAGGATTTGAGCCGGAGAGTAGCCGAGCGGCTGGTGCGACAGACGATCAAACGATCTCAGAAACAATCCGGCGATGAGCACGACGGCGAAGCAGAAAGAAACCTGCACCATGCTCAATGCATGCATGAGACGGCGACGATGAGACGGATCGCCTTGCTTTAGCGCGAATGAAGGAGCGGCGCCAGCAGCACGGAATGCCGAGGGAAGCCCCAGCAGAAAGGTCAGCAGCAGGCTTAAGCAGATGACGAACCCGAGCAGCCGGAAATCAAGGGTGAGGGTGAGCCGGACGGGATTCTGCGGCGAATTAATGAGGCTAACAAGAAATGGAGTCGCCCATGAACTGAAGAGTGCTCCGGCAATGCTTGCGAGTCCGGCAATCCAGGCGCTGTCAAGCCAGACAAGCATGATTAGCCGTACGCGGCCGGCGCCGAGCGAAACGCGAATGGCCATCTCGCGCGAGCGGGCGACAGCGCGTGCGGTCATGACGTTGGTGAGATTGGCGATGGCGATGAGTAAAACCAGCGTGACGAGGATGGCAAGCGCAAAAAGAGAATCGCGGTAGTCGCGTTGGAGATTGGAACGGCCGGCCGCGGCGGGCTCGACCAGCAGTGTCTCGTTAAAGAGCGCTCGCCTTTGCATCGGCGTGAGCGTCGCGGATTTTGCGCGTTCCGTTTGGATGGTGTAGTAGATCGCCGCCAGGCGGTCCCGAACCGGAGCCGGAGAAACCCCGGGACGCAGTTGAATCAAAATTCGCAACCAGAAGTTGTTCCAACTTCTGAGCGTCGTTGGATTCTTCATCATCATTGGCAGGAAGATGTCGACCGAAGCGCCGGTCTCGGTGCCAGTGAATCCAGCGGGGGATACGCCGACGATCTGATAGAGGCCGTCGCCCAGACGGAAGGTTTTGCCTACGACTCGCGGATCGCGGCCGAATCGTGCCGCCCAATAGTCGTAAGAAATGACGGCAACGGGATGGGCGCCGGGTTTCAGGTCATCACGTCCAGCCAGAAGCCGTCCGAGTGCGGGTTTCAGGCCGAGGATGGCGAACGTGTCTCCAGAGACGAATTGCGTGAAGGCCTTTTCCATCTCGTCATCGGAGTTGTAGGTTAGATCCGAACGGTCTGTGTAGGAAACAGCCGTCAGTTTCGCTTGATCTTGAACCGCCTGCTTCATCCGCTCGAACGACGGGTAGGAATTGCTGTCATACGTGGAAATACGACTCTCATCGATGTTTGGGCTGCGGAACTCCACCACGAAAAGGCGCTCGGGACTCACTACCGGCAGGGGCCTAAGAAACAATGCCTCAATCAGCCGGAAAGCGGTGACGCAGGCTCCAGCGGCAAGCGCCAGAGAAAGAATTGCCGCAGCCGATATGATTTTCGTTTGCGCGAGCCGACGCAGGGCATAGGTTGCATCAGAACGAACGTTTGCGAGAAATGTCAGCCAAGTATTCACAGAGATCGAGAATTTACGTTTAGTAATACCGGCACTGACCGATTCGGTTACAAACTATTTCACTAGACCAAGCTGAAGACTTGACGGATTAGTACCGGGTCGGCTTTTCGTCAAGCAAGTTCCGATTGGCTGGAATCCGGCACTACCAATTGGTTACGAGACGAACGCCTTTGAGTCGGAGTTACGCTGGGTCGAAGCGCTCGGTGAATCGCCATGCGCTGTCGAGCAGGGCCACGCGCAATATCGCGGAAACGCCGATAGAGTAGCTCACGTACAATAACCGGAGGGATTGGGAATGAAGAAAGCCGTTCTCTCTCTGCTGGTAGCCGTGGTGATTCTGACGGCCGGCGCTCCGGGCATTCGGCCGAGAGCAGATGCGGGAAGCTACCCCGCACACCGGGAAAACGCGGAATTCTCGATCGGTGCCGTTCTGCTTCCGCCGGAACAGGTTAAGAAGATGTTCAAGGCAGACTTGAACCACGGCTATGTCGTGATTGAAGTCGGTGTTTTTCCGGCGCCCGGTAAGGACGTCGACCTTTACCCGAGCGATTTTACACTGTCTGTGGGCGAGAAATCCGCGGCGCTGCGGCCGGTTTCGGCAGACACTATTGCGGAAGTCATGGCGGACAAGCACGAACCGCCGAACATCGGCGGGCCGCAGGACATCAATACTTCCGCCGGCGTGTCGATCGGACACGCGTCCTATCCAGACCTGGTGACCGGGCGCAAAACGAGTGGAACGGTCACGGAAACCGATGCGGGAGTGGGTGTTGGAGGACCGGCGCCTCGGCCTTGCCGCGGGTACGATTGCGATTCGACTTCACCGATTCCACCGACCACCCAACGCTCCCCGACCCAGACTGCCAATGTCCTCTCGCAGGATCTTTGGGAGAAGTCGCTGCCGGATGGAAAGACAGTCCACGCGGTCGCTGGCTATTTGTATTTTCCGAAACCATCGCGAAAAGCCAAGGACGCCAGTTGGGAATTGCGCTACGAGAATGCGGATGGCAAGACCCGGCTGCCGCTACCGCGGTGAATTCGGCAGATTCTCCGCGATCTTCGAAAAAATATCGATTCTCAAGTAACCAGTGCAGGACTCGGGAGTATTACCTGTATGCATTCCTCGTCGTCCGACCTGCGATACGCCATGCGGGAGTTGCGGCGGCGGCCGGGGTTCACGCTCACCGCCGTTCTGTCTCTTGCGCTCGGCATCGGGGCCACTAGCGCGGTTTTCAGCGTTATTTACGCCGTTCTGATCGACCCCTTCCCGTATGCGGGCGCAGACCGCATGATGCAGCTCATTTTGAAAGACAAGACCGACCGGAACCGCTATCCCGGACTGAACGGTCCGCAACTGGAAGAGATTCGCGAGGCGACGTGCATCGAAAGCGCAGTCGCCGAAGACGGGTGGAATCTCACGACAACGGACGGCGATCTTCCCGAGGATGTGCAGGCCTCGTACATTTCTCCCAACGCTCCCCAGCAATGGGGCGTTCCCGCACTCAAGGGGCGGTGGCTCCTTCCCTCAGACGCGCCCATGGGACAGGAGCCGGAACGAGTGATCGTGCTCGGGTACCGCTTCTGGCAACGATACTATGGCGGCGATCCCGGCGTTGTCGGCCGCAAAATCCAACTTGTCCGAAAGACGTACCAGATTGTGGGCGTGATGCCGCCCAGGTTCCGCTGGCGTGAAGCAGATATCTATGTGCCTCTCAAGGTGACGCTTGACCCGAACATGTATTACGGAGCTTTGCTGAAGATTCGTCCCGGGGTCAGCGTGGCCCAGGCGAACGCGGAACTGCAGCCCATTCTGGAGCGCTTCGCCAAACAATTGCCGGACCGGTATCCGGATAGCTTCCGCGTGAATCTGCGGAGCATCATCGATCTCTACGCGAAGCCGATGGAGGCGAAGCTTTACCTCTTGTTCGGCGCAGTGGCATCGTTGCTGCTGATCGGATGCGCGAATGTGTCGATCCTGCTACTAGCACGAGGGGCGCAGCGGCAACATGAACTCGCCGTGCGGGCGGCGCTGGGAGCGCGACGGCCGCGGATTATACGGCAATTGTTGACCGAGTCGCTGGTGATCGCCGCGGCGGGCGCAGGGCTTGGGGTTCTCTTTGCATGGCGGAGCCTGGCGCTGCTCATCGCCTGGGTCCCGGAGAACTCCTACCCGGCGGAAGCGGTGATCAAGATGAACTGGCCGGTTCTCCTTTTCAGTGTCGGTATAGCGATTGTTACGGCGATCTTATGCGGCATCTCGCCCGCGCTACAGCTTTCGCGGCCGGATTTGGGCCGGCTGATGCAGTCCAATACACGCCGGATTATGGGAAGCGCTCACGGCAAGCGTACGCACAGTGTAATGGTGGGGGCGCAGGTAGCGCTGACCTTGCTGATACTCGCCGCGGCAGGCGCGGCCGGTAAGGGGTTCCTGCGGCTGCTGCATGCGGACCTTGGCTACGACCCGCATCAGACGATGTCTCTGCCGATTCCGGTTCATGAAAACACGTACCCGACGTGGAAGGAGCGCTCCGAATATTTCGAGCAGATTCGCGCCAAGATCGCGGCTATGCCGCAGGTGGTTGCGGCGGGCATCTCTACGAATGCGACGCCCCCCTCAAATGGCGGGGACAACCGCATTGAAATCGCGGGAAGGAGTGAATTGGAGAAACCGGTGGTTCGTGTGAACTTTATTAGCCCCGAGTACTTTCCAGTGCTGCGCATCCCGCTTTCCCAAGGGAGGATCTGGGACCACATCGAGACAATGCGCGGGGCGCGCCTGGCGGTCATCAACCAGACCATGGCGCGGCAGTACTGGCCCAAGAGAGACGCGATCGGACGACAGTTTCGGATCGTTGGCCTAAAGAGCGAGCCGCCCTACTCGCCCGCGGCGGAGGGAAGCGATGGTTGGCTACAGATCGTGGGTGTGGTAGCGGACACGCGCAACGACGGACTGCGTAACGCGATCAAGCCGGCGGTCTATGTACCGTATTCGTTACGGATGCGCATGTTCACACAAATTTTGGTGCGCACTCGTGTAGCTCCTCTTTCGCTGCTGCGGGCAGCACGGGCCGAAATCGTCCAGATCGATCGAGAGCAACAGGTGATGCAAGTGCGAGACCTGGAGGGATGGATCACGAACCTTCAAGAATACGCGCAGCAGCGACTGGTAGCGATGCTGTTCGCGATCTTTTCGATTCTGGCCCTGGTGCTGGGGGCGGCAGGGCTCTATAGCGTCGTCTCGTATGGGGTGGCGACGAGGACGAATGAATTCGGGATTCGGATGGCACTGGGGGCGAAAGCGCGGGATGTGGTGCGGATCGTGATCTCGGCGATGCTTGTCAATGTCGCGGCCGGGTTAGCGGCGGGGCTTGTGTTCAGCATTCTGTTGGACTCGATTGCCGCGAAATGGGTCACGGAGAGTTCGCGAGATCCTTTCCTTCTTGGGGCTGTTACGTTCCTGCTGATTGCGGTGGCCGGTTTGGCATGCCTGCTACCCGCACGGCGGGCCGCTTCGGTGGATCCGATGGAGGCGCTGCGGTACGAGTAAGGCTCAAAACAGGTTGATGGACGGCTGTCCGGTCTTCCAGGTAATTCTCGAACTATCTAGTGCAGGGCAATGGCGCCCTGACAACTAAGTTAGAGGAGAACCATTATGGCAACCATTTCAGGCGCGACGCTCGATATCGCGAACGTCAACGCAACCACCGTAACTTTGACCGTTAACTATACGTTGACGCCAAACAACATCGAGCAGCTTGCAGGCACAGTGTTTTCTGAGAACATCCAGGTAATCGGCGACGATCCTGGAATCTTGACGGATGCGCTGGTAGCCGCCCTTCCGATCCAGAACTTTGCCGTCAGCACGGCTACCCCGACCGTCGCGCGGACGCGGACGCGCAACGTACCCAAGTCGGCTTTGAATGAAGACCCGCTTTTCTTGGCAAACGGCGCAGAGGAACCGGACGAAATCCTGGCCCGCATCACCCTCGCCTATGCCGCGAACGCGCCGACCGCGCCCGCAATCCCCCCTCCAGCCACCACCAACACGGTAGTCGGAGCGTGGCGGTAACCAGGCTTATCCGGAGTTTGGGCAATGATGCGCTCACGCCGAGCCAATGAACCCAACGGGCTCTGCTGCTCATTTTGAGCGAATCATTGCCTGCCGGACCTGTTTTGCCGCGTCTGACGCTGGCGGGTCGCAGGGCGCTGTCGAAGACTTACCCGTAGGCGTGTTCGAAGGACCAAAGGTCTGCACCGAGAATAATTGTATCTGCGTGCGTCGTGCAATACATCAGCTGATCGCCGAGAAGCCGCCTGTCGAGCGTATCTGGCACCGTCCCAATGCTACTATCGGGTCGATATTGGCACTCGGCTCGCATAGGGTTGGGCGCTTGAGAAGCAAGGATGAAATGACGATGAAATTAGTAAAAGCGGCGTTGATTCTTAGCTTGGCGACGGGGGCGGCCTGGGCCCAGGTCAATGCGGGCGAACAAAAGCCCGAAACCGGCCTGCCCTTCACGATGACCACCGTGGCGACCTTTGAACTGCCGTGGCGGTTGGCTTTCCTGCCCGATGGCCGGATGCTGATCACCGAAAAGGTCGGACCCGTTTGGCTGGTGTCACAGCAAGGAGAGAAGATCCCGGTGGGCGGTACGCCCCCAGTCTACTGGCAGGGCCAGAACGGCATGCATGGCGTCTTCGTCTCGCCACATTACGCCACCGACGAGAGTATCTATCTCACCTGCGCCGAGCCGGGTGACTATGGCGGCGGCCTGGCGCTGGCCCGCGCCAAGTGGGACGTCACCGCCACCTCGGCAAGACTGGGAGACTTCGAGGTGTTGTGGCACCAGATGCCCCGTGGCAAAGGAGGCCAGGAAGGCGCGCAGATTGCCTTTTCACCCGACGGTCAA
>Ga0157374_10003644_pt1 | contig 12965 bp, 8 predicted proteins | sample M25metaG_FD_115308 | JGI IMG/M metagenome (GOLD analysis project Ga0157374, IMG submission 115308) | Miscanthus rhizosphere microbial communities from Kellogg Biological Station, Michigan, USA - M2-5 metaG | ecosystem: Host-associated > Plants > Roots > Rhizosphere > Soil | place: USA: Michigan...
GTTTTGTACCAGAATGTATAACCGCTTTGTTTTTCGATCTCGCTTAAAACTTTCTCAAGTTTCGCGTTCTTATTGGTCATCGTTATGTTCTGACCGAATGTAGCTGCATGAAGGTTCAGACATAACACTGTGATAAGAGCAATAGTTAGTTTCATAACCAACATTATCTTTTTAAGCCGCGGGTAGGTATTATGCCCCGACGGATAAATAGTAGAAATTTCCATACATTTGATTGGTTTTTGGGTTTGTAATAGATACAGGTTACTCTATTTGTTTAGCCCAGCCACAATGCCGGAGGTGCTGCAACACGTTCCGGCTTTTTTGCTGGTAAAGCAATTGGCCTTGCCTTTAGCTTTTTATCTACCAGTAATTATTTGACGATGATCTTCCCCCTTTCTATAGTGAAATTGATACCGCTTAACTCCAATATCCTTAAGACAGCTGATGCATTGGAGTTTCTCGAAATTCGCCCGTGATAAGTTGATGCCGGTACTGGCCCGCTATATTCAACATCCACGTTATACCAACGGCCTATTTGGCGCATGATGGTTTTTATATCTGCATTGTCAAATTGAAACATACCGCTTTTCCAGGCGGTTACTTCCTGAATATCCACATCGCTTTTTATTTTCGAAGTGCCATTGTCTTTCAATAGGTATTGCTGCCCCGGCTTGATCATCGTTTGTCCGTTCGCATCGAGAATTTTCACGCTTCCTTCAACAAGTGTGGTTGCGGCAACATCTTCATCTGCGTAAGCGTTTACGTCAAACTGGGTACCGATATCCTGGATAACCTGGTTAGTAACCTTTACTTTAAATGGCTGCTTTGCATTATGTGCAACCTCAAAGTATGCTTCACCGGTTAGCTCGACAACCCTCTCGCCGGAGGTAAAGGCAGTCGGGAATTTTAATGAAGAAGCAGCATTCAGCCACACCTTTGTACCGTCAACAAGCGTCAACTGATATTGGCCGCCTTTAGGTGTTTCGAGTGTATTGTAACTTACTTCGGTTGGGGTTGCGTTATCTGCAATATTGTAAGAAAGCTGCTCGCTCTGCTTAATAATACGGGTGCCGGGCTGTGTTGTAAGCGCTCCGTTCTTTACGCTGCCCAGGTCAATTTTCGAGCCGTCGGCGAGGGTGAGCGTTGCTTTATTTCCGCCCGGGCCTATATCATAATTTTGCGCCTGGAGTTTAACCGGCATCTTTTTCAGCCTGTTTGCAACAAGCAGTCCGACCATCAAAAACAATAAAATTGACGCCGCTGCCTGAAATGATCGTTTACTATAGAAAGGAACAAATGGCTTTTCGCTCCTATTGATGCGACCATCTATTTTTTGACGAAGGCCAGCTTTAAGTGCGTTGAGCTCCTGCTCATTCAAACCATCGGTAACGTCGGGATCATTTGAAAAATGAGCATAATAATTTTCAATCACATCGATCTCTTCGGGCGACGCACTTCCATTCAGATACTTTTCGATCAGTCGCTGAAAATCTTTTTTAACGTGAGGAGGCATAAATGGCTTTTCATACATGTATCAAAACACGCGTGAATCTCCCACTCACTTATTAAATATTTTAAAAAAATATTAAGAAAGTGTTAATGTATATTATTATGCGGATATCAAATTGTTCAGAGCAACAGTGTTATCATCTTACCCAGATGAACACGGAGTTGTTTTAAAGAGGTTGCGAACTGGTTTTGCACGGTTTTTTGCGAAACATGGAGTATTTCACTGATCTCGCGTGTAGAAAGGTCCTGGCCAAACTTCATAGCGAAAACTTGCTTTCTTTTCTCAGGCTGCATGTTCAGCCATATCTCAATACACTCGCGCAGCTCTTTTTCGAAGAAAATGGAATCGGGATCTGATGCGGCTTCAACCATAAGTTCTATGGGTTCTGCAAAAGCTTCAATATGTTTTTCTTTCTTATATAGCGCAAATACCCGGTACCGGACAGCAGTGCATAAATAAGCGGCTAGATTTTCTATATCCCTGTCTTCCCTGTTTAGCCACAGGTCGGCGAAAACGTCCTGGATGACGTCGGCACAAAGGGCTTCATCTTTCAATCTTTTATGGCTCTCGTTGTAAAGTTTGAGCCAGTACCGCTCGTATATTTCGCTAAAAGCAGCCTCATCGCCCTGTTTTAAAAGGATGATCAATTCATCGTCACGAAATGAATTAAGCAGCTTCATGTTGTAAAGCCTGGTTTAATAGTTAATTAATTAAGTATAATTCAGGTAATTGGTACTACCATTGGCAGCGTGGCATAAAGATATAAACATTTGTATGTAACAAACAAATCACGATACACTAAGTGACATACGGGAAGCAAAATAACCGCCCATAATAAACACTATCGCTTGTTCGCACTACCGGAAACAGGATGCTTTGAAGTGTCTTTGCTATGGCTGCCGGGTTTCTGCCCAGCCAGAGACCGGGTATCAGCTTTTGACTTGGGCAAACGCCCGAAATCGTGCTTTATGTTATAATCCAGCGTTGCGGCATCCCAATAACCGCAGCCTAATACGCGCCTGATGGTCATTAACGGATCGTTAGGATCACGAATATCTGTTAACTGAAAAGCCGCCAAAAAACCTCGTTTATGCAGCTCCGGCAAATTCTGAGCATTCCATAAGCCGTAAGGGTATGCAAAATATTTTACGGGCTTCCCGGTTATCTTTTCGAGTTTTTTGGTCGGTTTATCAACCTGGACTTCCCAATCGTTCCCTTTGATCTTCTTAAAATTAACATGGTCACGCGTATGGCATGCTATTACGTGGCCCTCATCCGAAAGCTGCTTGAGCTGTTTCGTGTCCATGTAATATTTATTCTTTTCAATATTGGTAGTAGTTATAAAAAATACGCCCTTAAAACCGTATTTCATCAGTTCGGGGCGGGCCACTTTGAAGCCATCTTCGTCGTCATCATCAAACGTCAGCATAATTGGCTTAGGCGGCAATGCTTTGCCTGCGGTAAGGTAATCGTAAAGTTGATCCGGCAATATGGTGTGATAACCGCTATCAGCTAAGAGTTTCATATGCGCTCTGAAATTAGCTGGTGGGATAATATAATCCTTATCCACCTGCTTATCATACGAACGCCAGTCACGAATTTGGTGATAGCATAAAACAGGCACTTGTTTACGCGCTAAAACAGCCGCATTGTCTATGGATTGGCCTGATGAGACCCGGCACAAAAAACCGAATAAAATGAGCGTGATGAGGCGTTTTAACACAGTAAAAAATTATTGTCTAAAAATAGAAAAAGTGACCCCATTTTGAAATGCACTGCAAGATTTTTTAAAGGAAGGTATTGATCCCACAACTTTAAAGTATTACAAAAACGAAAAGCCAGTAAAACAAGAGATTGAGTAAATTGGTTGATGTACTACAAACGAACTAACTACGGCTACCACAACAAACTTGTACATTGAAAAAATTTTTACGTATAGCTCTTAAAACTGTCCTCTGGATTATCGGCAGCGTTATTGTACTCGTGCTGCTGATAGCTATTCTTATACAAGTGCCTGCCATTCAAAATTTCGCTAAAAACAAAGCCGTTACCTTCCTTCAAAATAAGATCCATACCAAAGTTAAAATAGGCCACATCAGCCTTGGCTTGCCAAAGATGATCGTGCTGGACAGCGTTTATTTCGAGGATCAGAAAAAAGACACCCTCATTGCCGGTGACGAGCTAAGGGTAGATATCAGCATGCTAAAGCTGCTACACCATACGGTGGAAGTGAACGAGATCAACCTGAAAGGCATTACCGTAAATGTGAGCCGTGATAAAGACAGCGTATTCAATTTCGATTACATCATGAAGGCTTTTGCCGGCGAGCAAAAGAAGCCGGTTAAGCCTGAAGATACTACTTCGACAATGAAGTTTTCAGTAGGCACTATCATCTTAGATAAAATACATATCGCCTATGCCGACGCCACGAGTGGTAATAATGTAAAGTTTGACCTTGGACACTTCGATACCCGCATCAAGGACTTTGATATGGATAAAATGAAATTTACCATACCGAAGATCACGCTTGAGGGCTTTGACGCGAAGATCATTCAAACGCCGGTCGGGTCATCCATAGCGAAAGCAGCCACGGTTGATACAGCCACGAAGCCAATCAATATGACGCTGAACCTGGGCACCATTGATTTGTCGAAGATCAAAGTAGATTACCAGGCCGCCGAGATGAAAGCCAATGTGAACCTGGGTAAGCTTTTGGTTGAGGTCAATAAAATCGACCTGAAAAAACAAGTTGCTGATGTAGGTAATATTACTTTATCAGATACCCGTGCCTGGCTCAGGTTGGCCAAACCCCAAACCGTTCAAAAGGCTATAGTAAAAACCGTGAAGAAGCTGGACACACTTGTTGCCAAACCGCAAAGCGGTAAAGGATGGGCCGCGGTATTGCGTAAGATCAGTTTCAGTAACGACGATATCCGCTTTGATAACGATGCGCAAAAGCCGATAAGTAAAGGCCTGGACTTTGGGCATATGAGCATCCATAATTTCAATGCCGACCTGGAAAACCTGGCGTATAACACGGATACCATTTCAGGCAAAATAAATCAACTGACATTTTCAGACAAAAGCGGATTGGCGATAAAGAAGTTCCATACTGATTTCTTTTACGGCCCGCACAAATCCTACATGAATGACTTGTACCTGGAAACACCTCAGACTGTATTGCAGAAACAGGTTGAAGTAGGTTACCCTTCGCTGGCGAATATAAGTAAGGATTTGGGGCAAATCAGCATCAATGCCAACCTTGACGGCAGTCACTTAGGATTGAAAGACGTGCTGTTGATGATGCCAACCATGGCTTCTATGGAACCATTTAAAAGCCATCCAAATGCGGTTTTTCTTATTAATGGCCGGGTGATCGGTAAAGTAAATGACCTGAACATACCATCATTCGAAGTAAGTGGTCTTAGTAATACACATATCAAAATGTCGGCCCGGTTGAAAGGTTTGCCGGATATGAATAAGGCTTATTTTGATATGAATATTGCCGACCTGAACACCAGCCGTACTGATATAGCTCAGCTGGTGGCTGCTAATATGATCCCTTCAAGTGTGAGTATTCCCGAACACCTGAATTTGAAAGGCAACTTCAAAGGCAGCATGTATAATTTCAATACAAGGTTATTCCTGCGTTCGAGTGTGGGTGCGGTGGATGTGATCGCCAGTATGAAGAATGGCAATAAAAAAGGTCACGAGATTTATTCAGCTAATATTAAAGCTAATAGCCTGAACGTCGGCGCTTTGACAAAGCAGCCAAAGACAGCTGGAAATGTCACCCTATCGCTGAATATAAAAGGAACCAGTACCGATCCGAAAACGGCCAACCTCCAGTTAAGTGGCGATATCGCCAGTGCTTATGTTAAAGGTTATACTTATCGAAACCTGGTGCTAACCGCTACCGCTCATGACGGCCAGTATACCGCTAACATGCACATGAATGATCCGAACATTCATTTCGCACTAAATGGGAAAGCTAACATGAATAAAAAATACCCATCGGTATATACTACAGTTGATATTGACAGCATCAATTTGCAAAAACTCAACCTGAGTACAGACCCGATGACCATACATGGCAAGCTGGTGGCTGATGTACCTACTGCGGACCCCAACTATTTGAATGCAAATATTCAGCTAAATGACCTGCTTGTGGCGCAAAAGAAACAGGTGATCAGGATAGACAGTATTGGGCTGATTTCTACCGCCAACGCTGATAGCAGCACTTTGAAATTGAAAACACCATTTCTCTCTGCCCGGTTAGCCGGCAAATACAAGCTGACCGAAATGAGCGATGCTATACAGGATGTGCTCAGTAAATATTATAATACCGCTGTCGCCAACAGAAAAGTTAAATCAAAATATTCTCCGGAAAAATACAGCTTCAGCATTCGCATAGTGAAAACACCACTGGTGGCACAATTTGCGCCTAATCTGAAAACATTGGAACCTGTACTTATCAGTGGTCATTTCAACAGCCAAACCGGCGATTTGACCGTGAACGGCTCGATGCCGAAAGTAGTTTATGCCAGCAACGTGATCGACAATGTAAGACTTGCTGTTAATACGAATAACAATGCTTTGAACTATAGCCTGTCGGCAGACGAGATCAAAGCCTCATCTTCACTCGATCTTCTTTATACCAGCGTTTCCGGCAGTGCGCAAAATAATAAGCTCGGCATCAGTGTGCAGGTGAGGGACGCAACCAGGAAGGAACGTTACCGGATAGCGGGGGTATTTAGCGTGTTGCCGGATGAGTATAAATTCAGCTTTTTGCAGAATGGTTTGCTGTTTAATTATACCCCATGGACAGTTGCTACGGATAATGAACTTGAATTTGGCGCAAAAGGCATACTGGCACATGATTTCTCAATAAGTAACAACAACCAGGTGCTGAGTGTCAACAGCGATCAGCAAGTGATGAATTCGCCGCTGACGGTAGCATTCAAAAATTTTAAAATAGAAACACTCACCCGCATCGCCCAGCAGGATTCGCTGCAGGTTGGTGGAGTGGTCAATGGCGATGCACATCTGCGTGACCTGCAAACCAATATGCATTTCACAGCTGACCTGAATGTACACGATTTTAACTTTAAGCAGGATACGGTAGGCGATATTGCGGTTAAAGTCAATAACCAAACACAAAACGCTTACGCGGCTGATGTGAAGATCACCGGCAAAGGCAACCAGGTTAATTTGGAAGGCTTGTATTACACAACGCCATCCAGCAGCTTTGACCTGAACCTGAACATCGTCAGCCTGAAAATGAAAAGCATCGAAGGCTTCAGTTTCGGCGCGCTTAAAGAGGCAAAGGGCGATATTACCGGGCAGCTGAAAATAACAGGTACTACTTCAGCGCCGGTGATACGGGGTGATGTCAATTTCAACCAGGTTGGTTTTAATGTCGCGATGCTGAATTCCTATTTCACTATGCCGAAGGAAAGCCTCACTTTCAATGCCGCCGGCATCCAATTCAACAACTTTACGATGGTGGATTCGCTGGGTAACAAGGCGGTGGTGGCTGGCACGGTTTATACTCAAACCTATACTGATTACCGGTTCGGGCTGGATATAACCACTAATAATTTCAGGGTGATCAATTCAACCCAGGATAACAATAAATTATATTATGGCCAACTGTATCTTGACAGTCGCATCACCGTCAGGGGCGACATGGACAAGCCTGTGGTTGACGCCAACATTACGGTTAATGACAAAACCGACCTTACCCTGGTGTTGCCCGATGACGATCCGAGTCTTGAGGACCGGAAAGGCGTCGTCGAGGTGATCAACCCGCATGCGCCTAAGGCCGATTCGCTGTTTTTAGCTAAACAACTCGATTCGTTGCGTAAGTCAAATCTCAAAGGGTTGGATGTTTCGGCGAATATCAAGATAAGCAAGGCGGCAAAATTCACTATAGTGGTAGACGCAAGAAATGGGGATGTCGTTCATATCCAGGGTGAAACGCAACTGAACTTCGCCATGGACCCCAGCGGCAAAACCAACCTGACGGGGACTTATACGGTTGAGCAGGGCTCTTACAATCTATCCTATGCAACGGTAAAACGCACATTCATATTTAAAAAAGGGAGTACGATCACCTGGAATGGTGATCCGACAACTGCTGATGTAAACATTACAGCTATTTACGTTGCCAATGTGCCCCCTATTGATTTGGTGAGCGACCAGCTTGGGGGCGACGCGCAGAGCACAACTATGTACAAGCAAAAGCTGCCATTCCATGTCGACCTGACGATGCAAAATCAGTTGATGAAGCCGACGATCACTTTTAACATTGAGTTACCGGATAGCAGCTACAGCGTATCGCCGGAGGTTATCACTACAGTAAATTCGCGCCTGGACCAGGTTCGGCAGGACCCCAATGAAATGAATAAGCAGGTGCTGGGCGTGCTGGTGCTGGGGCACTTTATAGGTGACAACCCGCTGCAAAGCCAGGGTGGAAGCACCGGGCTTGAGGGAGCGATACGTAACAGCGTAAGCAGCTTGCTATCAGATCAGCTGAACAAGCTTGCAGGTAATATGATCGCTGGCGTGCAATTGAGTTTCGACTTAACCTCGGGCGCGGATTATTCATCCGGTGTACAGCAAAACCGGACTGATCTGAATGTAGGACTATCTAAAAAATTCCTTAACGACCGGGTGACTGTCAGTGTAGGCAACAACTTTAACCTGGAGGGCCAAAACCAGCCGGGGCAAAAGACAACGGATATTGCGGGGAATGTTTCGGTAAACTACCTGCTCACCAAAGATGGGCGTTATATGATCCGCGTGTACCGGCGCGACCAATATATTGTCGTTGAGGGACAAGTGGTTGAAACCGGCGCCGGGTTTACGATAACCTATGAATTCAATAAGTTCAAGCAATTATTTACTGGTAAATCCAAGCGCGATAAAGAATTGCAAAAACAATATAACCAGGAACAAAAGGAAAAGAAGAAGGAACAAAAAGAATCGGACAAACAAGCTGATAATACGGTTTCAAGTGACTTTGTTCAACCGGAAGATGAACCACTTTAGTCCATTTATACTATAAAATATGACCAGGCATAAATACTTGATCGTTGTTACCATGATTCTTTTATGCGGATGCAGTACTACCAAGTATTTGCAGCCGGGTCAAAAGCTATATGACGGCGCACAGGTAAAAATTACGGATAAAAACACCACCAAAAAAGAAGCCGGTGACCTGCAGGACGAAATGGAAGGCCTGGTAAGGCCAAAACCCAATTCAAAGGTATTAGGCTTGCGGGTAAAGCTTTGGATATATGATAAGACCCAAACCAAAAAAAAGCGCGGGCTGAGACATTATTTGAATACGCACCTGGGTGAACCCCCGGTACTGATAGGTTCGGTAGATGTAGAAAAAAATGCTGGTATTATGCAAAACCGCTTACAGAACGAAAGCTATTTTATTGCCCAGGTAACCGGTGACACGGTGAGCAAAAAGCAAATAGCCAAAGCGGTTTACATGATACAAACCGGGCCCTCCTATCATTACCGTTCCATCACCTTTCCAAAAGATAATGATGACCTGGATACCGCGGTTACAGGCACATCGGTCAAAACTTTGCTGAAAGCAGGGGATAAATTCAACCTGGATCTGATCAAAGCCGAACGGGTCCGGATTGACGCGAGACTGAAAGAAGAAGGCTTTTATTACTTCTCGCCGGAAAATCTGATCATGCAATATGATAGCACGGTTGCTAATCACCAGGTGGACATGTGGGTTAAAGTTAAACCCGAAACGCCCGATCAGGCCCGCTGGATATATAGTATACGCAATATTTACGTGTATCCGCATTACACCTTAAAGGATACATCATTGAAGCTGGATTCGGCAGTGAAATACCGCTGGTACAATGTGATCGATCCGAAAAATACTGTGCGCCCGTTTGTTTTCAAGAACAGTGTGCTGCTGAAACCGGGCGATATTTATAACCGCACAGAGCACAATAACTCGCTTAGCCGAATGATCGAGCTGGGGCCTTTCAGCTACGTTAAAAATCGCTTTGGGGATGTAACGCCGGATTCGCCAAAACTGGATATCTATTATTTCCTCACACAGAAAAAACGCAAGGCATTAAGCGCCGATTTTGTGGTACGGTCCACTTCGGCTAATTACAACGGCACGCAGGTAAATTTAAACTTCAAAAATCTGAACACATTTAAGGGCGCCGAGTTGTACCAGCTGACATTCTTTGCCAGTTCGGACATACAATTCGGCGGTTATAACCACGGATACAATATTTATCAGCTTGGTGTCCAGCCGTCGCTCAGCTGGCCCAGGTTTATCAGTCCGTTCAACCTGACAACGCACAACGCTTTCATCCCCAGGACCATAATGACGACAGGGTACACTTTCATCAATAGAACGCAGTTGTATTCATTAAACTCGTTCAATTTTTCGTGGGGATACCAGTGGAAACCCAATTTACATATCACCGATCAATTGGATCTCCTCGACCTGACATTTGTGAACCCGCAAAACGTGACACAACTTTACAAGGATAGCGTAAAAAGAACGGGGAACCCGGCGCTGGCGCATGTGATCGACAGGCAATTCACGTTTGGTCCGTCCTATAGTTATACCTGGACGAACACAACCGAAGATTATAAGACAAATACCATGTATTATAATAGCAAGGTCAGCCTCTCGGGGAACATAATAGGAATTGTTACCGGGGCTGATACGCTAGCCGGCAAAGTAAGTAAGCTGTTCGGCACCCCCTTCAATCAATATGTAAAGATTGAGAACGAATTCCGGTTTTATCACAGGCTCGGAAAAAACGACAAACTGGCAATGCGCCTGATGGTAGATGCGGGTCTGCCCTATGGCAATTCGACCATACTCCCCTACTCGCAGCAATTCTTTATTGGAGGATCAAATAGTTTACGCGGCTTCCAGGCGCATTCCATCGGTCCCGGAACGTACATCATACCGGAAGAGCTGACACACGGCAGCAATTTCCTGCCGGATGAATCAGGTGATATTAAGATCGAAGCCAATATTGAATACCGGCCGAAATTGTTCAGTATTGTGTATGGCGCACTGTTTATGGACGCGGGCAATATCTGGGATATTAAGTCCCACGCTAACCTTCCAGGGGGCACATTCAGCAAGCACTTTCTGAACCAGATGGCGGTAGACTGGGGTTTTGGATTGCGGTTTGACCTTACCGTTTTGCTGCTGCGTACGGATATTGGGTTCCCGGTGAGGTACCCCTTCCCGGCGGGACTACCTTATCATTTCAAAGCGCAGAATGGCGTATTCAACCTGGCTATCGGTTATCCATTTTAAACTAACCACTGTAAAACCTTTGACATGAAAGAAGAAGACAAAACACCACCACAACCCATCCTCGCTCAACTAAAAGAATACATAGATACACAAGTAAAGCTTGCCAAGCTTGAAGTGATAGATAAGGGTTCGGGAATAATAGGCGAGGTACTTGCCGACCTTATACAGGTTATCTGTATTTTGTTCCTGATGTTATTCGCAAGTATCACATTAGGATTCTTTTTGGCCGACCTGGTAAAATCAGAATGGATGGGGTTCGGAATGGTCTTTATTTTGTACCTGCTGATATTCCTGTTCATCAGGTTATTTAAAAGAGCAATTGAAAAACCTGTTATTAATGCGGTTGTGCGCAAATTCTTTAAGCATTTGGTTTAAAAATCACTCCTGTTTTTACTGTCAAATGACCTTCATTTATCAGAACGATAGTTTAAGTGTCTAACTTTACCGTATATGAAAGCATTTTTAGGAATGGGCCTGCTGGGCTCAAATTTTGTAAAAGCCATGCGCCGCCGCGGCGACGAGGTTCAAGTATGGAACCGTACTGCCTCCAGGGCAAAAGCATTGGAAGAATTTGGCGCGAAGGCATTTGATAATGCGGCTGACGCGGTTAGAGGCGCCGGCATCGTTCACATTACTTTGAAGGACGACGCGACGGTTGACGAAGTATTAGCGGCAGCCGAACCGGGCATAGCCTCCGGAGCGTTGATCATTGATCATACCACCACTTCGGCAAAGGGCGCCATTGAACGTACGGCCAATTGGAAAGCCAAAGGCTTCACTTACCTGCATGCACCAGTATTTATGGGGCCGCCGAGCGCTTTGGAAAGCACCGGAAATATGCTGGTTTCCGGCGATCAGGCCGTGATAGAAAAAGCTGAACCCGAGCTTTCAAAAATGACAGGCAAGCTGATGAACCTTGGCCCGGAAGAAGGCAAAGCAGCCGGCATGAAATTGATCGGCAACCTTTTTCTGCTTTCATTTACTGTAGGTCTTTCCGATGCATTGTCACTGGCTAAGGCGCAGGGTATTTCGGCCGATAGTGTAACCGAATTATTTGATTCATGGAACCCGGGCGCTATGGCGCCGGCACGACTTAAGAAGATGACCGAGGCTAACTTCAATCAGCCATCATGGGAATTGCAAATGGCGCGAAAAGATGCAGGATTGATGATCAGCGCAGCCAAAGATGGCGGCACACATTTGGTTACCACGCCTGCCATTGCCGCCGAAATGGATAAATGGATAGCCAAAGGCCATGCAAATGACGACTGGACCATCATCTCGAAAGAGAACGTGTGATAAGCATGTTTTTACTTTTCTCAAAAAAAGCGTAATATTGCGGCATGAAAGCACAATCAATACAACGACAGGACCCACAGCAGCAATGCTAAAGGGGACAGGCTTGTATTGAACCGAAATACTTGAATGTCCTCTTAGCCGACTAAGGGGACTTTTTGTTAAAGTGTAGTTTTCAAAACTTCAATACTCCCCTGTTGTGTAACGGTAGCACATCAGACTCTGACTCTGCTAGTCGTGGTTCGAATCCATGCGGGGGAACAAAAAAGGCCGCCTCAAACGAGGCGGCCTTTGCTTTTATAAGCAAACTATTAATTGTTCTTTTTGATCTCAACACGGCGGTTCAAAACCCTGCCGGCTTCAGTGCTGTTATCTGCTACCGGGTTACTTGTACCGTTTCCTTTGGTAGTAATATTTGCAGCAGGAATGCCTGTATTTACAATGTAAGCTTTCACCGAATTTGCCCGATCCTGCGAAAGGGTCATATTATGCGCAGCGGTACCTTCTGACGATGCATAACCGTTCATCACAAAGGTTGCCGAAGGATCCTTTTTCATTTCCCCGGCAGCTTTATCCAATATCGGGTAAGCGTCAGTGCGCAATATGCTTGAGTCGAACTCAAACTGGATATTGCTGAAATTATAGTTTGGCGGAGCTGGGGTCGGTGCTGGAGCAGGGGCCGGGGCTGGTGCCGGAGGCTGTGGCGGCGGCGGTGCCGGTCTACTGGCTGTATCAGGAGGAGGTGTTTGCTGCACCACCTTCTTTTTAGCGTGGCACGACTCCATCGTGATCAAAGCGGATAAGATAATAACAGGTGTAAGAACA
>Ga0157374_10003645_pt1 | contig 12963 bp, 11 predicted proteins | sample M25metaG_FD_115308 | JGI IMG/M metagenome (GOLD analysis project Ga0157374, IMG submission 115308) | Miscanthus rhizosphere microbial communities from Kellogg Biological Station, Michigan, USA - M2-5 metaG | ecosystem: Host-associated > Plants > Roots > Rhizosphere > Soil | place: USA: Michigan...
CGCTTTTCAAAAGCAAATTTTTCGGCGATTGTTTTTATATAAATGTCTTCCATTGTCTCAGCTTTATGCTCGGTCAGTTGCTTCAATTCAGTATTTTCAAAAAAAACGACAAGCAGAAGGTGGTGCTTTGCAATTAATTTCAACGAAGGCATCTCCCGCTGCAAACTATCCATTGACTCAAAATTGGTAAATAACACCAACAGGCTGCGATGAGTGATACGATTGCGGATAACTGAATATAGTTTTTCGAAATCTGCTTCCAGGAAACGGGTTTGTTGCCGATACAACGTTTCCAGCAACTGGTTCATTTGGGTGGATTTTTTATCAGCCTGCAAAAACACATCGAGGTTCTCGGCAAATGTTATAAGACCAGCCTTGTCCTGTTTTACTAATGCTACATTACTCAGCACCAAGGATGCGTTAACAGCGTAGTCCAACAAGGTCATTCCCTCAAAGGGCATTTTAATGGTGCGACCTTTATTTAACAGGCAATAGATCTGCTGGCTTCTTTCATCCGTATAATTATTCACCATCAGGTCCTTCTTTCTTGATGTCGCTTTCCAGTTTATTGTACGATAATCATCCCCAACAACGTATTCCTTTATCTGCTCAAACTCCATACTATGCCCGAGTCTCCTCACTCTTTTTACGCCCGCTTCCTGTAAGCGATTGCTTACTGCCAGCAGGTGATAACGCCTCATCTGCATATAGGAAGGATATACCTTCACCGTTTCGTCAGCGGGAAAAACAAACCTTCTCTTAGCCAGTTGCAACGGTCCTTTTACAAATACATTGATATTACCAAAGGAGTATTCACCTCTTGTTAAAGGTTTGACCGTATAAATGATCTGATCTTCTTTTCTTCCTTCCAGTCTGACTTTTTTTCTCCAGTTTCTTTCCTGGAATTGCGGAGGTAATTCATCAATGATGTGTGCAGAAACCGGGAAGGCATAATTATTTTGAAAATGAAGCACCACCTTATTCTCGTCGCCATTGCTCCATCGTTCCGAAGTTATTCGCTCTGCACGGAGTGCATAACGCTTTCCAAATATCAAAACACTGTCAACCAGTATTGACAAACCAAGAAGGATCAAAACGATACTGGCTGCATCATACAACACGGGTATAAAAAAACTGAACAAATAAAGAACCACCGCCCCACCTGCGATGTAGTAGGCAACCCTGTTAAGATAAAAAGACTGGCCAAAAAATTTTATGATCGCACGAAAAATCATTTTTTGATGTTACCTCACGTTTAAAAAATAAACTATCACTCATGACTGCTTACTTCCTACTCACTACTCACCACTCACTACTCGCTACCTCGGAATATCCATTCCATTCACAATTTGCCTGATCACTTCATCTTCTGTAACTCCTTCCATTTCTTTATCTGGAGCAAGAATAATGCGATGACGTAAAACGGGGTTGAAAACACCCACGATATCTTCCGGTGTAACAAAATCACGGCCACTGATCGCTGCCATCGCCTTGGACGCATTCATTATTGCGAGCGATGCTCTTGGTGATGCACCGAGATAGATCGATTTATGATTTCTGGTCTGGTGAATAAATTTCGCAATGAATTGCAAAAGTTTCTCTTCAATGATCAGGGTTTTTATTTGTTGTCTTAACGAAATAACCTGGGCGCCACTCAGTACAGGTTTAACCATTTCAAATATCGGGGCATTGCCCATTTGATGGAATTGAGAAAGAATGGTCACCTCTTCCACTTCAGAAGGATAGGGCACCAAAATTTTGAAAAGAAATCGGTCCAGTTGCGCTTCAGGCAAACGATAAGTGCCTTCGTGTTCAATGGGATTCTGCGTTGCCAGGACCATGAACGGAGAAGGCATCGGGTAGGTTTTTCCATCCACCGTGGCCTGTCTTTCTTCCATGACCTCAAACAAGGCTGATTGTGTTTTTGCCGGTGCCCTGTTGATCTCATCGATCAAAATAATGTTCCCAAACACCGGTCCTTTTTTGAAATCAAAACTGCCCTGTTGCGGATTAAACACCGGCGTGCCCAAAACATCGGATGGCATCAGGTCCGGTGTAAACTGGATCCGCGAGAAACCAATGTCCAGCGACCGGGCCACCAGTTTTGCAGTTAATGTCTTGGCGACTCCCGGCACACCCTCGATCAGTACATGTCCATCTGCGAGCAATGCAGCAATGATCAGTTTCACCATTTCGTCCTGGCCAACAATTACTTTTTTAATTTCATTACGAATTGACATCACAGCCTGGTTCAAAGCAGTAAGATCTGTTCGTTGCGCAAATAGTTGTTCTTCCATTTAGGTTATCTGTTTTTAGTTCTTCGAAAATCCATCTGCCATTTTACCTTTGGCCACTATCCAGTTTTGTAAAACTCTTCAAGCTTTTTATGAAAATCAGCCAGCCGCTCATCGGCTATCTCATCTGTTTCATCAATATTGTTTATAAAGGAAATAATTTCCCTGATATTATTCTCCGGCTGAGCCGTTTTTCTCCCGAGCGAGGTTATAAACTCATCGTCAAGCTGGTTAGTAGAAAGTTTATACCTGTTGCGAATATGTTCAAGGAAGTAAGCAGCCATCTTTTTGCCAAGGTTCTTATTGTCTCGCTTCTCATGATATAACCTGCCAATTGTCTTTACGAATTCAAGCGAATCATTTCTTGGCCTTGCCATTACCGGGATGGTACGCTGCTTACGCCGCATTTCCTGTAAAATATACAGAGCTAAAAGAATAATTAATAGCCAAAGGGCTGCCCTGAATGATCTTTGAGACATCAATGCTGATAATGGACCTTTGCTTTCATTACTGCCCAACGAGATCCGCTTGTGCAAAAAATATTCATCCCACACCACTTTTTTTGTGTCCTTTGGGATCAGCGAAAGCATTTTGTTATAGTAATTGATGTTTTGCCCGTGTAATAAAAAATAATTACTGAATGTGAGAGGGGCAAGATGCAGGTAAATACTCCCCTGTCCTGCCTTTAATTGAATGAAATTTATGTCTGTGTCATTTTTACTCCCTAATTCATAACTGATATCCTTATTGTATTTTCCGAAATATCCATCGTATTGCCGGCCGGGATAGTCATATTTTTTTTGATCAGGAAATGGGGGAGATAATAATTTAACTGAAAGAGAATCGGTCTCTGCATCCAGGCCAAACAGGGAAAGGTCGGATGCATAATCATCACAATTAAAAAAATTCTGGGCGTCGTAGGACAGCGTATGACTGCTGATAAAAACAGTATTTCCTGTTTTTACAAAATCCCATAGGCGATGCAATTCGGTTTCATCCGGCATAAATCGGGGAGATATGATGATGAGAGCCTGTTTATCGGTTGAAATGTTCAACGAATCCCAGAGAGTTGGCTTTTTCTTGTTTACGATCACAGAGGCGTTGGGAAAAATATGAAATAAACTATGATAAGCCACATACATGCCATAGGGTATCTTGTCTCTTTTATTAAAACTGATACGTTCATCCAGGACGTGCCTGGTTTGCTGAGTGGAAAATACCAGCCACAATAATAACAGGAGTACCAGCCCGGCAATAATATATGGTAGAAACTTTTTCAAGACAGCTTGCGATCAAAATTTTCAAATTCGCTTTTAATGATACCAAAGGTTTCCCCGCTTACCTCAAATTTTCCATACCAGGTATATTCGTAGTTCCTTGTTAACCGGAAAAAATCATTATAGAAGCCCGTAGCGTGCAATTGAGACAAATAATCAAAATTTGTTCGTTCCTGTTTATACTCAATGATTTTTTTCTGTGAAAGCTGTTTCAATAATCGCAGGAACATAAGGCGGATCGCAAGACGATAGTCACCGGCATTCACCGCCTTTTCAATTTCTTTTTGATAGTTTATATCGAAGATGTTTTCCCCCGTGATATCTTCACTTATCTTTTCTGCAGTGATCGACTGTTTCCTGACCACAATATTATTTTGCAAAAGATACCAGGTCAGTATACCGAGGAAAAGTATCACGATCACCAGGAGTGTTGTCATGTTCATCCATTGTAATGGAGGTTTCCTGGGCTTGAAATTTTTTTCTTTTGCTTCTTTCTTGTCAAACACATGATCGGCATACCAAAACGCATCATCCTTTTTCAGGGAATCAATGATACTACGAGGCACCTGTCTTAATTCAATTGTATCTGCAGGGACAGCTTTATGGTCAAAATAATTTTGATGCTCATAATCCGTATCGGCCTGGTCAATTGTAATGGCGGAGTCAGTTTCTGCAACTATGGTATCCGTCACCGTAGTATCCTGTGCCTTTGCGTTAATGCAGATAAAAAGAAAACACATCCACGGCAGCAACCTCCTTTTAGGCAACTGGATATTTTCACGGATAGGTTTCATGGCTATGCTTCCTCCCTCATTTGAAACGATAATTTTCTTTGCAGGCGTATTGGATAAATAACAAAATACCACACGATAAACGCTGCTGACGAAACAAGTATAAGGGAGCTGAGCATCCAGTGCATTTTATAATAGCGGGTAATAAACCCTTCAAAAAAAGCAGCTACAATAAAAACAGGCAATATCCCTACCGTGATCTTAACGCCATCCTTTGCGGCTCTTTTTAATGAATCGATCCGTTTCAATGTTCCGGGAAAGAGAAAGCCCATGCCCAGCACAACACCTGCAGAGCAGGCAACGATAATACTCCATAGTTCAAGAGTGCCATGGATCATCACCGCCAACGCCCATTGTAATCCCAGTCCCCTTGAAAAAAATAAATAATGAAATGCCCCTATTCCAATGGCCTCTGTTATCATTGCTTTTACCGTAAAAAATCCAAAGATGATCCCCTGTGAAAAATAGACAAGAGCTACAATGATGTTGTTGATCATGATCCCCATCCAGCTTAGAAAAGAACTTCCTGACTGGTATATCCCAAAAGGGTTTCCTTCTTCAATATTCTGTATCGTTTTATCAACATAATCATCGCCCAGCATTTGACGAACAAAATTTTCATCAAAACGGCTGGAAAAAAAACCGACCATAAAAAAAACACAGAACAGGATGAACATAAAAAAAATTATCCTGTGATATTTGCGGATCGTTAATGGCAGATGATATTTCCAGAAATCAACAATGCGGTTGGATTCTTCTTTCCGGTTTTTATAAATACTGAGGTAAATTTTTGATGCCTGGCCGTTGATAAACTGTGTCACTTTGCTGGTGGGATAAAATGTTTTTGCATACGCCAGATCATTCACCAGTTCCGTAAAATTATTTGCCATTTCATCGGCGCCTGCTGCTGGCTCCTGCTGCGCTTTTGCCCATTTTTCCTTGTGCTTTTTTATAAATAAAGCTTCCCTCAATTATTTTGTTTAAGCTTGTAAAATACTGGAAAATTTCAGATTTCCGGTTAAGATTATTAGATTGTTGAACTGTTAGAATGTTAAACAATCGGCCACCGGCAAATAAATCATTTATCTATTTTTGTTTTTATGTCTGTGATCAAGGTTCCGACCACATTTAATATAGATCTTGAATTTGAGATCCCTGAATTTCATCGTCGCCTCTTTGCATGGATCATTGACGTGATCATCCAGATGACCTACTACCGGATAGCTCTTGAATTATTGAGCAGGAGTTTCTCTGATCATGATCTTTTCAGCCAGGACGCCCGGTATAATCTCTGGGGTCTGTATATGTTGATCATTGTTCCCATTTTCACCTATCATTTGATTTGTGAAATGACGATGAACGGCCAGAGCATCGGCAAGAAAATTTTTGGGATCAGGGTGGTGAATGAAAATGGAGGTCGTCCTGGTATCAGCCAGTTCATCATACGCTGGCTTATTCGCACAGGTGATTACGCCATTATTGCTATTATTTTGAATGTATTTATCCTTAGCAACAAAGAACTCTTTGTCTTTTTAGGTGCCTCACTGATACTATTACTAACTGATGTCGTTTTAGTAGTCAGCAGCAGAAAGAATCAGCGCCTGGGCGACATCCTGGCTCATACGATCCTGGTAAGAACAAAAGCGAGAGGAAGTATGGAAGAAACCGTCTTTATGGAAGTAGCCGACAATTATGTACCGTCATTTCCCGAGATCATGAGATTAAGTGATAAAGACATCAACGCCATTAAAAGTATATTGGACACGGCGAGAAAAAAAGGTGATTTTAAACTGGCGGCAATGGCAAGCGAAAAGATCAAATCGCATTTAAAGATAAATTCTTTAATGTCGCCGTATGACTTCCTGGATACCTTGCTGAAGGACTATAACTACTTATCGGTAAAATAGCTATTTGACCCTTGCATTTGCACCAATTGCCAAAAAAGCAAGCAGCACGATTGCCAGGGCTATTATGACCATGATGCTTATGATAACAAAATAGATCTTAAGATTGTAAAATCCCGTATTGAGATCAGTTTGGCTCATTCCATTTACACCTTTTTTGGTAAGATTGGCAAACTGGTAAAGGAAATAATTGATCAGCAACCCGATTATAATTCCAAAGATGACGCTTCCCAGGTTTTGACCTGCGCCAACAGAAACTCCAAACCCTTCACTTTGTATAACCTGGGCTTTTGGCATGAGGGCCTTTATGATGGCGACAACATAACCTATCACTGCAGTTATAACGATGACCATTGTCCATGAACAAATTCTTCGCAAATGGTCTTTTGCTGTTTCGTCGATCGAAAGATCGAATAATGAATTACTGGTATCCTGCTGTTCCATAAAAACAATTTAAAATATACTAACCAAGTTTGAGATCAAACCAACGATGGCAAGAATCCCATACATGATGAAATAGGCTTTTAGGGAGGCCAGTCCATTGTTGAATGTTTCCTGGCTTTTTGTTTCCATTCCCTTTTTGATAAGGATTGATCCTTTAAAAAGAAAATACATCAGCAGGCATACGATGCCTGCAGCAATAATGATAATCGCGATCAACACTCCCCCGAGGTTGCCAAGATCAGTAAATCCCGGGACCACCTGTGACAGCAGACTGATTATTTGTGATTGCATAGCAATAAAAAAGATCACCATCAGGGCCATGCAAACAAAACCCGTAACTGAAAGAAATTTAGCCCACCGCGTAGCATCGGAAAGATTCTTTGATGCAGTTTGATCAACCTGCAATTCTAAAATGGATTGGTTTTCTTCCATAAATAAGGAATTTGATTATTGAATGTGTCGCAAATTTGTGAAGTGCATAGTAGGGAGTTCTCAAAGTTAATCATTCTACATGCTTGCTCTTCCCAGGATGCCAATCACAAAGGCAAGCCCGAAAAAGATAAGTCCTATTATTGTAAGAATACCCCAGTAGCGGTAAAGTATCTTTAGGTTTTGAAATGAGCGGTTCAGCAGTTCCTGGTTATTGCCTTGCAAAGCCATCTTCATATTTACAGCAAACCGGTAAAGAAACAAATATGCAAAAAAAACAAGGAGGGCAACGCACAAATAGTAAATGATGATCCCGATTGTCACTCCTGTAGTAAAGCCAGTGCCCACCTCATTATATTGATTGACCCTGCCAAACATATTTACAAAATATGAACCGCCCGCAATCAGAACTATTGCAACGAGCGCAATAAACACAAATCCAACGATGGCAAGAAACCGGGCCCACCGTGCGGCTTCAGTTAAATGTTGTCTTCCTGTAGTATCAATTGATAATCCGAATAAACCTGCGTCAGGGTTTTGATTTTGCTGTTCCATATTGAAGTTGGTTTTGGTTTCAATAAATATACTCGCAGTAATTTGCTTCAGCAAATGTTTTATCGGGAAAACAGAACAACATATATTACAAAATTGCAAGGATCGTCCTAATATGCTCTTGCAAAAAGGACTCTTTGTTTTGATGGCTTGCCGGTCAAAATACATTTTCCATTTTCCAACTCAACATTTAACGGGATACAGCGAATAGTGGCCTTGGTCTTTTCTTTGATAGCTTCTTCTGTTTCTGCAGTACCATCCCAATGCGCAGAAATAAAGCCTCCTTTTTCTTCTAATATTTTTTCAAAATCATTCCAGCTATCAACTTTTGTTATGTGTTCGTCGCGATAAGTCTTTGCTTTATTGAACATGGCTTGCTGGATATCCCCGAGCAGGGTTACGATATAATTTGAAAGGCCCTCGAGGGAAACACTTCTCTTTTCTTTTGTATCCCGCCTCACTACTTCTGCTACATTATTTTCAATATCTCTTGCACCCAATGCAACGCGAACAGGAACGCCCTTCATTTCATACTCAGCAAACTTCCACCCGGGGCGATTGTTGTCATTATCGTCAAATTTTACAGAAATGTTTGATGCTTTTAATTCTTTTACCAGGTGTTGAGCTTTTTCATTGATCTTCTTCTGAGCAACAGCATCCTTGCTTGATATAGGTATGATCACAACCTGGAGTGGAGCTATTTTTGGAGGTAAGATCAAACCATCATCATCACTATGCGCCATTACCAGTGCGCCTATAAGTCTTGTACTTGCACCCCAGCTGGTTGCCCATACATATTCCTGCTGATTTTCCTTTGTCAAAAACTTTACATCAAAAGCTTTAGCAAAGTTTTGTCCCAGGAAATGTGATGTACCGGATTGTAAAGCTTTGCCATCCTGCATCAGTGCTTCTATGCAATAGGTATCTTCAGCTCCGGCGAATTTCTCACTGTCGGTCTTTAGTCCGCGGATCACCGGCATTGCCATATATTCTTCCGCAAAGGTTGCATATACGTCAAGCATCTTTCGTGTTTCTTCAATTGCTTCCTCCTTCGTAGCATGAGCAGTATGACCTTCCTGCCATAAAAATTCTGCGGTCCGTAAAAACAGGCGCGTCCTCATTTCCCAACGCACTACATTCGCCCATTGATTGACCAAAATAGGCAGATCACGATAGGACTGGATCCAATCCTTATAAGTATTCCAGATAATAGCCTCGCTTGTAGGACGGATGATCAATTCCTCTTCAAGTCTTGCTTCAGGATCGACAATTAATTTTCCTTTTGCCGATGGATCTGCCTTTAAACGATAGTGAGTTACTACTGCGCACTCTTTTGCAAAGCCTTCGGCATGACCTTCTTCTTTCTCCAGGAAACTCTTGGGAACAAACAATGGAAAATATGCATTTTGATGTCCCGTTTCCTTGAACATACGGTCTAACTGGTCTCTCATGTTTTCCCAAAGTGTAAAGCCGTATGGTTTAATAACCATACAACCTCTCACTGCTGAATAATCAGCGAGACTACCTTTAATGACAAGGTCATTATACCACTGTGAATAATCCTGTGCCCTTGATGTGATTTCCTTACTCATGTTTTTTTATTGCTCGTTACTGGTTGTTTGTTTTTGATTTTACTGGTTATTTAGCTAATGTATGCGTTTTTGAAAATTGCTTCACCGGAGTTACAGGTGATGAAAGGATTGCGACGCAACAACAGCTCAATCGAAGCAATATAGCCGGTATTGTTAAAATTTATTCCTTCTCTTTTATCCGTCAAACTTGTGTTCAATCTTTACAATTTAGTTAACGTTAGATGACGCAATTTTACAATGCGATGGCAGAATATTTGTTGCTCAATCGATTGTGTTCTTTTCAGAGTCGCACAAAAGTAGTAACTTCAATTATATAACCGATTAAACTTTGTTGCCATGAGATCAGCAATTTTACTTCTCGTTTTATCGGCTGCTATTTTAGGTAGCTGCACCTCAGCTTATAAAACCGGCCAAACCCCTGATGATGTTTATTTTTCACCAGAACGTCAGCAAGACAAATATGTCACAGCGAAAGAAAATGATGACGTTTACCAGGGTGATGATTACTATGATGACCAGTATCTCCGTATGAAAGTTCATAACAGGATGATGTGGTCTGAATTGGATGATCCCTATTTTTATAACCCACGCTATAGCTACAGCTATTACAATAACTGGAGCAATCCATGGAGTCCTTCCACTTACTGGAATTATTATTACAATCCTTATTGCTCACCTGTTATCTACACGCCGAAAACAGTTATCGCTTACAACCATCCGCGGGTATTTAACATGAATACTTACAACGGCACCCAGCTTACCAATAACAACTATACAAATCCTAAGGGAAGTAGCTTCAATAATGGTTACAATTACAGCAGTAAACCTGTGAGGATAGTGGGATATAACCCGAGTAATAATAATTCAGGTAGTGGTGCAGGTAATTTCCTCAGAAATGTTTTTAACAACTCCGGTTCTTCAAATAACAATAGTAGCAGCAACAATTCTTCTATTAGCCCCGGCAGAAGTTCCGGCAGTTCTAGCTCTGGAAGTTCTGGTTCGTCAGGAGGCAGTAGCGGAGGCTCTGCACCTGTAAGAAGATTTTAAATAAGTTCGTGCGACGCATTAAATGTGAAAAATTATTATGTAGCCATCCGGTGTAGCTCTGTTCAACTTCTGTTGCGTCGCACTCTTTTACGTTCTTATCTCTATTTACCATATAATTTTCCTGTATGAAGCACATTATTTTCATAGTGACCATTCTTTTGGCTGCCTTGTATTCTTTTTCGCAAGAGCCGGCTGATGCTCTTCGCTACTCCTGGTATATACAACAGGGTACTGCCAGGCAGCAGGCAATTGGGGGCGCCATGGGTTCTCTCGGCGGAGAAATATCTTCCTCCTTTGTAAACCCGGCTGGACTTGGGTTTTACAAAACAGGCGATTTTGTGTTTACACCGGCATATGCTTTTTTGAATAATAAATCAACTTACCTGGAAAGAACTGAAAAAGATAAAAAGAACTATTTCAATTTCGGAACAACAGGTTTCGTGATTGACGGAGGAAGCAGAAACGATAAATCGTCTGCATATAGTATCTCCATAAACCGCACCGCAAATTTTGGCAGTAACATTTTATACCGGGGTCAAAATAACCAGAGTTCCTATTCCCAAAAATTCCTTGAGGAAATAAAAAATGGAGATATCAAGGATGCTAATGCAGTGGCACAGAATTTCCCTTTCGGAACAAGTCTCGCTTTTAATACATATTGGATAGATACGGTGGCGGGAGGAACAACGGGCGATTTTCAATTTCAAACACGAGCTCCTGTTGCCACCGGATTGCTGCAGCAAAATGCAATTGAAAGCAAGGGAGGAATAACAGAAATTGCATTAGCAGGCGCGACAAACTTTCATAATAAATTTTTGATAGGGGCTACCATCGGCATTCCCATCCTTTCTTACAAACGCGAATCCACATTTCTCGAAGCCGATGCTACTGATAACCCCAATAATAATTTTGATTATTCTTCTTTTAGTGAGAGTCTTCAAACAAGTGGAGCAGGGATCAATTTGCGCATTGGAGCCATCTACAAACCCAGCGAGTCCATCCGGCTTGGTCTTGCCATTCATTCGCCCACTTACTACGGACTTACCGATAAATACAACGCGTCGAATACGACCAATACAGAATTGTACCAGGGCACCTTGACACAAACACCAACCGATGTGGGAGCAACAGCCCCTGCCGAGTTTAAATACAATTTGCTCACACCTTACCGAATCATTGGCAGTGCGTCGTATGTGCTGCATGAGGTCCAGGATGTGAGAAACCAAAAAGGATTCCTGACAGCAGATATCGAATATGTGAATTATAAATTTTCCTCTTTTCATCCACAGGGAGAAAACCCTGATGAATCAACAAAGGATTATTTGAAAACATTAAATAAGGCAATCGATAAAGCTTACAGGGGAGCTTTTAATTTCCGTGCGGGAGGTGAACTGAAATTTACAACAGTGATGGTTCGCCTTGGGGGCGCCTATTATGGTAATCCTTATAAAGACATCAATGGAGCAAAAGGAAGCCGCTTCCAGCTAAGTGGTGGGCTCGGCTATCGCAACAAGGGTATGTTTGTTGATCTTACCTATGTACATACTTTGACGAAGGATGTAAACTATCCCTACAGGTTACAAGACTCTCCTTATTATGGAGCAAATATTAAGGGAAGCGCGGGCAATGTTTTGCTGACTGTAGGATTTAAGATATAAATGGTTAGCGATTTTGTCATTTTGTTTTTCCAAATTCATAAATAACAGCGGTCTCTCCGTGCTTTCCTTCTGTGCTGATGTATAAATTGGCAGAGGCGTCAAAACAAATTCCTTCAGGCTGTGGCAGCAGGTCTTTATTCAAATACTCAAATGATTTTAATTGCCCGGAATGGCTAAAACAGGCAATGCACTTGTTTCCCCTGGTTGAAATGATATAGATATCATGTGTAACCGGATGTACCGCTATCCCAGATGGAAAAAACTCTACTTTATCGGCGATAAATTTTTTGAAATCCTTTTTTTCGATCAACAAGAAGGGGTTTGGTTTTAACTCACCCGTTTTGACATCAAACTCATACACAGCCCGGGTAGTTTTCTTTTCATCTTCATCTCCGGATTCTTTTTTGCAGGCGATCAAAAGGTTGCCCGAGACAGGATCGAATGCAAGACCCTCCGTATTATTCTTCTTATCCAGGGATGTAGAAAATTCCTTTGACTGGATCTTTGATCTCCAGTTCCATATTTTAAAAACTGAAGCATGGCTCCACAACGCATAAATAGTATCGCCGATCATGGCTACATCTTCTATATCGAATTTGTCTTTTTGATTTGTTGCAAAGGGTAAAGTAGCGATTATCGAGGCATTCGGATTTTGTAATTTTAAAAAATACAAACTTGCATGAAGGTCCTCTATCGCAAGCAAACTATCGCCGCCCAACTTTACAATGCCAGAGATCTCCTTTAATTGTTCCGGCATTTTCCATGCTTGAGAGGCGTGTTTCAGGTCATAACCGGAAATTGTTAGTTGATCGTTATTCACATTGTCCATTCTTTTCGCTTTGCTTTCCTGTCTGCAAAAACCAAACAACAAAACGATCAGTGAAGCGAAGATCGCGATCAATGATCCCTGTAGTCTCTTAAAATTTCTTTTCACTTCAAAAAGATTTAATAAATTAAGTAAGTAAGTGAAAACAC
>Ga0157374_10003646_pt1 | contig 12961 bp, 10 predicted proteins | sample M25metaG_FD_115308 | JGI IMG/M metagenome (GOLD analysis project Ga0157374, IMG submission 115308) | Miscanthus rhizosphere microbial communities from Kellogg Biological Station, Michigan, USA - M2-5 metaG | ecosystem: Host-associated > Plants > Roots > Rhizosphere > Soil | place: USA: Michigan...
AAAATAGCCAAATCAGCTAATTGCATAATTACAACATTAGACCAAGGATTAAGTCTTGCTGCGGAATTTGATGGCATTGGATTTGAGAAAGTAGCTAGTTGGATAACTCCTTCTTGGGAAGATGTCAATATTGAAATAACAAATAGATATTATACTAAAATACCAAATAAATTAATTGAAAACCTTATAGATCTTAGAGGTGCTCACAACCTATGGTATGTATACTCTAAGCCACAATTAAAAGAAAAGATAAAAGTAGCTTTAAAAATGTGGATTGAGCAAGAAATTAAGATTAAAGATAACAATAATATACGATATGAATTTGAGGACATCCTTGACAGTACAGGCTATAAATATTTTGAAATGCTTAAAAGTCCATTTATAAAACACAGGTTATGGGAGATCATATTCTAATTTGGCACAAAGACTTAATATGATAAATATTTTATAAAATTTATTGAAAGTAACAACATTAGGAGCTGCAAAAGAAGTTGGCAGATCTGCGTTTTTAGTTAATTCAAATAATACCAGTATTTTACTTGATTATGGCGTTTTATTAAAAAGAGAACCCATTTTTCCAATACATGTAAAACCCAAAGATATTAATGCTGTTATAATTAGCCATGCACATTTAGATCATTCAGGATTTGTCCCCTCTCTTTTTTTAAATTCAGATGCTAAAATCAAAGCTTTAGCAACGTTACCGACTTTTGAATTATCACAATTACTAATTCAAGATATGATAAAAATATCAGGATTTTATCTTCCTTTTGAATCTTCTGATTTGATAAATATGTTAAATCATTCAATAAATTTAGAATTTAGACAGAAATATTATATTAAAGATATAGAAATAACATTATTGGAATCAGGTCATGTACTTGGCGGTTCAACGGTTATTGCAGAGGCTGAAGGGAAAAGGATTTTTTATACAGGCGATATAAATACAAGAGGGTCAAAAGTTTTACGCCCTGCTGATTTAGATACTGAAGAAATCGATTTATTAATAATTGAAAGTACTTATTCTCAAGCTGAGCAAATTCCAAGAGAACAATCTGAAAAAGAGTTAGTGAGTTTTGCTCTAGAAGTTGTTGAAAGAAAAGGCATATTATTTATACCAGCATTTTCAGTAGAAAGAGCTCAAGAGATTGCATGTGTACTTAAAGCATATAATTTTCCATACAGAATTGCAATGGATGGAATGGCATTAAAGGCAAGTGAAATTATGCTCAGACATCCTTCATTTTTGAGGGAACCAGATGTTTTTAAAAAATCAATAGAAGAAGTAGAAAACATTACAAGTTGGGATAGAAGAAAAAGAATTATTAAAACGCCTGGAGTAATAATTTCACCAGCAGGCATGCTAGTAGGAGGTTCAGGAGTATTTTATTTACAAGAATTATCAAAGGAAAATCTAAATGGTATTGCATTAGTTTCATATCAGGGTGAAGGAACACCAGGAAGATCATTGCTTGATAAAGGACAATTTACATTTGGAGGAAAAACGGTAAAATGCTTTGCGGAAATAAAAAAATTTGAGTTTTCAGGGCATAATAGTAGAAAAGAATTATTTGAAATACTAGACAAAGTAAAAGGTAATCCCAATGTATTAACAGTACATGGAGATAATCAATCATGTACTAGATTTGCAGAAGAAATTACTGAAAAATATGGGTTCAAAGCTCGTGCTCCAGATGCTGGAGAAGTTACTGTCATTTAGTTATCGAATACCAAGAATACAGTAAATAAGAATATTTTTTATCGATTAATTGAAAAATACAGATAATATCAATATTAATCTAAGCATAAATAGTGGTCAGTATTTTTTATGGGAAAAAATGAAGAACACATGGTATGGGGTTTATGGAGAAAATATACTAAAGATTACTGAAATAGAGAATAAAAAAAAGGATGAAATAATTTATGAATTTGACTCATTTCCAGAGTATAATAATTGGCAAAATTACATTTTTAGAAAAGACGATAATTATGATGAAATAATTTACGAGATTTCTAAAAATAAAAAAATTAAAAATATAATCCAGAAATATCCAGGATTAAGAATATTAAGACAAAAACCAATCCAATGTATATTTTCTTTTTTATGTTCAAGTAATAACAATATTCCTAGAATTCGTTTAATGTTAAGGAATCTTTCAAAGAAATATGGTAGAAAGATAATTTTTGATGACAGGGAATTTTATACATTTCCAAACTTAATATCACTCTCTAATGCCCCAATACAAGATCTTTTATCATGTGGGCTTGGATATAGAGCAAAGTTTATTTCAAATTCAGCAAAAGATATTTTAAATGAGCGAATATCTATAGAATTTTTAAAAAAAAAAGAATATGAATTTGCAAAAGAAGAACTATTAAAATTAGATGGAATAGGGGAAAAAATTGCAGACTGTATACTTTTATTTTCATTTGATAAATTAGAAGCATTTCCTATTGATATATGGATTATAAAGTTTTTATATCAAAATCTACAGCAAGTAATAAAGACTCAAATAAATTCAAATTCCAAAGTTTCAGCTGGCCAATATAGAAAAATCTCTAAAGAAATTCGAAGATATTATGGAAAATATTCAGGCTATATTCAACAATATATATATTATAATATCAGAGAAGAAAATAATAGAAAATGGTAGAAAGAGAAGAATTATTGGATAATATATTTTTTATTTTGTCTTTTTCTTTTTATTATCCGCCGCCTTTTTATTTACAGTAGCTTTTAAATTAACATTTTTTGTTTGAGGTTTAGAAACAGTAGTAGTATTTTTTTCTATTCTCATTAATTTTTTATTAATTTCCTTAATTTCAGATTGTATTTGTTTATTTAACATCGATTGTTTTTCTACATTTTTAAGGCTTTTTTGTAAAGTTTGGACAGTTTGTTGAATTTTTTGAATTTCTTTGAACGATTTATCAAAGGATTTGTTGATAGGAGTTAAGTCGATATTTTTAAGATCTTTAGAATTATTATTCGTTTTTATAGGATTCTTCCTATTTGATTTGGAAACAGGTTTATCATCTTCATCTTCATCATCTTCTTCTAACTCATCTTCATCTTCATCATCTTCTTCTAACTCATCTTCATCTTCATCATCTTCTTCTAACTCATCTTCATCTAGTTTTTTATTTTCTTCTAACTCATCTTCATCTAGTTTTTTATTTTCTTCTTCAGCTATCTTTTTAGGTTTCAAATAAGTTTGCTCTGTATACATTTCATCATTATCTGTAACGTCCTTTTTGTTCACAATAATAGGAAAGGATTGTGGTTCTAATAACATATCTTATATTTGAAATAAAAAACTAATTATTAAAAGTGATCTATAAAAATTAATGAGAATAGAAAAAAATACTATTATTATTTTTTTTCTGATCCATTTGTGAAAGTTTTGTAAATAGATAAGGCTTCATCTTCATTTTTTGCCCCCACAATTGTTGCAACACCACTAGTAAGAAAGCTTACAAGTAATTTATTTACATTAGAAATGGTTACTCCTAAATTGCCTTTGGATGTAATGACAAAACCCTCAGATTCAGCATTTTTTAATACATTTAATAAATTTACATCGGTTTGGATTTGAGTCGGAGTAACAGTATATGTTCTCTTTCCTCTATTTCGTCCACAAAGCTCTTCTACCATTAATGGGGGAGCTTGAACAGCCTTTTTACTTACATTTGATCCACATGAAATACATTCAGCATGTCTAAACATTTGAATTTTATCAAAAACCAATTCATTGAGGTCTATATAGAGTAACTTGTTAACTAATGATGGTTGTTGACCAACGATGATTTTTATTGCTTCAGAAACTTGGACTCCAGCTACAAGATAAAGAATAGAGGGATGTACTCCTTCAGTACTACAAGTTGGCATTTCATCTTCAGATAATTCAGGAAAAATGCATCTAAGACATGCACTTTTATAAGGCAAGATAGTACACACCGAGCCAACCATTCCTAGAGCACCTGCATAAATGAAAGGTATTCCTAGTTTCAAGCAAGAATCATTCAAGGCATATCTTGCATCTATACTATCTAAAGCATCAATAACAATATCACAATCTTTGATTACACTATCAGCTGTAAATTGAGTAACTGAAATAGGTACAGCTTCTATATCCACACTAGAATTCATTTTTTGTAGGCGTTCGAGTGCTGCTTCAACTTTAACTTTACCCACGTCAGATTCATCATACAAATGCTGTCTATGCAAGTTAGAAACTTCTACTACATCTCTATCAACTATTCTAATTTTTCCAACACCCATTCCAACTAGTTGTGCAACTACGGGATTTCCAATTCCCCCTGTACCAACAACGCATATTTTTGCGTCTTTAATCTTTTCCATCCCAGCATAACCAATTTCTTCAAGCATGATTTGTCTAGAGTATCGCATTAAATCGTTATTGGTTATTTCTGCACCACCAGCAACAGCAGGTAATATGTATATGGAATCACCATTATTAAGTGCAGAACTCATTCCTGAATTATTAAAACGAATATTTTTTCCATTGATATAAATATTAATTAATGCCCGAGGTTTACCATTTAGATCTATTACTCTACGTTTAAAATCGTCTCCTAACTTATCTGAAACAATATTAAATGCTTCATTTAAAGTCGAAGCATCAACAAATAATTTTTTTTCTCCTGCACCTTTATTTAAAACAGAAGGGATTAAAAATTCTACTGTAGCCAAGTTATAACTTATACCACCATTCTTAGACCATTTTAGAGTTATATCCGTTTGTTCAATGTATCATAGCTGAAACTAATCGTACATCAGGTTTAACTGGATTAAGAGCAGGAAGGAGATCAATAATGGATTCAGTAGTTTTAAGTCCGTTACCAGTAACATAACATACCACTTTTTCATCTTTATCAATTTTATTTTCTTCAATAAGTTTTTTCAATACACCAACAGATACGCCTCCCGCAGGTTCAGTGAAAATACCCTCTGTTTTAGCAAGCAAAATTATAGCATTTTTTATTTCACCATCAATAACTTTTTCTCCAATACCATTGAATTGTTTTAGACGCTTTAATACATATGATCCATCTCCAGGATCCCCTATTGCAAGGCTCTTTGCAATAGTATCAGGTATTTCTACAGGTATAACCTCATCAGATTTATTTTTATAAGCATCAACAATTGGAGAACAGCCATGTGGTTGAGCTGCAATTATTCTTAAATTAGATATATCAGAAATAATTCCTAAATTCATTATTTCCTCAAATCCTTTACATATAGAATTTAACATAGCCCCGCTTCCAACTGGAATTACCAACACATCTGGAACAGTCCAGTTTAACTGCTCTAATATTTCAAAGGCTAAAGTTTTTGAACCTTCTACATAATAAGGCCTCATATTTATATTTACAATACCATAGCCATTAGAATCTCCAATTACAGAGGCTAATCTATTTGCATCATCATATGTTCCATCAACAGCTATAAATTTTGCTCCATATGCTAAAGATTGAGCTATTTTTACATGTTCTAAATCAAAGGGAGCAAAAATATAACATGGTAACCGAGCTTTACTTGCGTGTGCTGCAGTTGCAGAAGCAAGATTACCTGTTGATGCACACCCAACTGCAGGTAAATTCATTTCTTTGGCTTTTGATACTGCAACTCCTGCAGGTCTATCTTTAAAAGAAAAAGTGGGGTTTACAGAATCATTTTTAATAAACAAATTCTTTAAACCACCCAACTCATAGCCTAAATTATCGGCTTTTTGTAAAGGAGTAATAGCGCCACTTAAGCTAACAATATTTTTCTTATCTTCAATTGGAAGAATTTCAAAATATCTCCAATATGTTAAATCAGACCTATTTTCAAATGTCTGTTTTGTTATTTTATTGGCAAAATTATATAATACATCCAAAGGCCCAAAACAATCTTCGCATATATACAAAAATTCAGGAGGGTATTCTTTACTGCACTCTCTACACTTTAATGCTTTTATGATGCCCATAATTTACAATGGATTATAAATAATATAATAGATAAATTGCTCTACATAATATTCAGTATTACTTAACTATTAGAAAATTAATATTGTAACTCATTATGAAAGCATGATCTATTTCCAGTGTGACAGGCAGGTTTAAAGGAATCAACCAAATAAACTAAACCATCATAATCACAATCAACCAAAATTTTTTTTACAGGTTGAACATTTCCAGATTCTTCACCTTTTAACCAGAGCTTATTATGTGAAGTGCTCCAAAACCAAGCATTACCTGTTTCTATTGTTTTAGATAATGCATTTTTATTAACATATGCCATCATCAAAATATCTTTTGTATTAATATCCTGAACAACTACAGGTAGGAGACCCTTTCGTTTTTCAAAATCTATTTCATTTATGGTTTTGAGCATGTACTATTAAAAATATATAATATAATATAATATTAAAGTGATTATTGTAACAAATAAATAGATTTAATCAAACATTATTACTATCTACAATCAATAGTGAATAATTAAATTAAATGAATAATCAGAACTATAAAGAAGATGATGAAGAAAATATACTTCATATCGGATTTGATGATACGGATTCTACAAATGGAAGATGTACTACTCACTTAGCATATACTATTGCAGATATTTTAATTAAAAAATTTAAAGTTAATTTTATAGATTTTCCTTTATTAATTCGATTAAATCCTAATATCCCTATTAAAACTAGAGGAAACGGCGCAGTTTGTTTAAGAATAAAAGGAAAAGATTATGAGAAAATTAAAGAAGAGATAATTTATTTTATAGAAAATTATTCTGATTTAGAAAATGGCGCAAATCCAGGTGTAGTTTTTTTAATAAAAAACTACATTACCAATGATTTAATTTCTTTTAGCAATAATGCTATGGATACAGTATTAAGTAAACAACTGGCTGAAAAAATTGCAAATAAAAATGATATCCAGTATCATCTTTTTGGAAAAGGATATGGATTGGTAGGAGCATTATCAGCAATAGGATGTCGTTTAAGTGGTGACCATACATATGAGACAATTACATATAGAAAAAAAGAAAATATAGGAACAATAAGAAAGATAGAAAAAAATCAAGTTAAAAAATTAGATGACGAATCATTTCCATATACATATAATAATTTTGATCATAAAAAAAATAGAATTCTAATTGCACCACATGGACCTGATCCAGTTTTTTGTGGAGTTCGTGGAGAAGATCCAATATGCACGTATTCGTTTATCAAAAATTTACAGATAATTGAAGATTTAGATGGATATATGATTTTTAGATCTAATCAAGGGACTAATTTACATTTAAATAATGAACGAAAGCTATCAAATATTTTACCTTTTACTTCTGGTTATATAAATTGTCAAGTAATTACAAAGCCAATAATAATTAATGGTGGACATATAATATTTTATGTAAGAGATAACTTCAATGATATTCTACCTGTTGCAGTATATAAGCCAACAGGGCTAACAAAATTTGCTGCATTATTAGAAATAGAAGATAGGATCGAGATAGGATATGGCGTACATTTTAAAACAGATAATCTAAAAACTCTAAATCTTGAATATTTACTTATCAAAGAGCTTAAGGAAAGTTTCTATTTTAAGAACCCTTTGTGTGATAAATGTGGCAAAAATACAAAATCGGAAGGGAAAAATAAAGGATTTCAATGTCCATTATGCAAAACGAAAAAAAGGAACGAGTCTAAAATAAAAATTAAAAGAGACAGAGGATTGAAATTGGGATTATATATTCCTGATCCTATTGCTCATAGACATTTGACAAAACCATTTTCAAGATATGGAAAGGAGAAAGAATTTGATGAAAAGAAAATATTAAGATTGTTAAAAGAAATAAAATGGATTTCTAAAAATAGCGGGGGGTTGATTTGAACATACGGCTGGCCTTTTTTACAAGCGCAGAAACCGCTCTGCGGGTTATGAGCCCGCCGGGATAACCTAGCCCCTATATAGTCTGGCTTCCCCACCCCGCTAATTAATAGTTGTAATAGAAGCATTATATATATGATGACGATATTGGATTTTAAATAATTAAAAATCGTTGTGTTAGTACTATATATAATAATAGATGAAAAATATGTTAGTTAGATGCGGGAGATGGGATTTGAACCCACGAACCCCTTAGAGATGAGGTATCTCAATTGTACGGGTTTCTGAGCATCATGTATATATTATATCTCACGCCGTTGGCCAGGCTTGGCAACTCCCGCCTAAAAGAATTTTATAAAATCACACATATATATCATAATAAATAAATAATTTTTCTTAAAACAAAAATTCTAAATTTAAAGGAGTAACATATTAAAAATAAATGAAAAATGATAATTTCTTTGAGATTCACTTTCAAGAGTATTTTTTATCTGCTTTGTTGCATGATTTGAAAAATAGTTAAAACTATATCATTTTCTTAGCAGATTAAATTAAATTATGACTATTTTCATTTTATTATAAGAGTAAGACGTCAACATAAAACGATTTAAAATAATCATGCAACAAAGCATTTTTTATCAACTTTATTTTCAAAATGTTAGAAAATAGAATACATATCACTATCTTAAATAGAAATTAAATTAATGAGTAAATAGTCTTTATAAAACAGACCAAATAAAAATTAAAAGAAATTAATTGGTATATTCGCCTAACATATTCACAAAAATATCATCCAAAGTTATTGGAGATACAGCATACGATAAATTATTATTCATTGCCAATCCAGAAATCTCTTTTAAATACGATTCAAATGTAAATAATCTTATAGAAGTAGAGCTAATATCAATTACTTTTCCAAAGGAACCAAAGATGTCTTTGATATTAATGTCATTATTATGATTACCTAATTCATTTATATCTACACGTATTTTATAATTTAAGGTATTTCGTAAATTAGCCATAGTACCTTTTGAGATAATTTTACCTTTATCAAGAATAAAAATTGAATCAGATAGTAATTCTGCCTCATCCATATAGTGAGTAGTCAAAACTATAGTTTTGTTTTTATTTTTCCAATCTTTAATAATAGACCAAACTTGTCGTCTAGAAACAGGATCTAAACCAATAGTAGGTTCATCTAAAAATAGTAAAGGAGATTCCGTAGCCATAGCCATACCCACTAAAATTTTTTGTTTCATTCCACCTGAAAGATTTAGGACAGGAACATCTTTTGCATAATAAAGATCTAATCGATACAAAATATCAGATGTTTTTTTTGAAGCAAAAGTATTACTTTCTCCTCGAATCTTTAACCAATTATAAATATGATCCCAAGGTGTTAATGCACGCAAAGGTCTTCCCTCTTGAGGAACAATCGAAATTAATTTACGTATTTTCTCAGGAGCAGAAACTACATCATAACCAAATATCGATATTTTACCAGAAGAAGGCAATAATTGTGTAGAGCAGATACGTACAAATGTCGTTTTCCCAGCACCATTTCTTCCTAAAATTGTTGATATTTTTCCACTCTCTATTTTTAATGAAACGTCATCTAGTGCCTTTTTTTTTGAACCTTTGTAAAATTTATCTATATTAAAAGATTCGATAGCAAACATAATTACTAATACCTAAAAATTAAACAAAAAGTTATTTAATACTCATCTTTTTTGAATTCTTTTGCCAGATCTTTTAAGATATTTTTTTGTTTATCATTGATTTTATCAGGTAATTTAACCTCGACTTTTACATATTGATTACCTCTACCAAATCGTCCATATCTAGGTAAACCTTTACCTTTAATTTTGAAAATAGAATTTGCTTTTGTACAAGAAGGTATCTTTAATTTTTCAGTTCCATCTAAAGTTGGAATTCGTACTTCTGTTCCCAAAATCATATCAATAAACGAAACATCGAAATTACAAATTAAATCACCTTCATCCATCACTTTAAAAATGTTATGTGGTAATACATGAACTCGTATTAATAGATCACCATTTACTCCACCTTGTATATGTTCTCCTTTACCGGAAAGCCTTAATGTTGTACCATCTTCTACTCCAGGAGGAATATCTATATTAATAGTGTTTGTTTTATTAATTTTGCCATTTCCTTTACATGCATAGCAAGGCTTTTCTATTATTTTACCTTCTCCATGACAAGTATTACAAGTTTCTAGAGAAATAAAAGTAGAAAATTGATTTTGATTGTAAACTCTTCTTGTTTGTCCTTGTCCATTACAGGTAATACATTTTTTTGGAGAAGTTCCAGGAGATGCTCCTGTTCCTGAACAGGTGGAACAATTTTCAATGGAAGGAATTTGGATTTGCTGTTTAGTTCCCTTTAGAACATCTTCCAAGGTCATTTCAACATCATATAAAAGATCTCTGCCTCTTATTCGCCTATCACTATTTCTTGAACCAAATCCAAAAGGATCAGAACGGCTACCACCGCCTCCTCCCATTCGGCCGAATATCTGTTCAAATATATCTCCTACGCCACCAAATCCCATATCTTTAAAAATCTCAGCAAAATTATCTTCAGAGCCTCTAAATACTTCTTCTGCGCCAACATGACCAAAAGTATCATAACGTTTACGTTTCTCCTGATCGGATAATACAGCATATGCTTCTGAAATTTCTTTAAACTTTTCTTCAGCTTCTGGCGATTTATTACGATCAGGATGATATTTTAAAGCTAATTTTCTGTAAGTAGATTTTATTTCATCATTTGATGCTGTTTTTGGAACATTTAATATTTCATAATAATCTCTTTTACTCATCTTAAATCATAAAAATAAAAATAGAAGTTAAGCCATCATAGATAATCAAGGTTTTCCGCTTGGGTTAGATGTATCGAAATTGGCTTGAGAAGGATTTGCTTTTGGTCCTTGTTCAAAAGTACTTTCGTTTGGAGGAATATTATCTTCTACAGTTGCGGAAGAGCCTGATGGAGAATTCGAAGATGCAGTAGTAGCAGCGGCAGATTGATATGCAGCAACACTAATTTCACTAAGAGCATTTCTTAGGTCGGTCATTTTTGTTTTTATATTTTCAACATTATTAGCTGATATGGCATCTTTTAATTCTTGGATTAATTTATTAACTTTATCTTTTTGCTCTGACGTTACCTTGTCTTTTAAATCTTGATTGATTAATTTTTCTGCAGAATAAAGCAAGTTATCGGATTCATTTTTCAATTGAGCTTCTTCTAACTTCTTTTTATCTATTTCAGCAAATTCTTCTGAGTCTTTCTTTAATTTTTCTATTTCTTCCTTTGATAACTTTGTGCTAGCAGATATTGTAATCTTGGATTGTTTAGATGTTGCCAGATCTTTAGCAGTTACATTTAAAATTCCATTGGTATCAATATCGAATGTTACTTCAATTTGAGGAACACCTCTTGGTGCAGGAGGTATACCAGATAAATTAAACATACCTAGAGAGACACAATCAGCAGCCATAGATCGTTCCCCTTGAACTACGTGTATAGTTACTGCAGTTTGATAATCTGCAGCAGTTGTAAATACCTTGCTTTTTTTAGTAGGAATAGTAGTATTACGTTCTATTAAAGCTTCTTTTAATCCACCCATAACCTCTACTCCAAGAGTCAATGGGGTAACATCTACCAATAGAATGTCTGTTGTCACCTCACCTGAAATAATTGCTCCTTGAATAGCTGCACCCAATGCTACAGCTTCCATTGGATCAACACCACCTTCAGGTTCTTTATTCATTACAGAAGTTACAAATTCTTTAACTATTGGCATTCTGGTAGGCCCTCCTACCAAAATTATTTTATCAATATCAGAAGTATTTAACTTGGCATCTTGTAATGCCTGAAGCATTGGATTTCTGCATCTTTCTACAATCGGCCTTAGTAACTCTTCTAATTTTGATCGAGTCAACGTTAAGATAAAGTTTTTTGGTCCTGAAGATGCATCATATGCCAAAAATGGTAAATTAATTTCTGTGGTAACAATATTAGAAAGCTCTATTTTTGCTTTTTCAGCAGCTTCTCTAATTCTCATCATTGCAGCTTTATCATTCTTAACATCCAAGCCAGATTGTTTTTTAAATTCATTTACAAGATAATCTACTAAAGTATTATCCATATCAGTGCCTCCTAATTGAGTATCACCATGGGTACTTTTTACCTCAAATACACCACCGCCCATCTCCATTATAGTAACATCTAAAGTTCCGCCTCCAAAATCAAAGACCATAATCTTGAGATCTTTTTGAACTTTATCTAAGCCAAATGCAAGGGAAGCAGCAGTAGGTTCATTAATTATTCTAACTACTTCTAAACCAGCAATTTCTCCAGCATCTTTTGTAGCTTGTCTTTGATTATCATTAAAATAAGCAGGGCAAGTTATAACAGCCTTATTAACAGTATCACCAAGAAATGCCTCTGCATCTCTCTTTATTTTTTGTAATATAAATGAAGATATTTGCTGTGGAGTGTATTCTTTTCCATAAACTCTAAATTTATAATCAGTACCCATCTTTCTTTTAGCAGCTAAAACTGTACCTTCAGGGTTAGAGAGCATTTGACGCCTTGCAGGTTCACCAACCATTAATTGCCCCTCTTTTGAGAATGCAACTACTGATGGAAAGGACTTGCCTCCAATTGAAGTACCTTCAGCAGCTTGTATTATTGTAGGTTTTCCACCAACTAAAGCTGCTGCTGCAGAGTTGCTTGTTCCTAAATCGATTCCTATTATCTTTGACATCTAAATTTCATCTCCTTTTGTATTATTATCATTATCGTTATTTTTAACTATCTTTTTAGATACCTCAACCAAACTAGGACGCAAAACTCGATCGTTTAAAAAATAACCTTTTCTAATTTCTTTTGTAATTATATTTTCATCAATATCACCATTATTATAAGAAAATCCTATAATTTCATGGACATTAGGATCAAATGGTTTATCTATAGAGTCTATTTCTTTAAGGCCTTCTTTTTCTAAAAATATATTGATAGTTTTTAAAATACT
>Ga0157374_10003647_pt1 | contig 12958 bp, 9 predicted proteins | sample M25metaG_FD_115308 | JGI IMG/M metagenome (GOLD analysis project Ga0157374, IMG submission 115308) | Miscanthus rhizosphere microbial communities from Kellogg Biological Station, Michigan, USA - M2-5 metaG | ecosystem: Host-associated > Plants > Roots > Rhizosphere > Soil | place: USA: Michigan...
CCCGACTCCTCGCCATGCTCGAATCTCTTCGTCTGGACGCCGTCTTCGCGATGTGCGTCGACTCCTACTTTCCCCGGCGCCTCCGCGATGCGCCGCGGCACGGAGTCTTTCTGTGGCACGAGGGAATCACTCCGGAATACCGCGGCCTGTATTCCAACCTCTGGGCGCTCATGCGCCAGGACTACGCTCGCATCGGTTACACGTTGTTGAAGATGAACGAACGGTTCGACGCCGGGCCGATCTACCTTCAAGGCGCAGTCGAAGACGCGGACTTCGAACGAGACTGGCCGACCTATCTCGGGCACAAGTCCGTGGTCGACAGTCTTCCCCGCGTGGAGGGTTTCCTCCGGGATCTCGAACGGAACGCCCATCGACCGACGAGGCGGGAGGGTGCGCGTGACGCGCACTACTCGTATCCCACAGCCAGCGGGCTCATCCGACTCGCGGCTCGACGCCTCATCCGGAGGATGCGGATCCTTGCGCTGAGCGATAGGCGCGAACCCTTCGACGAAGCCGGGTAGAGCGAATGGCCGCCGCGCCGGCCGCAACGACAGAAGGGCCGGCGCGAAGCATCGTCCGCGCCGGCCCGGAGACGCTGCGGCTCCTCGTCAGGGCGTCAGGGTGAGGTGCAGCCGGGAAGACGGACGCTCCCGATCCGCGTCTGCCATCCGGCGGTGGACGTCGCCTGACCCGCCAGCGTGTAGTACTCGTTGACGTACCAGAACGTGCAGTCGTCCGTCGGGTCGACGTTCATCGAGCTGTAGTCGCCCCAGCGCGAGTTCGTCGTCGTCTGGACCCCGGTGCCGGAGACGATCGTGCCCTCGCCGAGCGTCATCTGTCCGAGCGCGTCGCCGTTGAGCCGGCCCGTGTAGCGGATCCCGGGAAAGACGCTTGTGCCGTTCGAGACGCTGTAACCCAGCGCCATGTTGCCGTTCTTGTCCTGCGCGATGGAGCCCATCCACCGGTGAACCCCGTCGCCCGGGGCGTACGTCCCCTGCTGATAGATCGAATACGCGCCGGCGGAGTTGCGCCGGAGCTCGTACCAGCGGACGCCCGCGACGCCCGGGGTCGCCTCGACGGCCTGGTTCGTGACGAGCGACTCGTACGTGTTGAAGTTGCGGTACGCGAGGCGCCAGGTGGGCCGCTGCCGGTACGACAGGATATCGAGGTACTGGGCGGGATTCGTGATGCCCGGCTCCGGGATGCAGTCCCGAGCGGTCGGCGCGCAGGGGAAGATCGAGTCGAAGGGCGCGGTCGGAAGCTGCGCGGCGAGAACCAGCGACGCCTGCGGGTTTGCATTCCACTTGATCCTGAGGTCCCAGACGTTGAGCGCGTCGAAGGTTCCCCCGTAGACGGCGGAGGCGTCGTCGTCCTGGGTCCCGACGATGGGGATCGCAGCGTCCTCCTTGGGCTGCTTGGTGCCGTCGAAGTCCGCGGGCAGGAGCCCGTCGCCCACGAGCGGCAGGAGCGCGGGATTGTTGCCGTCGATGAAGAACTGGACCGCCCGGGCGTTCGGGTTACCCGCGATCATCTTGTTTTTCTCGAGAGCATAGACGCTGATGCCGTAGCCCGTGAAGAGGCCGAAGTCGCGGGTCGTCAGGACGTAGGTCTTCTTCCAGTTTCCGTACTTCGGGTAATCCGGAAAGAACGTCCCGCCCGGTGGGGCTTCCGGGTCCGGCTCGGTCTTGAACGCATAGCGGTAGTAGGCGCCGGTGGGATCCCCGGTGACCGAGATCGCGACGCAGTTGTAGAAGGGAAGTGACGGATCGCTCAAGCCGCGGGTCGTGAACTGGCTCAGGAGCCAGCGGTCCTCCAGCTTGTCGTAGAGGACGACTGGATCGCCGGACGGATCCGTGCAGTCGTCGATGGCGAAGCCGGCCCAGAGCGTCCCGCTGTCCACAGGTCCGACGAGCAGGTTGCCGCTCTTGTCGTAGACGCCGTAAATGAGGTTGATCATCTCGACGTAGTGGTTGGGGCCGACGGCCCCCATCGAGTCGGGCGGGTTCACCCTCCCTCCGAAGATGTTGAAGTTGTCCTGGTTGCTCAGTCCCTCGAAGGTCAGCGAGGCGCCCGGGATGGCCTGGCCCTGTGCCGAGAAGCCGGCATTGCGCTGGAGCGCGCCGTCGCGCGAGTATCCGCGATCCCTCGCCACCTGCCCGCGCTCCGCCCGGATCTCGATGAGCTCCTCGTCCGGAGCCTTTCGGAGCGGCGTGAGCGGCGCGAGGTCACGAAGCGCGGGCGAAACATCGAACGCCGAGGGCTTGACGACCCGCGGCGTCAGCCGCGGTTTTCCCCTGGAGATGCCGGTCGCTCCCGTAGCGGTGTCCGCGGTTGCGACGAGGCACAGCGCCGCTGCGGCGGCGGCGAAAAGGCGAACCTCCGTTCGAAGTCGAATCATGGTGACCTCCTGAAGTGTTCACACGACTCGTGACCGGCGAGCGCGATGCGCGCCGGGGGCCGGGTGTCGCCGCGGCGGTCCCCGCGCTGAAGCGCAGTTCGAGTCGTGAAGAGCCTTCGCGAGCCACCTCCGGAAATCCTGAGCATGGCCGGGCTGGTAGCATCGGCATGCAAGTCTCATGCGAATCGAACGCTTCGACATGGAGCGGACCCAGTGCCTCTACGAGAACGAGGTACGCTTCAATCTGTCCGAGAGCGGAGTGCAGCCGCTGTCGGCGGCGGAGTTGCTCGAAGGCGTCGACGCGAGCGAGGCGCTCCTCGCGCAGCCGCTGAAGTACCCCGAGGCCAACGGCTCCCGTCTGCTCCGCGAGCGCATCGCGCTCGCGTACGACGGCGCCGACGCCGACAACGTGCTCGTGACGACGGGGACCTCGGAGGCGAACTACACGACTCTCTGGGGACTGCTCGAGAAGGGCGACCGCGTCGCCGTCATGATTCCCTGCTACCTGCAGACCCGCGGCCTCGCGAGAGCCTACGGCGGACGAGCCGATGCGTACCGGCTCGTCGAGCGCACCGAGGGAAGCGGGCGGAGGTGGGCGCTCGACGTCGAGAGCCTTCGGCGCGCGGTGGGCCCGAAGACGCGAGCGATCCTCGTCACCAATCCGAACAATCCCACGGGTTCCGTCCTGAGCGACGACGAGATGGAGGAGATCGTCCGGGCCGCTCGCCGCGTCGGCGCGTGGATCGTCTCCGACGAGGTCTATCGGGGCGCGGGCGTCGACGGCGAACCGGAATCGCCGAGCTTCTGGGGGCGCTACTCCCGGGTGATCGTCACCTCCGGTCTCTCGAAGGCGTTCGGCCTTCCGGGCCTGCGCGTCGGGTGGATCGCCGGGCCCCCGAAGACCGTCGCCCGGCTCTGGGGCTACCAGGACTACACGACCCTCACGCCTTCGATGCTCTCCGATCGGCTGGCGCGGGCGGCCCTCGAGCCGGCGCGGCGCGCCCGGATCCTCGAGAGGACGCGGGGGATCCTGCGCCGCCAGCTCCCCGTCGTCCTCGACTGGGTGGGCCGCCGCGGCGACGTCCTCGACCTCGTCCCGCCTCGCGCCGGAGCGATCGCCCTCATCCGGTACAGGCTGCCGGTCTCCTCGGTCGCGATGTTCGACCGCCTGAGAGTCGAGGAGTCGCTCCTGATCACCCCGGGCGCGCACTTCGGCATCGGGCGCTACTTCCGGGTCGGCTACGGATACGACCCGGGGGTCCTGAAGCGGGGCCTGGGGCGGCTCGGAGCGTGGATCGAGCGGGAAAAGACGGGGCGACGGGGGAGAGCACGGTCCGGGTCACGGCGGGGAGCCTGACCGCCTCGCCAGAATTTTCGGGCTTCCTCGCATCCGGAATTGTCCTGTTTCTGACAATCGACCGAACCTTCTGTGCCGCTTGAACTTGGCTGTGGGCGACGGCCCGGGGAGCGCGTGATGCAGCGCACAACCGCCGAGTAAATTGCTGCAAAAGCATAACTTCCGGGCACCGGAATGCCGGTCGGAGGTTGTCTTTTTGCGTCTGTTTGCCTATAATCGCCGGCTCCCGGTTCAGTAGCTTTTTTCGATCTTTTTAGGAGGAACGAGTGGGATTCAAGGTGGGAGAGAAGATCGTCTACCCGAACCACGGTGTTTCGGTGGTCGAGAAGATCGGCGAGGGTTTCGCGACGGAGCCGGTGGCTCCGCGCAGCTTCTATCACCTGCGTCTCCTGTCGAACAACTCCCGGGTCATGGTGCCGGTCGGCAACACTGACCTCATCGGCCTCCGCCGTCTCACTCAGCGCAAGGACATTACCGGCCTGATGAAGATGCTCGGCGACGGCCGCTTCTCCGCGACGGGCGACTGGAAGGGTCGATACAAGCAGAACCTCGACAAGATGAAGAGCGGTCGGTTGAACGAGATCGCGGACGTGCTCAAGACCCTCAACTTCATCTCGTCGCGCAAGACGCTGTCCTTCCGCGAGAAGAAGATGTATGAGCGCGCCAAGTATCTGATCGTCTCCGAGATCGCGGTCATCAACAACCTCGACGAGAAGGAAGTCGAGCGCCAGGTCGACAAGGCGCTCGCCCGCTCCGCCTCGGCTCGGATGCAGTCGCACTGACCCCGTTCGAGGACGCCAGGACTCACGGGGCGGCTTCGGCCGCCCCGTTTCATTTCTGACAGAATGAACGCATGGACGGCGAACCCGGCGGCGGCCGCCGGAAGGGCCAGGCCCTCGTCGCGCTGCTCGTCGGAGCCCTGATCGGCTTCGCGGCCGGCTACTTCGCCGCGGGCGGAGGGCGGCCGGCGGCGATGAGTGCGGCCGCGCGCGGCGCCGATGCGGCCCCGGCCGGGGAGGCCCTCTCCGAGGCGGAGACGGCGGTCGCCCGGGACCCCGAGAATCCCGAGCTGCTGAGGCGCCTGGGGAACCTCCACTACGACCGGGAGGAGTGGGATGCCGCGGTCGCGGCCTACGAGAAGGCGCGCCGGAAGGCGCCCAAGGATCCCGACCTGCTCTCCGATCTCGGCGCGGCGCACCGCAACCGGGGCGAGCTGAAGCTGGCCGTCTCCCTCTTCCGCAAGGCGCGGGAGATCCAGCCCGACCACTGGCAGTCGCTCGTCAACGAGGTGCTGGTGGAGGCCTTCGACCGCAAGGACGCGGCCGCCGCCCAGCGGGCCTACGACGAGCTGAAGAAGCGCCATCCCGACATCCCGCAGATCGACCGGATCCAGGAGCAGATCTCGAAAGTCCGGGCGGGAGCTTGAGCCGGGCACTTCCATGGCGCGCCTGATCCTCTTCGTCCTCGTTCTCTTCTTCCTGCTGACGGTGCTCCGCGGATTCCGGATCTTCTTCCGCGCCGTCTTCCCCAGGTCCGAGATGCCTCCCCGCGCGACGCCCCGCACGGCGCTCGAGGGCGAGATGGTGCGCGACCCCGTGTGCGGGACCTGGCTCGACCGGCGTCTCGCCGTGGCCGCCCGGCGGGGCGCGGAGACGGTCTCGGTCTGCTCCGAGAACTGCCGCCGGCGGCTCGAGGCCGGATGAGCGGCACGCTCTTCGAGGATCCTCCGCGCAAGGGCGCCCTTTCCGCCGGCGACCTCTCGCCGTCGACCCCGCTCGCCGATCGGATGCGGCCGCGGTCGCTCGACGAGGTCGAGGGACCGGACGAGGTGGTGGGCGCCAACGGGTTCCTCCGCCGCGCGATCGCGGAGGACCGCGTTCCGTCGCTGATCCTCTGGGGGCCGCCGGGCGTCGGCAAGACCACCCTGGCCCGCCTGATCGCGTCGCAGACCTCGTCGATCTTCCTCGCCTACTCGGCGGTCGCGACGGGGGTCAAGGAGATGCGCGAGGTCCTCGAGGAGGCGCGCTCGATGCGCGCCCGGCACGGGAAGCGGACGATCCTCTTTCTCGACGAGATCCACCGGTTCAACCGCTCGCAGCAGGACGTCTTCCTGCCGTATGTCGAGTCGGGCGACGTCGTCCTGGTCGGCGCCACGACGGAGAACCCCTCGTTCGAGCTGAATGGAGCGCTCCTGTCCCGGTGCAAGGTGGTCGTGCTCGAGCCTCTCGCGCCGGAGGCGGTCGCCCGGATCGCGGAGCGGGCGCTCCGGGACATCCCGCGCGGGCTGGGCGCCCGCGACTTCCGCCTGGATGACGACGCCCTGTCGTTTATCTCCCAGGCCGCCGGCGGCGATGCCCGCCGCGCCCTGAACCTGCTCGAAGCGGCCGCCGAAGACGCCGAGGGGTCGAAGGCGAAGCGGATCGAGGTCGGACGTCTGCGCGATCTCCTCCAGCGGAAGGTGCTGCTCTACGACAAGGCCGGGGAGGAGCACTACAACCTCATCTCGGCGCTCCACAAGTCGATGCGGGAATCGGACCCCGACGCCACGATTTACTGGCTCGTACGCATGCTCGAGGCGGGGGAGGATCCTCTCTACATCGCGCGGCGGATCGTCCGCTTCGCCTCGGAGGACGTCGGCCTCGCCGACCCCCGGGCGCTCCGCGTCTCGCTCGACGCGAAGGAGGCGTTCGATTTCCTCGGAATGCCCGAGGGGTCGCTCGCGCTCGTCGAGGCGGCGGTCTACTGCGCGCTCGCGCCGAAGTCCAACGCGCTCTACGAGGCCGAGAACGAGGCCAAGCGCGACGTCGCCGAGAAGCCCGCGGAGCCGGTGCCGCCGGTCATCCGCAACGCGGTCACGAAGCTCATGCGGGAGGTCGGCTACGGCCGCGGATACAAGTACGCCCACGCCGAGCCCGAGGGAGTCGGGGGCATCGAGTGCCTGCCCGAGGCCCTGCAGGGGAGGCGCTACTACCGCCCGCGCAGCTCGGGCGAGGAGGCCGATCTCTCGCGCCGTCTCGAGGCGGTCCTCAAGCTGCGGCAGGAGAAGTGGAAGAAGGAGGAGGAGTCGAAGGGGGAGAGGAGGAAAAAGTAGCGGGCCCGTACGCGTTCTGACGCCTACGGCTCAGCCATCCTCCCGCCGGTAGTTCGGCGCTTCCTTCGTGATGATCACGTCGTGCGCGTGGGACTCCTTGAGCCCCGCGGCCGTGATCCGGACGAGCTTCGACTTCGTGCGCAGGTCCTCGATCGTCCGCGACCCCGTCAGGCCCATGCCGCTCCGCACGCCGCCCGTGAGCTGCAGGACGAGCGCCTCGACGCTGCCCTTGTAGGGGACCATCCCTTCGATGCCCTCGGGGACCAGCTTCGAGAGCGAGCCGCCGCCGTTGGAGGCCGAGGCCTCGACGTCCATCGACTCCTGGAAGTACCGGTCGGAGGAGCCGGACTTCATGGCGCCGAGCGATCCCATTCCGCGGTACGCCTTGAACGTGCGTCCCTGGTAGAGGATCGTCTCGCCGGGCGACTCCTCGGTGCCCGCGAGGAGGGATCCGATCATCACCGCGTGCGCTCCCGCGGCGAGCGCCTTGGTGATGTCGCCGGAGAACTTGATCCCGCCGTCGGCGATGACCGGAACCCGCGTCCCCCGCGTGGCGCTGACGCACTCGCGGATGGCGTGGATCTGCGGGACGCCGGCGCCCGTGACGACGCGGGTCGTGCAGATCGAGCCGGGACCGATGCCGACCTTGATGGCGTCGGCCCCGCGCTTCAGCAGGTCCCGCGCGCCTTCCTCGGTCGCCACGTTCCCGGCGACGATCGGCGTCGAGGGGAACTTCTTGCGCACGAGCGTCAGGGCGTCGAGCACACCGCGGCTCTGGCCGTGGGACGAGTCGAGGACCAGGACGTCCACCTTCGCGCGGACGAGCTCGCGGGCGCGATCCAGGACGTCGCGCGTGACGCCGATGGCCGCGCCGACGCGCAGGCGCCCGAGCCCGTCCTTGGCCGCGTTCGGGTACTTGATCGCCTTCTGGATGTCCTTGACGGTGATGAGGCCGCGGAGGTTGCCGCCGCGGTCGACGACGAGGAGCTTCTCGATGCGGTACTTGTGGAGGAGCGCCTTCGCCTGCTCGAGCGTCGTGCCGACCTTCGTCGTCACGAGGTTCTTCTTCGTCATGCGCGAGGAGATCGGCCGGTCGGTGCGCGTTTCGAACCGGAGGTCCCGGTTCGTGAGGATCCCGACGAGCTTGCCCCGCGGGTCGACGACGGGAACGCCCGAGATCTTGTAGCGCGCCATGATCTCCAGCGCCTCCGCGATCGTCTGGTCGGGGCGGCAGGTGACGGGGTCCACGATCATCCCGGACTCGGACCGCTTCACCTTGTCGACCTCGGCCGCCTGGCCCTCGATCGTGAGGTTCTTGTGGATGATCCCGAGCCCGCCCTGCTGGGCCATGGCGATGGCGAGCCGGGACTCCGTCACCGTGTCCATCGCCGCCGAGATGATCGGGATGTTCAGGCCGATGTTGGAGGTCAGGCGCGTGGCGAGGTCGACCTCGCGGGGGTGCACGTCCGAGCGGGCGGGAAGCAGGAGGACGTCATCGAACGTGAGGGCGAGCGGGATGTCCTCGGAGCGGGCGCCCGCAGGCTTGCGGCGCGGCGCCATTACTTCGCGGCTCCGGCGCCCACCGGCGCCGGCCCCGCCGAAGAGCCTCCCTCGGCTCCGTGGCACTTCTTGAACTTCTTCCCCGATCCGCACGGGCACGGGTCGTTGCGGCCGACCTTCGGCTGGTTGCGCTGGACCGTCTCGACCTTCGCGTCCTGGCCGCCCGACGCCGCGGCGCCGTAGGAGTAATTGACGTTCGACGGCGCCCGCCGCGCCGGCATCGCGACCGGCGCGCGGCGGGGCGGGGGAGGCGCGCCCTCCTCTCCCTCGGCCGGCTCCGCCGCGGCCGGAACGGGCTGCAGCTTGAAGAGGTACTGGACGATGAGGTCCTCGATCCGCTCCTTCATCAGGGTGAAGAGCTCGAAGGACTCCTTCTTGTACTCGATGAGCGGGTCGCGCTGTCCGTAGCCCCGGAGGCCGATTCCCTCCTTGAGGTGGTCGACGGCGAGCAGGTGGTCCTTCCACTGCTGGTCGACGACCTGGAGCATCACGAACTTCTCGTGGGTCCGCATGAGCTCGTCGCCCAGGATCGACGCCTTCCGGTCGTAGATCCCGCGCATCGTCTCGAGGATCGCGTCGTGGATCTGCTCGCGGTTCAGTCCCTCGTAGGCGATCGTGCCCGGCTTGATCCCGAAGTACTCCTGAAGATCCGTGTCGGCTGCGGCGAGGTCCCACTCCCCGGGGCCCTTGTCGTCGGAGAGGTGACGGTCGAGGACGTAGTCGAGGATCATCTCGGAGAGATGGATGACCTGCTCCCGGCCCTGGACGCCGGTCAGGATCTCCTTCCGCATCCGATAGATCTCCTCGCGCTGTCGGTTCATGACGTCGTCGTACTCGAGGAGGTGCTTGCGGGTCTCGAAGTTGCGGGCCTCGACCTGCTTCTGAGCGCGCTCGATCGAGCGCGTGACCATGCCGTGCTCGATGGGGCCGCCCTCCTCCATCCCGAGACGCCGCATGATGTTCTGCAGGCGGTCGGAGCCGAAGATCCGCATCAGGTCGTCCTCGAGGGAGAGGTAGAAGCGCGACGAGCCGGGGTCTCCCTGCCGGCCCGACCGGCCGCGGAGCTGGTTGTCGACGCGGCGGGACTCGTGCCGCTCGGTGCCGATGATGTGGAGCCCGCCGGTCTCGAGCACGCGCAGGCGGTCCGCCGTGCAGCTCTCGCGCAGCTTCTCGAGGCGCCGCTCGCGCTCGGCGGGGTCCTCGACTTCGCGCAGCTCGTGAATGGCGACCGCCTCCGCGTTGCCGCCGAGCACGATGTCCGTGCCGCGGCCGGCCATGTTCGTCGCGATCGTCACCGAGCCCGACCGGCCGGCCTGCACGACGATCTCCGCCTCCTTCTCGTGGAACTTGGCGTTCAGCACGACGTGCGGGACCTTGCGCTTCTTCAGGTGGTCCGAGAGGAGCTCCGACTTCTCGATCGAGACGGTGCCGACGAGGACCGGCTGGCCCCTCTCGCGCAGGGTCACGATCTCGTCCGCGACCGCCTCGTACTTCTCTCTCTCCGAGGCGTAGACGACGTCCTGGTGGTCCTGCCGGATCATCGGCTTGTTCGTCGGGATGACGACGACTTCGAGCTTGTAGATCTGGTGGAACTCGGCCGCCTCGGTGTCCGCCGTGCCCGTCATTCCGCCGAGCTTCTCGTACATGCGGAAGTAGTTCTGGAGCGTGATCGTGGCGAGCGTCTGGTTCTCCCGCTCGATCTTGACGTTCTCCTTCGCCTCGACCGCCTGGTGCAGCCCGTCCGACCAGCGGCGGCCGGGGAGGACGCGGCCCGTGAACTCGTCGACGATCAGGACCTGGCCGTCCTTGATCATGTAGTCGACGTCCTTCTTGTAGAGGGCGTGCGCCCGCAGCGCCTGCTCGACTCCGTGGAGCGAGTCGATGTTGTGCAGGTCGTAGAGGTTCTCGACGTTCAGGAACTTCTCGGCCTTGGCGACGCCCTCCTCGGTCAGGTGGGCCGTGCGCGACTTCTCGTCCACGAGGTAGTCGCCGGTCGTGAACTTGTTGCCGTGCTTGTCTTTTTCCTCGGTCCCCTTGACCAGGTGCGGGATCACGCGGTTGCACTTGTAGTAGATGTCGGTGTTCTCCTCCGACGGGCCCGAGATGATCAGGGGCGTCCGCGCCTCGTCGATGAGGATGGAGTCGACCTCGTCCACGATCGCGAAGACGTGGCCCCGCTGGACCATCGACTCGATCTCGAACTTCATGTTGTCGCGGAGGTAGTCGAAGCCGAACTCGTTGTTGGTTCCGTAGGTGACGTCGCTGGCGTAGGCCGCCTTGCGCTCCTCGTCGAGGAGGTGGTTCTGGATGCAGCCGACGCTGAGGCCGAGGAACCGGTAGATGCGGCCCATCCACTCGGCGTCGCGGCGGGCGAGGTAGTCGTTGACGGTCACGACGTGGACGCCCCGGCCGGTCAGCGCATTGAGATAGACCGGCATCGTGGCGACGAGCGTCTTCCCCTCGCCGGTCTTCATCTCGGCGATCTTGCCCTGGTGAAGGACCATGCCGCCGATGAGCTGCACGTCGAACGGGCGCATCCCGAGGACCCGCACCGACGCCTCCCGAGCGACGGCGAATGCCTCCTCGAGGAGCTCGTCGAGCAGGCGGTTCCGGGTCTCCTTGACGTCGTCCTCGTGCGCGGCCTCGATCGCCGTGGCGATCCGGGCGCGGAACTCCGCCGTCTTGGCCGCCAGGGCCTCGTCGGACAGGGCCTTCATCTCCGGCTCGAGCGCGTTGATGCGCTCCACCCGCGGCGCGAGCTTCTTCAAGTCCCGCTCGTGCTGGGTTCCGAAGACCTTGGCGAGAACGCGGTCGATCATGATTTGGCCGTAAACACCTTTGACCGCGCAGTTTATTTCGGATTTGCGGGATTCGGGTAGGCGGGGAGGATATCCCGGAAGACGCAGGACCGGAAACGGGAGACGGGAAAGAGGATTCCGGAGCCCGGGCGCCTCGTCTTACGTCGGACGTCGCCCGCGACGCGCGCTAGCGCGTCTCGAGCACGTACTCGAGGGGATTGACCGCGTGGCCGTCGACGCGCACCTCGTAGTGGAGGTGGGGAGCCGTCGATCGTCCCGTCGAGCCGACCAGCCCCACGCGGTCTCCGCGCTTGACGTGCTGGCCCGCGGTCACGAGCGTCTGCTCGAGGTGGCCGTAGACGGTCTCGTAACGGTCGCCGTGCTGGATCTCGATCGCCTTGCCGTACTCGCCGGCCCAGCCGCTGTGAACCACGACGCCGTCGGCGGTCGCGAGAACCGGCTCGCTCCGAGCGCTCGCGATGTCGAGCCCCTCGTGGCGGGCCGGGGCGCCCGTGAACGGGTCCGCGCGCACTCCGAATCCGGAGTTGAGCACTCCGTGCACGGGCCAGACCGTCGGGGTCTGGGCGATGAGCGTCGAGCGCTTCGAGAACTGCGACTCGATCTGCGTCAGGCGCGAGGAGACCGTGGCGCTCTGGTCCGCCAGGGAGGCGGCCGGGGAGGACGGGCCTCCGACTCCTCCCTTCGCCGAATCCGTCAGACCGGCGACGATCGCCAGGCGCCGCGTACGCGCCTCGAACTCCGAGAGCTGGCGGGTGATTCCGTCGAGCCGGCCGTGGAGCTCCGCGGCGGAGGAGCGGAGCCGCGCGTTCTCGGCCATGGCGAGGCGGTACTCGTGGTCGCGCCGGGCGGTGGAGAAGTACGCCCACGCGAAGGCGACGGAGGCGATCAGGAGGCCGGCGACGCCGGCGGCGCACAGCGAAAGAAACCGTGTCGAGATGGTGAGCTTACGGAAGCGCGCCCGGGCGTGCGGGACGAAAATGATCGTGTTGTACTTCTTCAACCGGGCTCTCCTCCTGAATCGCGCGGGCAGCGCTACGCCGGTACGCCTGCGGGATCGGTTCGAGAGTGATTCCGGGGAGCTCTCCCCGGATCGTGATTCGATCCTATGGACGCCCCGCAAAGCTGTCAACCTGATCGGACGGGCAGGCGGAAGGGAGGCCTTGGCCCCGTAGCGCGAGAGCCTCGGACAGGTGTCGAGCGCCGATTCCGCCGATTTGCTCCAGATCCGCGATGGTGCGGGCGACGCGCAGCGCGCGATGGATCGCCCGAACGGACAGGTTCAGCCGGGAAATGGCGCCCTCGAGAAGTCTCTTTCCCGGCGCGTCCAGGGCCGCTTCCCGCGAGAGCTCGTCCGCGGTCAGGTCCGCGTTCCGGAATTCGGGCCGCCCCGGCCGGCGCGCGGCGGCCACGCGTCTCGCCGCCGCGACCCTCTCGCGGATGACCGCGCTGGACTCGCCGGGCGGCGCATCCGAGAGGTCCCGCCACGGCACCGGCGGCATCGCGACGCGCAGGTCGACGCGGTCCAGGAGAGGCCCGGAGATGCGCCGCGAATACCTGAGGCGTTCGGCGGACCCGCAGGTGCACGGCCGGCGCGGATCGCCCAGGAAGCCGCACGGGCATGGATTCATCGCGGCCACGAGCAGGACGTCGCAGGGGAAGTCGCAGGCGCCTCCGACGCGCACGACCCGGACGCGCCGCTCCTCGAGGGGCTGGCGAATCGACTCGAGCGCATC
>Ga0157374_10003649_pt1 | contig 12952 bp, 14 predicted proteins | sample M25metaG_FD_115308 | JGI IMG/M metagenome (GOLD analysis project Ga0157374, IMG submission 115308) | Miscanthus rhizosphere microbial communities from Kellogg Biological Station, Michigan, USA - M2-5 metaG | ecosystem: Host-associated > Plants > Roots > Rhizosphere > Soil | place: USA: Michigan...
AACCCATTGGACAACCGACATAGCGTCCGGGGACATTCGCGCCCGCGTCAGCAGGTACTACGCGCTCGCCCTGCCCGCGGTCACCGTAGGAGCCGGAGCGTTGGGTCTCGATCTTGTTGTAAATTCTAAAATTCCCTTTCGGCGTAGGCTTGTTAGGCTAGCCGACCGAGACGGCCGCAGCCATCAGACATCGGTCTCCTTCCATGACATACACGTTCTGTTTCGAAAGGGAGAGATCGACCCGCACTTTGGAAGGATCATGCGGCTTGCGGGCGGTGACATGATAGGCTCCGGACAACTGCGGCATGGTGGTGCAACTCGTGAGCAGTGTCAGCGCGGCCAATGGTACCAAAAGCAGGAGGCGGAAAATGAAACGCATACGTGCCCAACTGGAGAGCGTATCAGCGGTTGTTTGTCAACCGTGCGCTCAATCGTTAGGCAAATCCAAATAGACGAGAAGGCCGCTCTCACGAGCGCATCGCGGAGCGGCCTGTAACAGCGGTCGACATGGCGCCGCGAATTTCTACTAGTGGTCTTTGTGGTAGTTGATGAGGCCGAACAAGCCGTGCTCTTCTTCCACGATTCCTGCTGTGAAGTAGACCGTTTGACCGATAACGTGCAGTGCCCAGAGCTCGTCCTCCCGCAGCGGTTTCCCGTTTGGCTGCGACATTGCTCCGAGCAGCGCCCCAGTCCCAATGTCATAGCCGTGGATTTTGCCGTCGCCGAAGTTCCCCACCAGCAATGCGCCGGTCAGAGGTCCGAAACCGTCGCTTGGCGCGAGTGCCAGCCCCCAGGGCGAGTTGAGTGCCCCCCGCGTGACGAGACGATTGATGAAATTGCCATCAGCATCGAAAACGCTGACGAAGCCGTGACCCGGCCCGGGCACGTCGTCCTCGCGGTCGCGGTCCTGTTTGGCATAAGTCACGTAGATGAGGCCGTTAATGTTCTCGATCCCAAAGGGAGCGTAGCCGCTCGGGATGTCGGGATCGACGAAGGCCTCGTCGTCTTCGATCTCGGCAAAGGTGTCGTCGTAAATGCTCACCTTGCCTTCATGGAAATTGGTCACGAAAAGACGCATGCCGCTTGATGATGTACCCAGAGCAGCGCCTTTATAGACTGAACCCTCGTCGCCATCGTCCACCGCGATGATTGCGTGGTCGGTCGCGACCGTAGGAGCCCAACCAGAGATGCTCCCATCTTCGCTCACGAATATGAAGACAGCCGGGCCCGAAACGCCGCCTTCGGAAACGATGAAGCCGGTACCGGAGTTGAAGACAATCCCGGTCGGATTGGCGCCGTCGGTGTTAGATGCGGACGCGGGAATGGTGACGATCAAACTCTGCGGCACGCCATTTTGATCGTAGAGAGTCGAAGTGCCGGTGCCGTTGTTCGCGACCCAGATGGTGCCACTGCTTCCCACTGCGATGCCCCAGCAATTGACGAGATTGAAGTCCGTCCGCCGGGCCGCGCCTGGGATGTCGGAGACCAAATTGGTCGCCCCGTAGGCGGCCCACGACTGGCTTGCGCTGAGAATCACAGCCATGAAAACACTGACCACGACGCCTACGCCGGCGAGCCGGCGGGACGGCTGACACGAGATTTCTCGCGAAGCAGAGGGTGTAATGCGCATAGTATTCCTTTCTTTTTTTGTTGGAGGTTAATGAACGACTGACAAAGAAGCGTCTGCCCCGCCCGAGGCGGCTCAAGGCGCAATCAGTAACAGTTCTGTTACTCGCCATCGCCATCGCCGGCGCCAGCCCGCATTCTCCCGGTGACTCAGGAATCAGCGCCGGTTTCCGCGAGTAACCGATCGAAACCCGGCACGGGCCGCGCGTAGAACGGATAGGGGCGCGTCGCGTTGGTAGGCCGAAAGCGCCAGTATTTGTACATCCAAAGCCAGGGCGAAGGATTTCGCCTAACGACAGGCTCGAATTGATCCCAGCAAAGCTGCGCGATTTCCTGATCGGTCGCGCCGGTGGGGATCTCGAGCTTCGGATGAAAGACGACCCGGCACCGACCGCCCGGGAGCGGCTCCTGGTGCACCGGAACGATCGGCAATCCTGTGCGACGATGCAGCCATGCGTGCGCGAAAGTCACCGGCATCTTCATCCCGAGACAATCGATCGCCACCGTCGGCTGCTGCGGATGAAGCGTGAGATCGACCAGAATCGCGGCCGTACCACCGCGCCGCAGAGTTTTATACAGCCGTACGATCCCGCGTTCGCGCGCCACCATCTGGTGGCCAGATTGCTGGCGCAGTTTGTTAAAAATCGGATCGAGCCGCGGATTTTTGAATTCCTGTGAAATGATGGTGGCGCGCAAGCCGGCGTAGCCGGCGGCCAAACTAAACCACTCAAAATTTCCATAGTGGCAGGCGGCTATAATGCAGGGTCCGGTTGGGCCGACCGTGCGGGCAAATTCATCCCAGCCGTCGAGATCGATCAGCTTCCGATAATTTTCCGCCGATACGCGCGGACTCCAGAAGAGATCGATCATGGTGCTGGCAAATTGCTGATAAGATTGGCGCGTGATCCGGGCCCGTTCCATGGCCGAATAACGCTCGCCAAAAGCGGCTTCCAGGTTGCTCAGGGCAACGCGACGGCCCGCCCCATCGAGCCGGGCGGCAAGTCCTCCGGCGATTTGTCCGAATTGCACGGCCACCGGGCGTGGCAGGCGCGGAACGAGGAATGCCAGCAGGCGCAGGCCGAGAAATTCCAGATAATAGCGGAGCGATTTCCAGCGTGACCTCATGACTGGGCGAATATCGTTAGGCAAAAGCGCATGCAGGTTATTCCAGAGCGGCCGAGGGCGGGTTCGTTGACTTGGTGGAGTTTGATTTTACTTTGGCGCTGGCTCGCGCCAGCCGCGCTTCGCATCGTGAAATACGTCCTTTTTGTCTGTACCGGCAACATTTGCCGCAGTCCCATTGCCCTGGGACTTTTCCGCCGTCTCCTCGGCAATCGCAAGGATATCGCGGCCGACGCCGCGGGGGTGCACGCGGTCCGCGGACAGCCGCCTAGTGTGCACGGAGTCGAAGTCCTGCGGAAACGCGGCGTCGATATCTCGGGTTTTCGGAGCCAACCGCTCACTGCCACGCTGGTCGACTGGGCAACGCACATTTTCGGCATGACCGGCGCCCATCTCGAGACGATTCACCTTCTCTTCCCGCAAAGCGCCGACAAGACTTTCCTCCTGCGTGAATTCGAAGAACCCGGCGCCACGCTTTGGCGCGATCTGGCCGACCCGATTGGGCTCGGTCGGGAGGTTTACGAGGAATGTGCCGAGAGCATTGAAAGGGCTTTACCGAGCGTCCTGGCCTACGTAGAACAAACCGAACTTGCAGTTCCCCATTCACGCGGGAGTTCTGCTCCTCGATCCACCATCGGAAATATGCCTCATCATCTCGAATCCGACGCGAGCGGCGGTGCCGACATTTCCTCCGGCAACGCGCTCCGCAAAGTCGATCCGGAAATCCGTGACGCCATTGTCGCGGAAGAACGCAGGCAACGCGAAAATATCGAACTGATCGCCTCGGAAAATTTTACCAGTCGTGCCGTGATGGAGGCGCAAGGCTCATGCCTGACGAATAAGTACGCTGAAGGTTATCCGGGGAAACGCTGGTACGGCGGCTGCGAAAATGTGGACGTCGTCGAGCAGCTCGCGATCGATCGCGCTTTGAAAATCTTCGGCGCCGAACACGTCAACGTGCAGCCGCACAGCGGCGCCCAGGCCAACATGGCAGTCTACTTTGCCGCCATCAAACCGGGCGATCGCATCCTGACGATGAACCTCGCGCACGGTGGCCACCTCACCCACGGTCATCCGGCGAATTTTTCCGGCAAACTTTACGAAGTGACGCATTACGGCGTCGATCAGGAGACCGAACAGATCGATTATGATGCACTCGCGAAACAGGCGGAGGAAGTTCGCCCGGCGATGATCACGGCAGGCGCTTCAGCCTATCCGCGCTTCCTCGATTTTCCGCGTCTGCGCCAGATTGCGGATGCGGTTGGCGCAATCCTTTTCATCGACATGGCGCATATCGCCGGCCTCGTCGCTGGCGGCGAACATCCCAGCCCGATTCCGCACGCGCATTTCGTTACCACCACGACGCACAAGAGCATGCGCGGACCACGCGGGGGGATTGTGCTGTGCCAGGAAAAATTTGCAAAAGCGATCGATTCGTCAGTCTTCCCCGGCGTTCAGGGCGGACCGCTCATGCATGTGATCGCGGCCAAGGCGGTCTGTTTCCACGAGGCCCTCCAACCGGCCTTCCGCGAGTATCAACGACAGGTCGTGATCAACGCCAAAGCGCTGGCCGCCGGTATCGCGAAACATGGCTACCGGATCGTCTCCGGCGGGACGGACAATCATCTCATGCTGGTCGATCTGCGGCCGAAAGAAGTGAACGGCAAGGTCGCGCAGGAAGTGCTCGATCGCGCCGGGATCACAGTAAACAAGAACGCGATTCCGTTTGATACCTATCCGATTTTCAAACCGGGCGGCATCCGGCTCGGTACGCCCGCAGTGACAACGCGCGGAATGAAAGAAGAAGAAATGCTCGAGATCGCGGACCTGATCGCGGCGGCGCTCGCCGCGCGCGAAGACGAGCGTGCGATCGGCAACGTGCGCCAGCAGGTCCAACAACTGACGAGAAAGTTCCCGCTGCCGGGCTGATTCGTCTCGTCGTCCGGACGGGGCGGATCGTTGGTGGAATGGTCTCGCCCGTCACACTCGTTAGGCACGGCGTTGAAAGTTCGCCGTTATTTCTCCACTGTCACAAAGTGTGCCTGGATCTTCCCGCTGATTTGTCCCGTGCCAAAGCGCTCGGCGATTGCTTTGGCGGCAACCACGGTGGCGTCGCTGAGAAGCGTTGGATCACGCTCCTCGATTTCGCTGCGCATCGGCGTTCCCTGGCAATAAGCCAGGGCCGGGATGCGGGCCGACCTGGCCTCGCTTCGCGCCGCGAAGGTTTCAATTTCCGGCAGGGCCGTAAATCCCGCCTCGACCAGATCCCGCTCGATCGTTGTCCGGTCATGATAGCCATGCGGGACGCGCGCGTGATAGCGCGGCGGATTCGCTGGAAACAATTTCGCCAGCGCCGTTGTCACCGTGTCGATGAATTCGTTCTCTTCGATTCGGTCCCACGTGTTGAAAACAAAAACACCGCCCGGACGCAGGACGCGGCGCACCTCCGCAAAGGCCTTTGCCTTATCAGGAAAAAACATCACCCCACACTGGCAGATCACCGCATCAAACATCTCGTCGGAGAAGGGGAGTGACATCGCGTCTGCCTGCCGCCATTCCACCGGCCGCTTTGTTCCGACGAATTTCGCCTGTTCCAACATCGGTTCATTCAAATCGGTCGCGATAATCGACACGCTCTCCGGCAGGATGGAAGTCATCGCGCGGGTGACGACGCCGGTACCGGCCGCGATCTCTAGTACGTTGGAAAGCTTTCGCCCGCTCAAGCGCTTCACCAGCTCGTCCGCGCAATGTACGAAGACCATCGGGACGAAATACATCTCGTACAGTTTCGGAATCGAACCGTCGAAGGCAGCGTCACTTTCTGAAATGCTCATGGCGTTGCAATCCGAACTTGATGCTGCTTAATCTGGAAGCAGATGGGTGGCATGGGTAATCGCACCCCCGGCCCGCAGAGATGCAGAAACCATCGCCGCCTCGATCAGCTCGGCATCCGTCGCGCCGGCTTTGCGCGCATTGGCCGCGTGAACATCGATGCAGTAGGGGCATTGCGTGGTGAGTGCCACTCCGACTGCTATCAGTTCCTTATATTTCACCGGAATAGCTCCTTCCGCGACGGCCGCCTTATCGAAAGCCCAAAACGCTTTCATAGCATCGGGCGCGAGACCACTCATCTTCCTTAGTTTGGCGAGGTTTTGCTTGTTATACATTCATGAGTCTTAGCTGACCTCACAGGTTTTGGAAAGATCGCAATGCGACCTCGACGGGCGATTTCGTAACGCCGGCCTGCGATCCTAGTCACCCCTGTCGTGCTAATGGCCGGGTCAGGCAGGTTGGGCCACCACCGCCTTTCAGGCTGATTTCACTTCCCTCATACGTTAGGACGCTGGCTCCGGCGGCTTCCAGTCTCGCGAGGGTAATCGGGTTGCCGTCCAACAGGACGCAGCGGCGCGGGCCGATCGCCAGAACATTAGCGCCCATGCGCCCGAACTCTTCGTCTGGAACTTCGATCAGCGTCTCGCCTCTTGCCAGGAGCTGTTCGCGAAAAGGAACCGGCAACAGGGGCGAATAGACAACGGCCAGATCGCTATCGACCGGACTGATGATCGACATGAGATGAAAGACATCCTCCGCGCCTCGCCAATGAGGCAAAGAAACGGTGATGAACTCGTCCACACTATCGCCGAGCAAGGCGCGGAACTGGGCGATGCCAGCGTCGTTGGTGCGATAGCCGCGGCCAACCGCGATGGTGCGTCCATCCAGCCAAACGACGTCGCCGCCTTCCAGCCGGCCGGGTGGCTGGATCGTGCCTAGAATCGGGTAATCGAGCGCGCGCAGCGCTGCAGCGAGCGCGGCCGGTTCACCCTCGCGTTGCGGCTTGCCCATGTTGCAAAGAATCACACCGCGGTCGCAAACCACCGCCGGGTCTCTGACATAAATCGAATCGAGACCGATGTCTTCTGCTTGAGGCAGCAAGTTGATCTCGCAACCCGCGGCGCGCAGAAGCGCCAGGAAGTTTTCGTATTGGTCGAGGGCCCGCGCGAAATCCGGGGGGGCGGTGAAGTTCAGCGCCTGCCACTGGGCGGCGATGGCTTCCGGTCCTTGAAAGGCATCGCGCGCGTGCTTCACGATCAATCGCTGGATGAGGCCGACTTCCGATTGACTGGTCATGTTCGGGGTGGCGCCCAACCGATTGGACCGCGATAGCTGCAGGAAATGCAGAGCCCGAGATGTTCGATATCTGGGTCATATTCGCGGCGTTTGACCCAAAGCTTTAACTCATCCCGGAAAAGCGCTAGCTCACAATCATAGCAGGCTGGAATTTCGTCCGCATAACCTGCATAAGTGACAATGCGGGTGCCGGGCGGCATCGCCCCCAGTTGCGTAGCTACATGGTGATTGGATCGCTTAAAAGGAAGCGGAGAGAGAGGCACCGCAGCGTCGATTTTGTGTGCACGAGCCATATTTTCCTCAAACGGATTGTAGACATAAAAGGCGTCGTAGCGGTCGAACGCGGCTACCACAAAACTTGGCCGGACCGCAGCCCACATGCAAAACGCACTCCCCGGCACCGTCACCAGGAGCCTGGCTGCTTCCGCTGCCACCCGTACTGGCGTCCAGTGTTGAGCAGACAGTTTCCGAATTTTGGACGGGAAGATCTGATCGAAATTTTCGTCTTCGACGGACCGTGTCTCCGTTTCAGCGGACTCTGTCTCCATCGCCCGAGCGTGCGTCGACGTGGCAGAATAGGGAAGCGGGAAAACCAAGGATCGAAACTTGTTGTGCCCGCGGTGCCGGGTTTGTAGGCTGACTTCGAATTGCCCGCGCCGCGGCGTTCCCTGGCCGCCAGGGCTCAACCAAGGAGAAGATAACACCATGAGCAACACTTATGTTCCAATGATCAGTTCCGGCACTGCCGGCCCTCTCGGCGTCCTGCATCTCCCGCGTCTCTGGCAAAAGGTTTCGCTGGAATCGCAGGGGAAAATCGCGGCCGGCTATCCCGGGATGGGCCGGGGCTATGACGCCATGACTTGCGCCGCGCTCGGCCTCGACGAAGCGGCGGTTCAAGATTACATCGGGCAAAAGAAACCGACTTACCCGCAGTTTGAAGCTTGGGTGAAACAAAACGCCAAGTCGCTGAACAAGGATGCCATCGAGAAGCACAACGCGGCGGTGCGCGGTTATATTCACGACGACGAGACGCGCAAAAACATCCTTGGAAATTGCAACCTGCCGGATGATGCCTCCGCGCCGCGGGACGCCGTCAATCTCAATAACCTTGACGACTGGCATGAGTTTCATCAAGCCGTCTTGAGATAGCCCAGCGGGACTCATGTCGGCCTTTCGCAAGACGACCGAGACGTTCACGGCTGGCGCGCGGACGCTGCCACAACGCTACTTCATCGGGCCGGAGATTTTCGCCCAGGAACAGGCAAAGGTTTTTGGCCGGCAATGGATGTTGGTTGGACACCAAAGCGAGATCGCGGGGGTGGGCGATTTCCTGGTCGCGACCGTGGCTGGAGAGAGTCTGATCGTGCTGCGCGATCAGCGCCTGACGGTGCGCGCGTTTTACAATGTTTGCCGGCATCGCGGGACGCGTTTATGCGAGGCGCCGACCGGGCGCCTGCGCGCGATTCAATGTCCCTATCATGCCTGGACCTATGCGCTCGACGGCCGTCTGACCGGCGCACCGCACATGGACGAAGCGCCGGATTTCGAGAAGAGTGATTACTCCCTGCACGCCGTACATCTGGTCTTATGGGAAGGATTCATCTTCGTGAATCTGGCAGCGAGTCCGATACCCGCGGCGGAATGGTTCGCGCCGCTGGCTTCAAAGTTTGCGCACTGGAACCTGCCGCAACTGCGCTCTGCCCGGCGGATGGAGTATGATGTGCGAGCGAACTGGAAGTTGATCTTTCAGAATTACTCGGAGTGCTACCATTGTCCCGGCGTGCATCCGGCCCTGGCGAAGATCTCTCCTTACGATTCGGCCGAAAACGATCTCGCGGAAGGACCCTTTCTCGGCGGATTCATGGAGATTTCCAAAGGCGCCAGCCTAACGATGAGCGGAAAAGCCTGCGCGCGGCCGTTGGGTGAGATCCAGGGCGAAGATCAGCATCGCGTTTTCTATTACTCTATTTTTCCCAACATGCTTCTGAGCATGCACCCGGATTATGTCATGGTGCACCAACTCTGGCCGCAGTCGATAGAACAGACGCTCGTGCAGTGCGACTGGTTCTTTCATCCCCAAGCGGCCGAGGTGGGTGCGCCCGGCTACCACTACGACCCGGAGGACGCGGTCGCGTTCTGGGACATGACGAACAAGCAGGATTGGCACGTCTGCGAACTGAGTCAGCAGGGGATTGCCTCCCGCGCTTATCGACCTGGCCCCTATTCGCCGCGCGAAAGTATCCCGGCGGCGTGGGATAGGGAGTATCTGCGATTTATGAGTGAAGCGTGAATGCGGCGACGGACTTTCGTATTCCTCCAACCGAGTGACTTCAAAGTTCGTCCCGGCAAGATCCGGGCACCGGCGGGCAAACGCCCACCCTCCCCGCGAGAGATACCGCAATTGCGGATCGAGGGCACTTACCCGCCGGCCATCGCGCCGACGATGAAGAACGGTTCGCTTCCATTGGCGATCGCATCGGGCAGAGGCGAGTCGGGTGATTCGTGCGAAAAATCTTCGCCACAGGCAAAGAATCTTACCAGCGCGCGTCGCTTTTGCGTGCCTTGATCGCGCACTGTTCCACGCAGGGTGGGGTAGGCGACTTCGAGCGCGTCGAGGATCGCGCGCTGCGTCACAGGGAAGGGGACCTCGAGCTTCACCTCATCATTCACCTTCGCCAGCGTGCGCAGATGGACGGGAAGCACGACTCGAATCATGGCAGTGTCTGGACTTCGACGGAAAGGACCGCAGGCAGGTCGCGCACAATCGCATTCCACGAATTGCCCGCATCGGCCGAGCCATAGACTTGGCCGCCGGTGGTGCCGAAGTAGATGCCGCATTCATCGAGCGCATCGACCGCCATCGCGTCGCGCAGCACGTTGACGTAGCAATCATTTTGCGGCAGACCCTTCGTCAGGGCTTCCCATTGATTGCCGCCAGTCCGGCTGCGGTAGACGCGCAGCTTTCCGTCCGGCGGGAAATGTTCGGAGTCGCTCTTGATCGGGACGACGTAGATCGTCTCGGGCTCGTGCGCATGGACGTCGATCGGGAAACCAAAATCCGAAGGCAGATTGTCGCTCACTTCATGCCACAGTTCGCCGGCGTCATCACTGCGCATCACGTCCCAGTGTTTCTGCATGAAAAGCACGCCCGGTCGCGAAGGATGCATCGCGATTCGATGCACGCAGTGCCCTACTTCGGCCATCGAGTCAGGAAGTTCATAAAGCGACTTCAATCCCTTGTTAATCGGCTTCCAGGACTTGCCGCCGTCATCGGTGCGGAACGCGCCGGCCGCCGAGATGGCAACGAAGATGCGCTCCGGATTTGTCGGATCGAGAACGATGGTATGCAGGCACATTCCGCCAGCGCCAGGCTGCCAGAGTTTTCCTTTCGCATCGCGCAGCGCGGGTAATTCCTTCCACGTCTTGCCGCCATCCATGCTACGGAAAAGGGCCGCGTCCTCCGCTCCGGCGTAGACCGTGTCGGGATCGGTCAACGACGGCTCGAAATGCCAGACGCGTTTGAATTCCCACGGATGTTGGGTTCCATCGTACCATTGATGCGTCCCCGGCGTACCCTCATAGACAAAGTCGTGCCCAACCGGTTCCCACGTTGCCCCGCCATCGTCCGATCGCTGGACCTGCTGACCGAACCAGCCGCTAGTTTGCGACGCATAAAGACGATCCTGATTCACTGGCGAACCCTTGAGATGATAAATTTCCCAGCCCGCAAAGTGCGGACCGCTTACCTTCCAATCCTTGCGTTTGCCGTCTGAGCTCAGGATGAAGGCGCCCTTCTTGGTCCCTACCAAAAGTCGTATTCCGCTCATAAATTTATTCCTAATGTGAAGGCGGCTGCGCGATCAAATCAATTGTGCTTCGTTGTGGGGCGAGACACTGCCCTGAGAACTCAACCGGCGGTATTGCAAAATTCAACCGCACTGATGCGACGCTCAACGGGTCTTGCACTTGTCCAGCCCGCAAACTGTAACTGATTCATCCGTTGTGTCGCGCTAGTCCGGAATCTCCGCCTCGACGAGCTTGCCGAGCAGGATAAGCGACTCCTGCCAGCCCAGATAACAAGCCTCAGCCGGGATGGCGCCCGGCACCCCCTCCTGGGTGATGCTTACGTCCGTGCCACAGGAAACTTCCTTCAGATCAATCGTCGTTTGGATCACGCCCGGCATGTTGGGGTCATCAAACTTGTCCGTGTAGCGGATATGCTCGTGCGGCTGCAATTCCAAATATTCCCCGCCAAAAGAGTGACTCTTGCCAGTGCTAAAATTCGTGAATGACATTTTGTAGCTCCCCCCGACTTTGGCCTCCATCTGGTGCACCGTGCAGGTGAATCCGTTAGGCGGAAGCCATTTCGCCATGGCGGCGGCCTCAAGGAACGCGCGATAGATTTTCTCGCGCGGGGCGCGAAGGACCCGGTGGAGTCGAATGGTACTGGTATCGTTCATATGTGGGTTGATGGTTGGTTAGTGTTTCAATGAGTTAACGAAGGAACCGGAATGTTTCGGACATTGGCCGTTCGGGAGCGATGCCGATGTGGTCATGCTTTGAGGGATGGCGACCTAAATTCATTTTGTCTCCTCTTGTTTGTACTCATCATGCCTTCGCCACCACTGGTAGGGCGCGGTCTGCGGGTAACCCGCCGGAGAATCTTCCCACTTTTCCTGCCGGCCCAGTGGCGTCAAATCGAGGAATGTCCAGACCGGGCCGAGCGTTTCCACTCCGCGATCTGCCGTAAAATAGGTGTGAAAGACTTGATCGCCGTCGCGCAGGAAAACACTCAGGCCGAAGGTCTCGCCCTCCTTTGTTGTAACACCGAAGTCCTGGTTAAAGTCGCTCCCGGCGGAGGAATACCAGGGGATATTCCAGCGCATGCGTCTCTGGTAGGCCTGAAGCTTCGCGAGCGGCCCGCGCGAGACGAAGACGAATGACGTGTCCCGCGCGTGAAAATGTGCGAGATGCGCGACCTGATCGGCTACCATCGAGCAGCCGGGACAGCCGGCGTTCGGCCACCCCTGCACATCGGGCGCAAACATGAAATGGTAAAGAAGCAACTGGCGGCGCCCCTCGAAGAGATCCGTCAGGCGAACTTTCCCTTTCGGTCCGTCGAAACGATAATCCTTCTCGACTCGCACCATCGGCAGTCGGCGGCGCTCCGCCGCGAGCGCGTCACGCCGGCGCGTTTCCGCTTTTTCCTTCGTCATCAGTTTGGCGCGTGCCCGCTTCCATTCCGCGCGGGTCACGATTTTCGGGAGGGCTTTCTTTTTTGTTTTTTTCATGGCGAAGGCTCCTGGTTGTCGCGATCTTCAATCGAATCGAAGCCTTCGTAACAGTTTCGTTACGAAGGCAACCTTCCTCGCGTCCGGCAACGATCACATCTTGAAAGATTCGTGAGAAAGGAATCGCCAATGAAGACCAACTTGTCCAGCAACTACCAAAAATACATCCGGCAACTCGCAGCGCTTTCTGCATTTGCCTTCCTCGCCACGTCAGCGTTCTCCCAGACCTACACGATTACCGATCTCGGCACACTCGGCACAAACAGCCGCGGCACTTACAGCCAGGCCTTCTGTATCAACGCCAGCGGCCAGGTTGCGGGAGAATCCAGCGCGTCATCCAGCCAGATGACCGACCCGGCCTTTCTCTATAGCAATGGTCAGCTCATCAACATTGGCACTCTTGGGGGTGAATACGGCCAGGCCCGCGGCATCAACACCTCGGGGCAAATCGCCGGTTACTCCACTCTCGTGACCGGCTCCTATCGCGCGTTTCTTTACACTGGCGGCCAGATGATCAACATCGGCACGCTTGGCGCCGATTACAGTGTCGCCTACGGCTTGAATGACGCCGGCCAGGTGGTTGGCAACTCGGCCCATCTCGGCGGTCAGGACCACGCCTTTCTCTACAGCAACGGACAAATGACCGACCTGGGGACCCTCGGCGGCGACACCAGTAACGCCTATGGCATCAATAATCTCGGAGTCATCGCGGGTTATTCCTATAACTCCGCCGGTGACTTCCTTGGCTTTACCTACCAGAACGGCGTCATGACTGCGCTTGGCAC
>Ga0157374_10003651_pt1 | contig 12944 bp, 14 predicted proteins | sample M25metaG_FD_115308 | JGI IMG/M metagenome (GOLD analysis project Ga0157374, IMG submission 115308) | Miscanthus rhizosphere microbial communities from Kellogg Biological Station, Michigan, USA - M2-5 metaG | ecosystem: Host-associated > Plants > Roots > Rhizosphere > Soil | place: USA: Michigan...
AGAATCTGCCCGATCTGAAAATTCGCGTCGTCAACATCGTGGACCTGATGGCCCTGCAACCCGCCAGCGAGCATCCTCACGGATTCACCGATGACGCCTTCGACGCCATCTTCACCAAAGACAAGCCGACCATTTTTGCGTTCCACGGCTATCCCTGGCTGATTCATCGTTTGATGTACCGCCGCCACAACCACGACAACCTGCACGTGCGCGGCTATAAGGAAGAAGGTACTACCACTACTCCATTCGACATGACCGTGATGAACGATCTCGACCGCTTCCATCTCGCTGGCGACGTGATCGCGCGTGTGCCCGGCCTCGCCAGCAAAGCAGCCAACGTCAAGCTCAAACTGCGCGACCATCTGATCGAGCACAAACTCTACGTCACGCGCTATGGCATCGATATGCCGGAAATTCGCGATTGGCAGTGGCCATCCGCATGAAAATTCTGGTAGTGAATGGCGGCTCCAGTAGCCTGAAATGCTGGTATGACGATCTCCAGGCGGACGCTCTCGACGCCGCTCCCCCGCGACCGCTGTGGAGCACGCACATCGACTGGAACGAGAAGACCGATATCGAATCCGTATTCACCTCGGTGCTGAAGGCGCTACCTAGCGCGGTCGACGTAGTGGGCCACCGCATCGTTCACGGAGGACGTTTTCGCGGCAGCGCCGTTCTAACCCCGGAAGTCCGCGCCGCCATCGCAGAAGAGACTGCCATCGCGCCAGCCCACAATCGCATGGCACTCAAAGCCGTTGACACGTTGCAGCAACACTTCGGACCACAGTTGACGCAGATCGCGGTATTCGATACGGGATTCCACTCCACGCTTCCGCCCGAGGCCTACGTTTATCCTGGCCCCTATTCTTGGTACGAGGCCGGAATTCGCCGATACGGGTTTCACGGGATCAGCCACGGTTACGCCTCCCGCCGCGCCGCGCAATTGCTGGGCCGCGACGCATCCGGCTTGCGTATCATTACCTGTCACCTGGGCAGCGGAGCGTCGCTCGCCGCCGTGCGCGGTGGAAACAGTATCGACACCACCATGGGCTTCACCCCGCTCGATGGCCTGATGATGGGCTCGCGCAGCGGCTCCGTCGATCCCGGCATTCTGATTTACCTTCTGAGAGAGCACAACTACACCGCCGATCAACTCGACGATATCCTTTACAAACAGTCGGGGTTGCGAGGCATCTCGGGCACCTCCGCCGACATGCGCGAGATTCTATCTGCGATCGACCGCGGTGACGCTCGCGCCCGTTTGGCCTTCGATATCTACGTCCACCGTCTAGTGCGCGAAGTAGGATCAATGCTCGCAGTGCTGGGCGGAGCCGACGCGTTGGTGTTCACCGGCGGCGTAGGCGAGAACTGCGCCCCTCTACGCGAAAAAGTCATCCAACAACTTGGATTCCTGCCCCATCTACAAGTGCTAGTGATCCACGCCGAAGAAGAATGGGAAATCGCACGCCAGTGCTTCAAATTGCAACACCGCCCCTAACCCCCACGCCCCCCTCACACAGAACTGCGCGCACAGCAAGCGGATGGAGATCCTTTGAGAAAAACCCACCCGATCTCACACTTCTAAACCAAGTGAGCGGCACGTATTTAATCGCCTTCGCCTGCTACGGCTCCCTGTCATGAGTTGTCCGGGAGATCGATTTACCTCGACGGACGATATGTACATGGGTAGAACGCACATGCGCAGCCGTGAGCTGCCAGCTTCTACGAAGGCAAAGGTCTTGGATCGATTGAGGTACGGCGGTGCGCCTATCGGTGTCCATGTGATATGGTTGCTCGGCCATGCGGTAAAGGCATTCGCCAGCGCCGAACTAAACAAGTTAGGAATTGACGGCTCAATCCGTCGCCGTTGGGGCCGGCACGGCAGCACGCGTTATCTGCGGACACCGCGATCCACTACGTAGCCTGCAACCAGGGAGAACCAATGGCGCTGTACGTGGCGAGCCGCTAGACCGCTTGCTCCGCGCGCGGTTCTGTGCCAGCACCGCGGATCCAACACGGAACCGCGCGCGCAGCAAGCGGATCGTCCGCGAGAGTTACTTCGGCACCGTAACCGACTGCTCGCCATCGATGTAGCCGATGTACTGCGAACCTTGTGAAGCGGCGATGTCCTTGGATCCCGTTTTCTGCCCATTGTCCGCGGGCCGCTGCGTAGCGCCGTCGCTCTTGCGCGCCGCTAGGGCACGGACGTTAATCTGATGCCCGCCCACACCCTCGGCGCGAGTCAGCTTAAAGCTGAGCTTGGACCCGCCGATTCCAAACACCTTCTTTTTGCCGGTGTCGGAAATCTCGCCTTGCACCGCCGCACCCTTAGCGATCACGGTGGCGCCGTTCACTTTGAAATCTTCGGTCGCGGTGAAGCGCACCGGACGTCCCATATCCGCGTCCGCCGGAATATCCGCCGCAAGCGTAATGCGGAACGGCATCGCGTCCGGCACCATCACACTCACGGTCTGCGGTACTGCGGCCACGGGCGCGGGAGCTGGCGTCGGCGTCAACGTAGCTGCAGGATTGGTCGCGATGGGCACCGGAGTCGGTGTGGCCGTCGGAGCGGGTATCGGCGTCGCCGCGGCAGTCTGCGCCGGTTGCGTGTTCTGCTTGGCGTTCTGCGGTGTATTTCCCTTGACCGGCGCCGGCGGCGCCAGCGGTGTCCGCTTGGGGTTCCGCAATTGCTCGATGATCAGCGGCGACACCCCGCCCTTGGTGAGACGAATCACCTCCGGCGTCGACAAGTCGAAGCTGGTCTTGTCCGCCGCACGAATCTGACTCAGGATCAGATCTGTCGGCACTTTCTCTTTGACCATTGACAGTACGCTGTCATTGGTAAGCGTAGTATCCGGAGCCGCTGGTGGAGGAGGAGCCGGTTCGGGCGCGACCACGGGAGCCGGTGGAGGCGCTTGCTGCGCGGCCAGGTCAGCCGCCGTCTTCGCCGACGCACGCTTCTTCATCATGAAAAATGCGCCGCCGCCGCCCGCAGCCAATACCACCAGCACCGCCGCGATCCCGATCATGGCCTTCGAATTGGAAGGCGACGCACTCGCCGGTGCAGACACCGCACTGGCCTTCACCGATGCCGGACCCATGCTGGGCGGAGCAGCCGCTGCCATTACCCGCGTGGTGTAAAGCGATCCCGAATCCGACTCGCGTTTCAACGCCGAAAGCGCGCCTTGCACGTCCTTCATGCTCTGCCAGCGGTCGTCCGGCATCTTGCGCAAGCAGCGCTGGATCACCGTTTCGAGCTGCGGCGGCACGTCCGGCGCCACCGTCGACATGGGCTTGGCCTCGTCGCGCAAAATGGCCGACAGCGTTGACAGGCTGGATTCGCCCTCGAACGCGCGCACTCCCGTCGCCATCTCATACAACACCGCCCCGAACGAGAAAATATCGGAGCGCGTGTCCACCTTCTTACCCTGCGCCTGTTCCGGCGACATGTAGCTCACCGTGCCGAGAATGGATCCCTCCACCGTCATCGGCGCCACGTTGGCGATGGTGCGAGTGCGATCGTCCCCCGTATCCGGCACCGGCCCGCGATCTGTGAGTTTAGCCAGACCGAAGTCGAGAATCTTGACCAGGCCGCTCTCGGTCACCATCGCATTCGCCGGTTTCAAATCGCGATGCACGATGCCGGCCGCGTGCGCCGTGCTCAGCGCATCCGCCATTTGCAGCGCGTACTTGATCAGCAGAGGAACGCGCAGCCCGCCTTTAGGGATCAGGTCGTTCAGGGTCTTGCCCTGTACGTACTCCATCACCATGAATTCGGTGTCGCCCTCGGAAATTACATCGTGGATGGTGATGATGCTGGGATGATTCAGCCCGGACGCGGCTTGCGCCTCCTGCAGGAAACGCCGGCGACGGTCAGGGTCTCCCGACTTCGCGCTAGGCAGTACTTTGATGGCGACGGTGCGGTTCAAACGCGTGTCCAGGGCCTTGTAAATCTCGCCCATTCCACCGGCGCCCAATTTTTCGAGCAACTGATATTGTTGGATCTGCCGCCCTACCATCACGCTCCTTCCGGGAAGCTTCTAGTTTGCCACACTCGGAAGGCCGTAGGGAGAGGGCTCAAAAGTCCGGCGGACTCACAGCCGAAACCCGATCGCCCTCGAGCTTCACACTGCCAGTTAGGACGCCGGCGCCCGGCACGTCGCCCTTATAATTCAGAGACTGATAATCAATGACGGAATCCACCGACGTAGGTTTACCCAGAATCTCTTCCACTTGGGCGCGTGACATGCCCTCCTGGATCTGCGCCCACCTCAACGGATTGTGCCAGCGCACCGCGGGAACCGGGGCCACTCTCGGCTTCACCTCCACAGCCGCCGGCGGCACCGCGGGTGGGAGATTGCGCAAAGCCTTTTCCAGTTCCGCGATTCGGCGGTCCTGTTCTCTCACCAGACGTTTCAGAAGGCTGATGTCCGTGAGCGCCTCCTCCAATCGGCGATCTCGCGTCTGCGCAGGTGTGCTCTGGCCAAAAACCAATGCCGAGGTTATCAGCCCGATCACACCTGCGAAGATAATTCCCTGCATAACGCACGCTCTACGTTTAGTGAATGATTCCCAGGAGGTAAGCGATCAGCAGAATCAGTAGGATCGTCCCCAATCCCACGCCAGCGCCGCCGCCCGGGCCCCAGCGTGAATGGCCGTAGTAGCCAAAACCACCGCCAAAAAGCAAAATCAAAACGATCAGTAGGATGAGCATGCGTTACTTCTCAAACACCTTTTCCACTTGTCCGACCTTCTTCTGAACTTTGCCCCCGATTTTCTCGGCTTGGCCTTCCGCTTCAAGGTTCGGATTCTTGGTCACCTGGCCAGCCTTTTCCTTGAGCTTCCCCTTGGCTTCGTGGAGCGTGCCTTGGAGTTGATCCGTGGTACTCGGTTTCATGTTGTTCTCCTTGTGTTGAATCAATTCGTCGTGAAATCGCCCGCCAGATGGTCGATCCCGTCACTGGCGTAATACCGGGCTGCCAGAGGATCCTCGGTTTCGAGCACTTTCCAAGCCTCGTCCTTGGTCTTGGGAAGCGGACAGTGCACCGCCACGAAAGCAGCTCCCCGCGCGGCCAGATCCAGATCGCGGTCGTGAGATACCTGCTCGGTCGCGAAAAAGCGTGAGACCGCTTGCATCAAGACGCTGCCCGGCCCGCTTTCCTCCTTCGTCAGCTCCAGCACATCCTCCCCCGCCACCGCAATCGCTTCATCCTCCGCGAATCCGGCCAGACGCAACTTCGCAACCGCCTGCTGCGCCGTCGCCAAGTGCCGGAATACGGCGATCAGATAGTGCTTCGGATAGAACACCCCGAGCTGGGTGTCGGACTCTTTAAAAAAGCCCTTCAAAGTGCTCATAGGCTTAACTGCGTCGACGGCCACTCAGGCTCTGACCGCATCGACAACATCTCTTTGACTTTGCGCATCAGTTGCTCACTGCGGAACGGCTTCGCCAGAAATCCGCGGTTCCCCTCCGCACACAACTTATGGTCCGGGAGGTCGCCGGAAATAAACAACACGGGTAATGCGGAGTTGAAAGTCGTGCATTCACGTTCGAGTTCCAAGCCACTCATCCCAGGCATGTTGTAATCTGTCACCAGTAGGTCTATGGGAGGGCTTGATCTCTGGTAGATCGCCAACGCCTCCGGCCCGCTGCCGGCGGAAAGCACATCGTAGCCGCCGTTTTCAAGAATCTTATACAGAATTTTTCGCAGCGAAAGATCGTCATCCACAATCAGAACTCGCAGCCTCTCCTCTGAGCTTTGATGCTCGTAACGCGATGGTTCCATCTGCCGTGCTCCTAACCTTTCAAAATGACCAAATAGCGTCAGTCTTACCGCTCTTGACTGGATTTCTCCGGACGAATCTTTTCACTCAAGTTCTCCAGAATCTTCTTCATATCGTCGGCGTGCTCTTCTTCTTTCGCCATAATGGTTTCGATCATCCGGCGCGTCGTCGGGTCGTTATTCCCCAGATAACGGATGATTTCGCTATACGACTCGACCGCGATTCTCTCCGCCACCAGGTCCTCACGGACCATATCCAGCAAGGTCTTACCCTCGACGTATTCCGAATGACTGCGTCCCGTCATCCCCGCAGGATTAAAGTTCGGCTCGCCGCCCAATTGCGTAATCCGCTCCGCCGCTAGATCGGCATGACCCTGCTCCTCTTCAGCGTGCTCCAGGAACTCCGCGGCAACTGCCTGCGCGTGGATGCCGGTCGCCATATAGTAGTGCCTCTTATAGCGCAACACACATACAATTTCGGTCGCCAGGACCTCGTTCAGAATGCGGATAACTGTCTCCCGATCAGCTGTATAGGCACTCGTGACCGCGCCTTCTTCCATGTGCTTGCGGGCGCGCCGCCGCAGCTCCTGGATGTCGGACACAAAGGGTTGATGTTCTTCCTTCACAGGTGTTTGATTCACGCTGGTTATAAAGCACGAATGGGGCCATCGCGATTTACGACTCCATCTGAGCCCCTCCGGTGTACACTTTGTTAGATTGGAGGTTTTCATATGAAGGCCCTGCGCTGGCTAGGGATTGTCGTAGCCCTCCTCCTGGTGATCGTTCTGGCGATCCCCCTCCTGATTAACGTGAACCAGTTCCGGCCGCGCCTGGAAGCCGCGCTCACGCAGGCACTCGGTCGCGAAGTGAAGCTGGGCGATCTAAAGTTGTCCCTACTTTCCGGCAGCGTCGAGGCCTCCGACCTCGACATCGCCGACGACGCGGCTTACAGTAAAACTCCCTTTATCCGAGCCAAGTCACTGAAGGTGGGCGTCGAACTCGAACCCCTGCTCTTCTCGCAAAAACTGAACGTCACCGGCATAGAAATCCAGGAGCCGGACATCGCTTTGGTGCAATCGGATGCGGGTGTATGGAACTTCGCAACTTTGGGCACCAAGACCCAGGCGAAACCGCCCGCTGCGGAGCCGCCTGCCTCATCCGGCAGCTCAATGCAAGATTTAACCGTCAAGCTAGTAAAGATTACCAACGGCAGGCTGTCGCTCAAGACCGCAGGCGAGCCGCAACTCAAGGTGCTCCAAAAGGTAAACCTCGAGATAAAGGATTTCGCCGCAAATGCGGCATTCCCGGTTTCGCTGTCCGCCGACATCCAGGGCGGCGGCGGCGTGAAGATGGAGGGTAAGGCCGGTCCCATCAATACCGATGACGCTTCCGAGACTCCCTTTGACGTCACTCTCAAGCTGAAAAAATTAGATATCGCCAAGACCGGCTTCGTGCGCCCTTCTACCGGATTTGAGGGCCTGGTTTCGATCGATGGCGGCGCCTCCTTGACCGGCCACGTCTTGCAGTTGAAGGGCGCGATTAAAGCCGAGAAGCTTAAGCTGGCCAAAGCCGGCAAGCCTGCGACGAAAACTGTGGGCTTCGACTTCGTGTTGAATAACGATCTGCGCGAGCGCTCCGGTGCCCTCACCCGCGGCGAGGTGCACATCGGCAAAGCCAAAGCCGAGCTAACCGGGACCTATCGCATTCAGAACAACAACACCGTCCTGCACGTGAAGCTGGCCGCGCCCGGAATGCCAGTGGACGAACTGGCCGCCATGCTTCCGGCGCTCGATATCGTCCTGCCACAAGGATCATCGCTCGAAGGCGGCACCGCCTCGGTCAACGTCACCGTCGACGGCGAAACGGACAAACCGGTAGCGGACGGCTCTGTAGCAATCCAAAAGACTCGTCTGGCGCACTTCGACCTGGGCAGCAGGATCAACACAGTGGCTAGGCTGACCGGCATCAAGATCAGCCCCGACACCGATTTCGACAACATCAGCGCCAGTCTACATACCGATCAGGGCGGCAGGAAAGTGGATAAAATTTCGGTGATCGCGCCGGCCATCGGCGAATTAAGCGGCGCCGGAACCGTCAGCCCGGCCCACGATCTAAATTTCAAAATGCGCGCCAACCTGCACACCGGCGGGGTTCTGAGTATCGTCAACCCCTCGGGCCAGGCCGGGATCCCCTTTTTGATTCAAGGCACGTCGTCGCAACCCAAGTTTGTTCCCGACATTAAGGGAATGGTGGGCGGGATCGCAGCCGACAAGCTGAAGCCACTCACCAATAGTGACATCGGCAAGGAGGCCACGGGTATCATGGATCTGTTCAAGAAGAAGAAACCCAACTAAGGGGAACTTGTGAGCACCAACGTCTCAGCCACGCCGCCTTCGGCCTACGACACCATCCGCACCCAACGCACCATCCTCGGCCATCCGGCGGGGTTGTTCGTTTTGTTCTTCACCGAGATGTGGGAGCGTTTTTCCTACTACGGCATGCGCGCGCTGCTGGTGCTCTACATGGTGGATTACCTGATCAAGAACGTGCGCGAGGGGACCATCCATGTGCTCGGGTTCCTGCCCTTGCAGCGCGGCATCGAAGCGATCTTCGGCCCCCAGAATGTGCAGCCCCTGGCGTCGCAGATTTACGGCATGTACACGGCCTTGGTGTATCTCACACCTCTATTCGGCGGCATGATTGCGGACCGCCTATTGGGACAGCGCAAGACCGTCGTGATCGGCGCCGTCCTCATGGCCATCGGCCAGTTTTTTCTCGCCGCGGAATCGATGTTTCTGGTGGGCCTGTTCTTCCTGATCGTCGGCAACGGCTGCTTCAAGCCCAACCTCGCGACGCAAGTGGGCAGCCTCTATCCCGCCGGCGACCCGCGCCTCGACCGCGCTTACAGCATCTATTACATGGGTGTGAACCTGGGGGCCTTCTTCGCACCTCTGGTGTGCGGCACGCTGGGGCAAAAATACGGCTGGTCCTATGGATTCGGCGCGGCTGGCGTGGGTATGGTCTGCGGACTCATTTTCTATCTGTGGGGCCAAAAGTTTCTCGCCGAAGATCATCTGACCCGCGGCAAAAAGACGCACACCGAAAAAGTCCCGCTGACCTCACGCGAATGGAAAGTCATCATCGCCTTGATGGTGCTGGTGATCCTCAATGCCCTGTTTTGGGCGGTCTACGAGCAGCAAGGCAACACTCTGCAAATCTTTGCGGACCGCAACGCGGATTGGCACGTGTTCGGCTTCGAAATGCCCTCCACCTGGTTCCAAGCCGTCAACCCGATGTTCATTTTCGCCTTGACGCCCCTGCTGATTTCCTATTGGGGCTGGCAATCACGCGGCGGCAAAGAGCCCGGCAGCATCACCAAAATGGCCATGGGATGCATTTTGCTGGGAGTATCGTTCGTGCCTTTGATCTATATCGCGCACGGCTTGGGCGAAACCCAGAAAATCAGCTTTCTGTGGTTGGTCGGCAGTACTCTGGTGTTGACCGTCGGCGAATTGTATCTCTCGCCCATCGGCCAATCGCTGGTGGCGCAAGTGGCGCCCCCCAGCCTGGTGAGCATGCTGATGGGCATGTGGTTCCTGTCGAATTTCATCGGCAACTACTTCACCGGCTATCTGGGCACCTTCTATGAGAAGATGCCGAGAGAAACGTTTTTCGTGATGCTGGGCGGTCTCGGACTGGCCGCTGGATTTGCGATCTTCGTGTTAGGCAAGCCACTGCGCAGCGCCATGGGGAGGAAAGTGTGAGGGCTATCGCCATTCTAATTTTTGCCGCCGTGCTCTGCGCGGCGCCGGTGAGCGATCAGGCGGCATCGAGCGGCGAGGCCTGGCTGAACCTGATCGACAGCGGCAAATACGCGGATAGCTGGAAAGAGGCGAGCACCTACTTTCGCTCGCGCATTACCCAAAAAACCTGGGTGAGCATGGTGCAAGGCGTGCGCGCCCCGCTGGGCGCGCGAACGTCGCGCAAACTGCAGAACATCACCTTTACGAAGACTTTGCCCGGCGCCCCCGATGGCAGCTACGCCGTGATGGTGTTCCAGACCTCCTTCCAGAACAAAGCCAGCGCAGCGGAGCAGTTGACCGTGATGGCCGATGGCGACCAGTGGCGCGCGGCCGGGTACTTCATCCGCTAACGGATCCTCATGTCTGACTGGAAAGAACACGGAATCCGCATCGTGCGCGCGGGTGAACTCGATAGCAACACGCCGCAGACGCCCGGCATGTCGCGCGCAGCCGCCATCACCCACGCGCGTACCGGAGCCAGCAAACTGTGGGCCGGCACCGTGGTGGTAGCCCCCGCCGCCCGCACAGGAGCGCATCATCACGGCGAACTAGAAACCGTGCTCTACATCGTCCGCGGCCGCGCCCGTTTCCGCTGGGGTGATCACCTCGAATACGTGGAAGAAGCCGGCCCAGGCGATTTCATCTACGTCCCTCCGTATGTGCCCCATCAAGAGATGAACGCGCGCGCCGACGAGCCGGTGGAGGCGGTGGTGGTGCGCAGCGGACAGGAGCCCATCGTCGTCAACCTCGACATCGCCAGCGCCGAACCCGCGCCTCCCGCCGGTGGAGATCCCTTTCATTCGAACGGCGGTGGAAAATGATTCGCACACTATTATTGCTCGCGCTCACCGTGAGCGCCGCCGCGCAGGACAAAGTCGAGATCGACAACGCCTGGGTGCGCGTGCTGCGCGTCAAGCTTCCGCCGCACGCGAAGATAGCCATGCACCAGCATCCCGCTACGGTGACAGTCTTTCTAACCGACATCCACGAGAAAATTACCGCCGCCGACGGCACAGTGCGCAACCTAGACCGCAAAGCCGGCGAAGTGGATTTCAACGAGGCCAATAAACTCGCCGAAGAGAACTGGTCGGACCAGCCGCTCGAAGCCGTGATCATCGAGCTGAAACTAGGCGCACCAAAATCGCCGCCCATCACGCTCGATCCCGTGAAGCTCGACGCCGAGCATCACCCCGTGGCCTTCGAAAACGACCGCGTACGGGTCCTGCGCACCATCCTGCCGCCGCATGTGAAGTCCCCGATGCACGAGCATCCTCATTATGTGGTGGTGTACTTGACCGAACTCCACACCAGCATGAAGCTAGGCGATGGACGCGTGGTCGACAACCCTCGTCACCCCGGCGACATCGCCTGGCGCGACGCGCTGAAGCACCAGACCGAACAGATGGGCGACAAAACCGCGATGGAGATTCAAGTCGAAATCAAGTGAGCGCGGGCCGCTTATTCCCGGGGTTTTCGAACGGTATTGCGAACGCCGGCCGCATCCAGATCCCCTACGTGATGGCGGGTAACGGACCGCCGCTGTTATTGCTGCACGGCCATCCGCAGACTCACGCCATCTGGCACAAGGTCGCACCGGCGCTGGCGCAAACCTTCACCGTGATCGCATCCGACCTGCGGGGTTATGGCGACGCCAGCAAGCCAGCGGGCCTCGCGGATCACTCCAACTACAGCAAGCGCGAAATGGCGCGCGACCAAGTGGCTTTGATGCAAGGGTTGGGATTCGAACGTTTCTTGCTAGTGGGCCACGACCGCGGTGGGCGCGTCGGCCACCGCTTGGCGATGGATCATCCGCACGCGGTTGAGAAGATGATGTTGTTGGATATCTCGCCGACGCTCGCCATGTATGAGCAAACCAGCATGGAATTCGCGCACGCTTACTGGCACTGGTTCTTCTTGATCCAGCCCGCGCCGCTGCCGGAGCGACTGATAAGCGCCGATCCCGAGTTCTATTTGCACGAGTACATGGGCAAGCGCAGCGCCGGGATGCGGCCCTTCGCGCCGGAAGCCTGGGCAGAATACTTGCGTGCCATGAGCGACCCCGCCTGCGTGCACGCCATGTGCGAAGATTACCGCGCCGCTGCGACCATAGACTTGGAGCACGACCGCGCAGATCGCGACGCCGGGAAGAAACTATCGTGCCCGCTGCGCGTATTGTGGGGCCAGCAAGGAACCATCGAGAAGTGCTTCGATCCCCTAAAAGATTGGTGCCGCGTCGCCGAAACCGTCAGCGGCCGCGCGCTCGATTGCGGACACTACATCCCGGAAGAAGCCCCGGAAGCTCTGCTCGCTGAGATCCAACAGTTTTTCACAAAAGGAGAACATGGCAACCCATAGAATCGCCGTCATCCCCGGCGACGGTATCGGCACTGAGGTCACCCCCGAGGGCATCCGCGTACTCGACGCAGCCGCGCGCAAGTTTGGCATCGATCTGCACTACGACGAATTCGATTTCGCGAGCTGCGATTACTACGCGCAGCACGGCCACATGATGCCCGACGATTGGAAAAGCCAGATCGGCAGCCACGACGCCATTTTCTTCGGCGCCGTCGGCTGGCCCGAGAAGGTGCCGGATCACATCTCGTTATGGGGCTCGCTGCTGCTTTTCCGCCGCGAGTTCGATCAGTACGTGAATCTGCGTCCGGTGCGCCTGATGCCCGGCGTCGCGAGCCCACTCGCGAATCGCAAACCAGGCGACATCGATTTCTACGTGGTGCGCGAGAACACGGAGGGCGAGTACTCGTCAGTAGGCGGCAAAATGTTCGCCGGCACCGAGCGCGAGATCGTTCTCCAAGAGTCCATCTTCAGCCGCGTCGGTGTCGACCGCGTCCTGCGCTACGCCTTCGAACTAGCCCAGCGCCGCCCAAAAAAACACCTGACCGCCGCCACGAAATCGAATGGCATCTTTATATCGATGCCCTATTGGGACGAACGCGTAGCAGAAATGGCCCGCAACTATCCCGGTGTGAAAGTCGATAAATTCCACATCGATATCCTGACCGCCCACTTCGTCCGCAACCCGCACTGGTTCGACGTAGTGGTGGCCTCGAATCTCTTCGGTGACATCCTGAGCGACCTCGGCCCGGCCTGCACCGGCACCATCGGCATCGCGCCTTCCGCCAACATCAATCCGGAGCGTAAGTTCCCGTCACTATTCGAACCGGTACACGGTTCCGCGCCCGATATCGCAGGGAAGGGCATCGCAAATCCCATCGGACAGATTTGGTCCGGCGCCATGATGCTCGATCACCTGGGATATCCAGCCGCGCACGACGCCATCGTGCGCGCCATCGAACACGTGACCGCCGACGGCCCGCGCACGCCCGACATGGGCGGGAAA
>Ga0157374_10003652_pt1 | contig 12942 bp, 8 predicted proteins | sample M25metaG_FD_115308 | JGI IMG/M metagenome (GOLD analysis project Ga0157374, IMG submission 115308) | Miscanthus rhizosphere microbial communities from Kellogg Biological Station, Michigan, USA - M2-5 metaG | ecosystem: Host-associated > Plants > Roots > Rhizosphere > Soil | place: USA: Michigan...
GCCATCTCGCGCAAAGCCTAGACAAGGAAGGCGCCACAAAAGCGCAACAGAATGGACTGACTCGCGCGCGATTGCACAAGACGTCCACGCGAGCAAAGCATTGAGCCACGCGCACCCGCGAGTTTGAAAACGCTACTTGGCCGCGGTGAGGAATTTCTCAAAGAAGAGAACTTTAGCCGGACTGTCAGCCAACGGTAACGCGGCAGTCTTGTCTCCAAGCTCCATCACCTGCGGTTTCTCATCGACTGCGGGCCAGAATGGTAATCCCTTGCCATTTGGATCTCCAGTCGCAATGAAATTCACCCAGTACGATGACATCATGGCAGCGATCTTGCGATCGTCGTCGGTGAACGGTCGATCGGAAGTGTTGAGATTGTTCAGCGTGTAGAGCAAGTCTGAACTGTGAAATGCGCCATATTTGGCCGAGTCAGTGCCGGGCAGCGTGTGATCCCACAGGTATTCGTATACTTTCGTCTTTGCGGTTTTCGACCGTACGCGCGCCCAAAGATATTGCGCTACTAAAGCCTGATCGACTGCACTCTGCTTTTGTGCTGCCTGCGCCTCCTGATCGGTCGTTGCCGGATAAAGCTTCAGAAATTCACCGGCCGCGTCTCCAAACCGCTGACGCGCCCGCGCCTGAAACTCTGAGAGAGTCAAGGGTTTTTGAGGGCCTGAGATACCGCCGAGTTCTCCCAGCGCGCTTCCCGTAAGAGTGACAACGTCGTTCTGCTTCCCTTCCGCGATGACGGTCATAAAGGGTGCAGGCAGCACGTATCCGTCCGCAATTGGCGCGAAGCGAGGATTGCTTTGCGGACTTGCGTTCGGCTTCAAAAGTTCTTGCCAACTCATGGCACGCAATTCCGCGAGAGAATGAGCGCCCTTTGATTCTGCGAATTTCTCTCCGTCCTTTTCAGCGTCGGCGAGCGATTGAAGGCCTCCACCCATTCCTGCTCGTGCAATAGTTGAGCCGCCGCTCTGCACGATTGCGCGTTGGAACAACCCGCGCGCGAGAGGTGATGCGGTGAGATCGTGGACCGCAGCGCCTCCGGCTGATTGTCCCGCGATGGTTACATTCCCGGGATCACCGCCGAATTTCGCGATATCGTGCTGTATCCATTGGAGTGCGGCGATCTGATCGAGCAGCGCGTAATTCCCAGATGACTGATGGCCCGATTCCCGGGTGAGTTCAGGATGGGCAAGAAATCCCATTACCCCCACTCGGTAATTGATGGTTACGACAACAAGGCCCTTCTTCGCGAGACCTTCACCGTCATAAATGGGAACCGCCGTCCCACCCTGGCGGAATCCGCCGCCGTAGATATAGACGAAGACTGGCCGCTTATCCGCGGCCATTGCGGCCGCAGTAAACACATTGAGGTAGAGGCAGTCTTCGCCGATTTCGTTGTGAGGCATGAACTCGTAGGTCCACGGCGGATTGGAAGTTGGAATGTCCTGGATGCAGCTTGGCGGATATTTGTCAGTTGCGTGCAGACCCTTCCATGCGACAACCGGCTGAGGAGCACGCCAGCGCAAATTGCCAACGGGCGGCGCCGCAAATGGAATGGATTTGAATGTCATGATGGACGAGTCATTGCCGGGGACACCGGAAACCAGCCCACCTTCAACCTTGACCGGTTGCGTAATAGCAGCAGAGAGCGGCAATGCCGCAGATATCAGAGCAATTGCGAACAGAGTCTTCCAGTTCATCGGCATCCCCCAGGCTTCGGCCCACACCACATTACGTGCAAGGTGTATCGATAGTTTTCCCAACACGGGGCACTATATCACCCGCCAGACGGCAAAGCGCAAACCAAGGGCCACGCCAGCCAGTTTGCCCGCAGGTGAGGTGCCGAGTTACGAATGCTGCGTTGCGAAGTATCTAATCGGCCTTGCCTATCGTGTGCTCCTTGTAAGCTTTTTGGAAGAGCTGAAATGCTTGCTTCTTTTCGCCGCGTTCTGAGATGAGCCCTTTGCGGTTGTAACCATCTTGTAGCTTTGGAATGTTCCTAGTCGGCGAACGAAAATCCGTCAGCGTCCACGGGATGGTCCCGCGAAGCTGAGGAATCTTGCTGAACATGACGAACTGGTGTGCGAAGACATTCACCTGTTGTTCTTCTGTCCATCGCTGATTGACTGCGCCGTGATTTCCATATTTGGCTTCCGCGCCAAATTCACTCATCAGAACCGGCTTTTGCGGCAAGCGCCATATGATCTTGTCGGCATCTTCCGGTTTCGATTCGTACCAGCCGACGTATTCATTTTGTCCAACCACGTCGAGAGCATCACAGAACGCATCATCGTTCACCCTCAACTCGCCGTCGGGCTTGGGGCCGATAATCGCGGATGTGATCAGCCGCGTCGGATCGAGGCTGCGAGCTTCGTTGGCAAGATCACTCAGAAATTTTGTGCGAGTGGGATTGTTCGGCGTCTCATTGGAAACAGACCAGAGAATGACTGAGGCTTTGTTGCGATCGCGGCGAATCATTTCTCTCAACATCAGGACGTCTTTGACGTACACCTCTGGCTTATCAAATGAGATGTGTTGCCAGTTCGGAATTTCGGACCAGACCATAATGCCTTCGCGGTCTGCCGTTCGCTCCATGCGCTCGTCATGTGGATAGTGAGCAAGCCGCACGAAGTTAGCATTCATGTCCTTCAGATATCCGAAGATCGTTGCCACGTCTTCATCTGAGTTGGTGCGACCGCCGCGAATGGGGTTCTCCGCATGCATGTTAACGCCTTGCAGGAAAATTGCCTTGCCATTGAGCAGAATGCGCGTGCCATCGACGCGGATGTCGCGAAACCCGATGTCATCAGTGAGTTTGTCATCGCCTGAGGCGAGGTTGACCTTGTAAAGCTTTGGTGATTCGGGCGACCACAGCGACAGGCTAGAGGCTTTCACGCTGAACGGCGCGTTGCCGTCAGCGCCAGTTTTGGCGGTGACTCTAGCACCTGCTTCCGGAATATCTATGGTGACTGGTGTTCCAACTGCTGCACCGAGCACATGAACATAGCCTGCCAATTCAGCGTTGGCAGGATCGTATTTGGCACCGTGAGCGAGATGCACGTCGTAGTCGTCAATGAACACCGACGGCACAGTCACCAACGAGACGTCGCGGGTAATTCCACCGTAATTGAACCAGTCAAAACCGACAGAAGGAATACCATCAACGAGCCGAGTAGCATCCACAGCGATGACGACGAAATTCGATCCTTTGTGGATGACCCCAGTGGCTTCGCAATCGAATGGTGTGTAGCCGCCTTCGTGATCGCAGACACGCTTCTGATTGACCCAGACATGGGATCTGTAATTCGCAGCGCCGACGTGAATAAAAGTTCGAGTGCCTCGTCTTGGCTCGGCATTGAAATCTCGCTGATACCAGACAACACCTTCGTAGTTGAATAGTTGAGGAACCTGCGTGTTCCAATCGCCTGGAACTTTGAGCGTCGGAGCAGTAGAAAAGTCGTACTCCTCGTTATGTTGGCCGACGATATTCGGATGACTGTTCATGGCATATGAACTGTCATTAATGTCTCCGTTCGTCTTATAGAGTGCGCGGCCAGGGGACTGATCCACCAGGTAGTGCCAGTCTCCGTTGAGACTAGTGACGGTGCGATGGTCGATGCCGACAAGGAGTGTCTGGAATGGCTTTTGACTGCAAGCCGGACGCGCAAGTCCGAGGCAAACGAGTGCCAGAGCAATCGAGTAGTGGACAAAACGAAGAGCCGCAGTGTGTTTCGACGAACTAGTCATATTTCCTGATTCCTCTGCAATTCCAGTTACACATCTTACCGCGCTAGCTGACTCACGACAGTGTTGTGCTTTCACGAAAACTTTTTAAGCTCCGGATACCGAGCGAAAATGCGGCGCTGATCATTTGCTGCAAGCTGTCGCAGCGAAATTGGTTTGTCCTGGGGCCGTGTACCTTTTTGATTGAGCACATTCATCAGGCTCCATTCGCGCTGCAAGGTTGTTGGCTCGTGGGCCGGCAGATCGTAGCGGGTAAAGTCGATTGCCATCGGTGAGCTGTTCCTAGTCCAGTCGTGAAGCAGCGCCAAGCGGAACTCCCTGTTCATGAACCATTGAATCTCAAGTTCCTTCTCAGAACCCGGTGCGCCTGTTCCCTTCGCATCGAATCGGTAATCAAGCGACGCGTTGTTCGGATTGCGCTTGCGCCACTCCAGTCCGAACGCTCCTTCTGTCATTACCTGCGTATCGGGCCAACGGTTTCTCACGGCCTGGAGCCACCACGCCAGATCGTCGTCATGACCGATCGACACCTCCCAAATACTCGTTACCCAGCCAAATCCATTCAGAGCACAACCTTGATCGAAGTGCATCGCTGTGGTATCGATCATCTCGCTTCGGCCTACCTCTGTTCCCAGATTCCCAACTGTCTCAATGGGGCCAACTCCCAGCCGGCTGTTAAAGCCACCAAGGAAGCCATCGCGCCTTGCCGGGAGAAAATCGCACGTCCAGCCGTCAAGGCAGACGCAGTCTATAAAGTCGGGTGCACCTTGTGCGGGTTTCAGGTAGTGTTCGCGGCTGGGGTAATAGGGATAACAAATGCCGCCGTCGCCATCACCATAGTCAATTGCGTGCTGACTCCAGACTTGCCCCTGACACACATGAATTCCTTCTTCCGTGGCGAGGAGCCTCTGGTTCTCTGCACCGAGAAAACCTGCCACGAGGCACTGCGGGCGGTATCCATTACCGACCATTTCCGAGATCATTTGCAGCGCGCTGTGAATCGTCTTCTGGATGTTGCCTGGCGTGTCGTACATGGGTGCATGGTAGCCACCCGGGATGAAGGTGATCTCATCCCCGTATTGGTGGTGATATGACGCAAGCAACTGCCGTGCATCTTTGTACTGCTGCCGCTTGTCAATGAGCGCAAGCCAACTGATTGCCCACGTCATTTTGCCGCCAGGACAGCCCCTCTCAAATGCGTCGCGCCGCGAGCGGATACGCTCTGGAGTGTTATCCGCAACCTCGTCCAGACCAATGGAACGCTGAGGCGTGACCTCGATCTGGTTTACTCGCACTAACGAAATATGTGTCAAGAACCGGCCACGCAATGCCGACGCGTTCGCAGCGAGCGCAAACGAATCTATTGCCCGGCCGGCGAGCGCGAGAGATGCCGCAGAGCCGGCCGCTGCATTCAAAAATTGCCTTCTCGTCTGGATTGTTCTGCTCATTGCGTCCTTCCGTTTCCCTTCACAATTCGCCAACTACAAATATGGCTGATACCGGATTGAGCTTCAGCGGAAAACGCGTATAGCTCGTGCCGTCTTTATCAATTTGCTCGACATGGGAGATCGCGGTGATATCTCCGGTGAGCGGATCCCAGAGTTCCGGCTTTAACCTTCCTCGAAGCTCGGCAAACGTGTCAACTGTGTCATCGCTTGAATTCGCGAAATAGTAAATCTCCCGTCCTTCCTTGTTCTTGTGGACATAGGAAAAGACCCCGCCGGCGCTCAAAGGGGTCGGGTTACTGGCGAACACTACGTCTGCACCGATTCCAAATTTGTCGAGCATTTGCGCTAGAACACCAGCATCAGGTTTGCGGAGGAAGACGGCCCGGCCGTTGTTCTGAATGCTACTTATGCTCGAAATGCCCTCCGGCATTGGGCCGTTGGAATCGATCCCAAAAATCTGCTGAATGATTGCCTGGACCTTGCGATCGTTAGCGATTGCTTCTTTGTCGTTGGCCGGCAATTCCGCGGCTTTGGATGGCAACAGAGATGTGGCAATGAGAACGCCACCTGCATCGTAAAAGGTCTTTATCTTTCGCAGAGCGCTCAGAGAGATGACCCTCTCCCCCGGCAGGATCAACACCTTGTAGCTCTGCCGGTTCACATTATTATCCAGGAGGAGCGAACTCCCGACTACTTTCATCTTGTCGCTTATCAAAATGTCTGGATGAATGAAAGTGAAGTCACGGTGAACCTGGTTCATCAGCATTTCGCCCAAAGCAAGGTAATCCGTATCGTACGGAACGAACGTCCCCCAACGCATCGCTGCGGTGTATTCTGGCGCGTCGAAATGATAGAAAGCCTCGAGCGCTGCAATGGGATAGAAGATGGCGATTTCAGACACGCGGCGTCCACCCTGCAAGAGCAACGAAGTACGCCCAGTCCACTCCGCAAATGTCGCGGGGGCCCCGAGGATCTGATCGCCCTTGGCTAACCCTGCGCCGGAAAATCGGTTGGTTCCTCGGATGTACAACTCCATGGTCCTGCGGTAGCCAGCCTTCGCGCCGCCTGGAACAAATTCGGAGAACACCTCTGCGTTGACAATCGGCTTGTCGTATAGATCAGCACCATCGCTGGCGAGTTTGAAACCGTCCCGTCCGAAGGGATAGTAGAAGATGACATCCGCCATGGGAACTGGCTGGGCGCGGTCAAATTTGAACGGGTCAGCGCACATGTCTACCGGCTGAATTTCATAGTTTCCAGGAGCGTGTCCTGTAACCGGCAGGTTGTGCTTCGCGCCCCATTCAGTGACTATCCTGGGAAAACCGTCGGCCAACAGTTCCGCACGCGTGTTGAAAAATGCAACTCGGGCCGCCTCAGTTTCGGGTCCAATATCCATCCACAGAGCCGGATAGTAGATGGCTGGATCCTTGCCTGTGAGCGCTTTGAACTTGTCATTGAATTTTGCTGTCCAGGTCCGCTCTTCAGGGAAAATTCCCACATCATCAAAGAACGATTGAATGATGGTGCTGCCAAAGTATTGGCCAATTTCTTTGTAATGCGCTTCATAATTTTTGTCGACAAACCAACGGGAGGCATCAGGATCGAGGTAGTCGACTGCGCCATCGTAATCGACTCCTTTGAGTTCACCCTCCAGTGTGCGACAGTTGAACACCATGACCAGCCATGTCCCTGCTGGCGCCTCCCAGGTGAGCGAACTCCCATTCACGAATGGTGTCAAATCGATTCTCTCGAGAGTGCGCTTGTTCATCGCGATGACAGCCATGAGTACGCCCTTCTCAGGCATCGTCTGCCGATACTCCTGTGGGCCGGTGACTGTTTCTTCGCTCTTGTCCAACACCTTGCGACGCAGTTCCTTCGGCGTAGTGTGGTTGGCCATGCCGCTGGGGTATCCTACCTCGTCGTAGAACACGGCCGTATGTCCGGTCTTCTTTGTGTATGCCAGAAACTCCTTGACACGGTCGAAGTATTGCGGGCTCAGGTAGTCCGGTTGCGGGCGCGGAGTGGGTTTCAGCTGACCGCTGGATGCGGCACCTGTAGCAGCTGAGTCACTGCTCTTCCATCGATGTCCGGGATCTGTTCCCGGAGGAAATATCATCACCCACGGTGACTCTCCGCGCGAATGTGCCCCTAGCAAGCCGCCGCCCGGATGCAGAAACATGGATAGCACACGCACCGGCGCCCCTGCGGGACTAATGGTGGGAGCAGGAGGCACGCCCCCACTCGGTGCGAACATGTATCCTCCGAAACCCTGGATATCGTACGCGGTCTTCAGTTCTTCTTGCAGGTTCACCTGCGGTAGAGGCTTGTCAGCGCCGCCGATCGGCCGGTATTGAGTGGGCGGGTTTTTGAAGTTGGACTTGGTAACGACCGTCTGGGTCTGCGCATGATTGAAGACGCAGAAAATGAACACGAGCGATGTCGCAGATTTGCAGACCACAATTTTCTCCAGCCGAAGGTTGGACCAATTCTAGTGGTTTATGCGGGAGTAAGTATTCGCTATTTTCTGGCAAGATTTAGATGGCGCTCCGAAGACTGCAAACTTCGCAGCGCCGAGGGGCCGGCCGAGTACAAGGAGATTCGAGCTGATCACTTTAAGACGGTGGGTTTGTATTGCGCTCCTGTGCGAAGACTATCGAGGATCTGCTGTGTGCGTGCCGGGCAAGCTCTGCCTTTGTCGGGCGTGAAGTTGTCGTGCTCCGACTCGATCATTGGCAATGGTTCTGTAGGACCGGGAATCTGGTTCAGGACTGTCCAGACTCCGGCGGGCGGAGAAACAGTGTCGATGTACCCCATGCCTGCCATCACGGGCGCTTTGATGCGCGAAGCGAAATTGACAGGATCGAAGTAGAGAGCAGTCTCCATCGCCTTTGGAATGTCTGAGGGCCAGTTGGGAAATCCGCTCTTGCGGCCGTGCAGATCGCCGTTTGTATCCGCACCCGCGGGAACGCAAACCAGCACCGCGGTGATCTTCTCGGGGCGAAGACCTGCAAGGACGAAACTCTGCTGGCCTCCCTGGCTGCCTCCTACCAATACAACGGTCTTTCCGTCCCAGTCTGGTCGCGTGAGCAGGTAATCGAGAGCGCGCGAGTCGCGAAGGTACATGTTCAAAAAATACGATTTCTCACGGTCGGTATTGCCTACGGCGACATATGCCTTGGGAATGTTGCCGGAAGGATCGGAGGGCAGCTTGTCATGTGCGTCAACATTAATCACCAGCCAGCCATCTGCGGCACGCTGTCCCGCCCAGCCGGGATTCAGCGCGTAAATGCCCGCATACTGTAGCTGAATGATCGCTGGGAATTTGCCTTGTCTAGCCGGCTTCGCGATATAACCGTGCACCTTGGAACCCATTGCGTCGAGAGCAAATAAGCTCTCCTCGATCGCAGGGATGTCGGACGAGATCGGAGTTATGGTTGGGTTGACCGGAACCTTGGCCTGGGCCGCCAGTTTCTCCGCCCAGAATGCATCGAAGTCGGTGGGCCGCCGCGCTGAGAGCCCCAGTTTGCCAGGAGCGACTGCTGCGCCAACTGCGTAGAGGCCGTTGTTGCGGCCCGTGTTGCCGCCGACAAACACAGGTGCAGCGGCTTGGCTGGTATCCGACGGACTTGATGGTTCCTGGCTCTTCTCTGCTTTATCGTCGGCAAGGTTTGCGTAAGGCTCGATTGCAACGTAAATCATTTCGGGTTGGTCGGCGACTATTTCAATCCTGCCCTTCCCCGAACTCAGGTCGAGCTTACCTTCTTTCAGAACATCCTTGTTGTTGCGACGGATGGTCCATTTGAATGCATAGGTCGGCGCGGTGCGGCCCGGAAAAACGACCCAGCCAACCGTGTCGCCAACATCGTACATTCCGCTCGCATGATACGGATGAAACATGAGCTGTTGAACCGGTGGCGCCGGCTGGGCAGACGCCATCGAAGCAGCAAGCGGCAGCAGAAGCGCGAGTTGGGTTTTGGCTGCGGCGCAAAACTTACCAACGTGGATGCGGCAACTGCTGCCATCTGTCCGCTTCACACCGCTGTATTCCGCCATAATGCCCCCTTTATCGCTCCGACACACGCAACCCAATGAGGATACACCGAGGAAATAACACTCTTCGCTGAGAAACCTGCTGACAACAGTGCTAATTCGGTCGGTTGCCAGATAGGCAAAGCGCTGTGATAACTTCAATCTGAACGATCAGCGGGCGGGATTCCGCTCTGTGTGATTCCCTAGTATCGCGATGCACCTGAATCGTTCGATTTGCAACCGTATTTCGGAATCTGCGGTGGCTGTGTTTCAATTCGCGTGAAGAGAAACACAATGGGGAGGGACAATGAATCGACGAACACTATTGCGTTATGTTGGCTTGGCCGGAATTGCGGAGGCAGGAAAATCACTGCTCGCACAAAAGAGTAGCAGCTCTAAGGAAAATGGCGCCGCACACCCGATCGTGCTGTATTGCGATATGGCCGTGGATCCCGCGCAAGAGCAGAAGATGATCGATTACTTCCACAACGAGTTCAAGCCTGCTGCACAGAGCTTTCAGGGGTACATTGATGTGAAGATCGTCAAAGTTCGCCGTGTCATGCAAGGCGGGCCCCTAACTCAAGGAGTGAATTATCGCTTCCAGCTGACCTACGAGAGCGAAGCGTTGCGACAGAAATGGATTTCGTCTCAGGTACATAGGATGGTCTGGCCGCACATCGAGGATACACTCATTAACAAGAGAGACTATCTTGTACTGCTCACGGACAGCATTTAAGGATTTGCGGAGAAAATACATGTCACACAGATCGGTTTTTAGTGGAAGCAGAAACAACAGTCGGGTTCAGGCGCTTGTCGGGACAATTGTCTTCCTCGGCTCTGCAATGAGCGTGTATTCGCAAGCGGGGTCAACCGGTCCACAGGGCGGCGTAAAGGCCAACGTCCCAGGAACTGCAGTCGTCCGACTCGATCCAGCCCTCGATTCCATCATTGCGCCGAACACGAAGATCGAAAGAGTTGCTACCGGATTCAAGTTTCTTGAAGGCCCCATGTGGCATATGGGCAGGCTTTGGTTCTCCGATCTTGTCGGGAACAAACTATACGCAGTCGCTCCTGACGGGAAAGTTGAAATGCTGATGGATCATTCGGGAGGCCTTGATAGCGTGCTCCCGGGGGCCTACATGGGCTCGAACGCGATGGTCACTGACAAAGATCATTCAGTGCTTCTAATCCAGCATGGCAAACGAAGAATAGCGCGCCTGGATAAGAACTTGACGGCCTCGACATTTCTCGACCGGTTCGAGAACAAACGTCTTAACAGCCCGAACGACCTTGTATTTGCACCGGATGGCTCGCTCTGGTTCACTGATCCACCGTTCGGACTTCCTAAGCAAAACAATGACCCCGCGAAAGAATTGCCTTTCAACGGCGTATATCGTTACGCAGACGGCAAGCTGACGGCGGCTATCAAAGATCTGCCGATGCCTAACGGTATCGGATTCTCCGCAGATGGCAAGACGCTGTACATTTCGAATTCAGGGCCAAAAATGGGCGTGTTCAAGTACGCCGTCAGCTCAAGCGGAGAGGTCTCGGGCGGAACACAGTTGATTGCCTATCCTGGCTCGGCCCCTGATGTACCCGATGGACTGAAGATCGACTCAGCGGGAAACGTATGGACCACTGGCCCCGGAGGCATTCGAATTATCACTCCTGCCGGAAAGGTCCTGGGCCAAATCAAACTTCCTGAAGTTGCGGCCAATCTTGCATGGGCTGAAGATGGAAAGACCCTGTACATTACGGCTTCAACAAGCGTTTATCGTTTGAAGACGCTCATGAAGGGTGCACTGCCGCTTTACCACTGATGAGAAACCATTAGAGCGAATTATGTACTGCCGTGCTCTTCGCAAAGCACGGCAGTATCTGCTGATCACGACGCTTCTCCCCGCTCGGGCCCAGCGACTGCTGCCGTTTGCAAGGCGATGTAAACGACTGAATGGATCGACGGTTGAACCCGGAGGCTCGCGGAGGTGTCCTATGACCGCTGTTGTATCCCGACGCAGAATGTTGCAGGCTGCAATCGCCGTGACGATGGCGCCTACCGCTCTGGCTGTGGCCCAGGATCCGGATGCTGTGGCAGACCTTGCTCCCACCGTATCCCGCGTCTATCCCGGCACTGATGGGCGACTGATTTACGTTCCGGACGAGCAAGGCAACACCATACCCGATTTCTCGCACGCCGGATATCGCGGAGGCGGCGCACCGATTCCCACCGTGGCGATCAGGGAAACGGTGTGGCCAGTGGCGGGGGACAATACGGCGAACCTGCAGGCGGCCATTGATCGAGTATCAGCCTTGCCGCTGGACAAAAACGGATTCCGCGGGGCGGTGCTGCTGAAAATGGGGTACTACAAAATGGCTACGCCCATCACCATTCAGGCCAGCGGAGTGGTTTTGCGCGGAGAAGGAATGGGCGACACTGGGACCATTCTCATCGGCACCGGAAATCCGCGCGCGAACATAGTGGGTGGCCCGGGGCGAAACCTGCCAACTCTGGTGAAGATCGCAGGAGCGGCGGGATGGGTGACGAAGGACGAGACACTGCAGACAGTCGTTGACGATTACGTTCCCGTTGGAACGCGCAGCATACGGGTGGCGTCGGCGCGCGGCTATAAGGCTGGCGACACAGTGGTGGTGCGGCGCATTGGGAACCAGGATTGGATCAACACCATGGGGATGAACGGAGATACTCCAGCGAGCCGCTGGCGCCCGTTCAATGTGGAGTGGGACCGTGTGGTGGTCGAGGTTCAAGGAAACACGATCACTATCGACGCGCCGATTACCTGTGCGATTGAAAAGCGCTGGGGCGGCGGAGAGGTTGTAAAGTACGAACATCCGGGCCGTATTGAGAATGTTGGAGTTGAAAATCTGCGCGGCATGTCAGAGTTCGATCAGACCAAGCGCACCAAGGAATACGGCAACATGGATCGTCCGAATTATGTAGGTGAGGAATATTACGCGGACGAAGATCACTACTGGAATTTCATCACCTTCGATAACATCCGTAATGGGTGGGTGCGCAATGTCACAGCTCTGCACTTTGCCAACAGTATGGTGGGAACGCAGCGCGGGGCGAAATGGATCACGGTGCAGGATTGCGTATCGCGCGAGCCAGTGTCGCGGCGAATGGGAGCAAGGCGCTTCACGTTCGGACTGCGCGGCGAGCTGACCCTGGTACAGCGCTGTCACTCAGATAAGGGACGCCATTCATTCATGATGGGACAGCCTACGGCGACCTCAAATGTGTTTCTTGATTGCACCGCGACAGAGCCGTATTCATCCAGCGAAACGCATGAGCAGTGGGCGACAGGTGGACTTTACGACAATGTTCACGCACCACTGACGGCGCGATTCTGGAAAGACATCGTTATCGGATGGGCAGGTGGGAACACTGTGTTCTGGAATTGCGAGGGACCGTTCCTTGTGCAGAAGCCGCCAACTGGACAGAACTACTCGTTCGGGCATATCGGCGTCGATTCTGTTGCATTCAACATTGCGTTTCAGGACCCGACGAAGGATGCCGGATACATCGAGTCGTTGGACAAGCACGTATCGCCGCGGAGTCTCTATCTCACTCAGTTGCGTGACCGGCTTGGAAGGGCGGCGGTGGAAAGCGTCAGTGCGCCGGGGCAGAAGTCTTGAAATGTACATTCGGTTCTCAAGCGTCGATCAACTGCCTCACAATCTTCACTCAATAGC
>Ga0157374_10003653_pt1 | contig 12939 bp, 8 predicted proteins | sample M25metaG_FD_115308 | JGI IMG/M metagenome (GOLD analysis project Ga0157374, IMG submission 115308) | Miscanthus rhizosphere microbial communities from Kellogg Biological Station, Michigan, USA - M2-5 metaG | ecosystem: Host-associated > Plants > Roots > Rhizosphere > Soil | place: USA: Michigan...
ACCGCCCTCCGAAATAGCGGGCTCAGATCTGAAGGGTACTTTTCCTAAAGCACGTCTGGGGCCATCCGGAAAACCCTGTTTTTAGCCCATTTTCGCGTGCCCGGCGGCGCTTCGGCAGAACCCGGTGGATAATTCAGCGCTATCGAAGTGGATAATCAAATGAAGATGGCGCTTCAGGTCACGTCCAAAACGGAAGAAAGCTTCGGGATCCTAAACCTCACTGGTTCACTGACCCTGGGGCCCTCTTTGGGGGCGCTGCGCGAAGCGGCGCTGGAAGTGCTCAGCGGCGGAAAGCTCGCCGGGCTCATTTTGCGGGTCGGAGAGGTCACTACTGTAGACAGCGCCGGACTGGGGGAGTTGACTGTGGTTTACACCTTCGCCAGCAAACAAAAATGCCCGATCCGGCTGGTAGAGGTGAATCCGAGCCTGCATAAGATTCTCGAGATGACACGTCTCGATGAGCTATTGCGCGCGGCAACAGACGTAGCGAGCGCCAAGAAGCAGCTAAAAGAACAATAATCAGTTCATTTCCACTACTTCAATCGCGTTCACCTCGGCGTAGTTTCTAATCGGAACGAACTCCAGCCGCAAAATGCCCTGCGCGTTGGGCTCCAGGTTTTCAAACACCTTGGCGATACCGCGGTTCGAGCCGCCGGCCTCTTTGACGATTTGAAAATCGCGCAGCAGCGCGGTTCCATTCGCAAAAACATTGAAGATGCGGCTATTCAGCGCGGGTTCGTGGGATTCGGGCATGCCGAACCAGGTTTCGGCGAAATGCAGCGTCAAACGGTATTTTCCGGGCGCCAGCGGAATGTGGTAGGCGAAATTGCCATAGCGCTCGCCCTGATAGAGATCTTCGGCAACCGGATTGACGACCTGGTTTCGTCGGAATACGAGCGAACCGCCGATGTAGTATTCATCGGCCGCCCAGAGCCGGCCGTCGGAATCGATCACCGGTTTGCTTTGCGCCACGATCCGCACCGGGTGGATGCGCCCGGGCGGGCTGGGCAGCAGTTCAATGGAATTGAGAAAGGCCGAACCGGTCAGAGGATTGAAGCGCAGATGGAGCTTTCCGTCCGCGGCGGGCGAGATGTTTTTGAAGACGCGCACATGGAAGCGGTTAGGCGCACCGGCTTCGGCGAGCGGGTCCATGGCGCTCAGCAGGACCTGGCCATTCATCGAGACCTGAAAGATGCGAGTGGACTCGCCCCCTCCGCCCGGATTGCTTTGACCAAACTCGGTTTCGGCAAAGCCGAGCCGCAGCTCATAAGCTCCCGGGTGCAGAGGAATGTCATATTGAAACTGGCCGGTGCGCTCCGTTTTCAACAGGTGGGGGTCGGGCTGGCCTTCTATAAACCGGTAGGGAAGGTCGAGCGAGCGGCCGCCGGTGAAATACGCGTCCGCGTTCCAGGTGTGCCCCTGGCGATCGGTAAACGGCGGTCCGTGATAGCCGGTCAACATGCGAAACGCGCCTTCGGCGGGCTCGGCCGTGGGGCCCTTCCAGACTTCGTTGATCGGCTGCCGGCTTACCGGCGTTTGATGGACGATGGCGGCCGGGCGGTGATAGGCGCGAACGGCTAACCATACGCAGGCTGCGGCGGCAAGGGCCGCGATCGCAATCCCTGGCCAGCGGCGCGATAGGGGCTGCGTGATGGGAGCAGAGGGAGGAGAGTTTTCCACACCCTTCTCGGCCGGTTCCGGAGCCGTCGCCGCAGGCGGCGGATGAACGATGAATTGCGGCCGGTATTGGCCATTCGGTATGACGATGGAAACCGGGTGACTGAGCCCCTCCCCGGAATAGTACTCTTCGAGCCGCCTTCTTAGGCGGTGCGCCTCTACGCGGACAATAGAGTCTTTTTTGGGGTCGAAGTCGGCGGACCGGCCAAGCGCTTCCACGGCGATGCTGTATTCCTTGATCTCGTCGGCTCGACCTTCGAGATACCGTTCGCAAATATAGCGAAAGAATGTGCCGAGGCGGGGGGCCTTGTCGAAAAGCCCCGACTGCAAAAGCGCGTGTACTTCCGCACGCTCGTGCTCCAAAGCCGTACTCGCACTCATGACAACTTCCGCTCGAGACCTGCCCGAGAGAGTATACCAGAATTCGAAGTAACGTGATTGAAATTAAAGGAGTTTCCGATGTAACCCGCAGGTATCCGTCAGGTAACCCGCACGGGCTTGCCGCACACTCGCAGTTCTTCTATATATTACTCTAGACCTAAAGGTGGAGAACACTCTCCAACCTGTTGTTGCTTGCAAGGGAAGGGTTTCCATGTCGAATCGAATTCGTGTTGTGTTGTTCGGACTCGCCGTTACAGCGCTCCTGAGCACCTCCGATATGTGGGCGCAGGCCATCTTTGCGACCCTGACCGGTGTGGTCACGGACCCGTCCGGAGCCGTGGTCAGCGGTGCCAAAATCACGCTGAAAGACGCCGCATCCGGCTCGGAGCGGAATAGCGTCACTGACTCGCAAGGCTTCTACACGTTTGCCTCCATTCCGGTCGCCACATACAACCTCACGATCGAAGCGCCGGGATTCCAAACGTACCGGGCGAACGGGATCGCGATGGGCGGCGGCGAGCGGCGCAACGTGAACGCCACGCTCACGGTAGGAAATACGAATCAGACCATCGAAGTGACGGGCACGGCCGATATTCTGGCTCCGGTCGACTCCGGCGAAAAATCCGCAGTGCTGACGACCCAACAACTGCAGAATTTCGTTCAGGTCGGCACGAACGCCGCCGAGTATCTGAAGATCATGCCGGGATTCGGCAACCAGAACGGCGCGAACAATAAATCCAATTACTCGGGCCAGGTCATCGGCATCAACGGCAACGGCGATGCGGGCAGCCAGAGCCCACTCAATAATGCCTTCTCCTATAATGGGCTACCCGGCAATACACTGGACATCGTGGCCGACGGAGCGCACGTCTCCGATCCGGGCTGCAACTGCGACACTCCGGTGAATCCGAATTCGGATTTCTTGCAGGAATTCCGTGTGCAAACTTCAAATTTCGGAGCGGACGCCCAAAAAGGCCCGATGGTCATCACGTCGGTGACGAAGGCCGGCGGTACCGAATTCCATGGATCGGGATTCTTCAGCGCGCGAAGCTATGTCCTGAACTCGAACGATGCCTATGCAAACGCAACCGGTGTGAAGCGGCCGGAGAGCAAGTTCTACTATCCGGGCGGTTCCATCGGCGGTCCGGTGGTTCTGCCGTGGACGAAATTCAACCGCAACCACGACAAACTGTTTTTCTTCACCGGATACGAATACTTCCATCAAACACTCGACACGGGCGTTTTGAACGCTACTGTACCCACGCAGGAAATGAGACAGGGGAACTTCTGCAATGTAGCGACCGGAGAAGGGATCCTCTATAACGGCCAGCCGGCGAAAGTGCCCACACTGCCCGGCGGCGGATGCCAGATGCCGGCGAGCATGATTGACCCGGGCATGCAGGCGTTGATGAATCTGTACCCGATGCCCAATACCAGCGGAAATGGCTTCAACTACGCGCAAGCGGTAGTCTTCAATCAGAACAACCAGCAGTGGGTGGTGCGCGGCGACTACAATGTCAGCGATAACACCAAGGTATTTGTCCGCTACAATATGCAGCGCGAGACCCAGCCTTTCCCGGTCGGTCTCTGGTGGCGGCAGACCAATCAGGTGCCATATCCGACTTCCATTGAAGGAAAGAATCGCTCCGACTCCGTTACCGGAACCATCACTCACGTCTTCAGCCCCACCATGACCAATGAAACTGTTTTCGCTTACACATTTGTCGGTTTCCCGAACGTGTTTCAAGATCCTTCCAAAGTGAATCCAGCCAATGTTGGATTTAAGGAGAATTTGCTGCTGCAGAACGCCGCGACTGCGTTTCAAATCCCATCCTTCGGCGGCAATGGGTCCGCTGGCGAAGCAGCGCTGATATTCAATCCGGGCGGTTTCGAAGCGGGCGGTGCGTCTTCGGGCTTGTACGCTAACAAGTACATGCCGAGCGTCAGCGACACGCTCACCAAAGTGATTGGCACGCATACGCTGAAGGCCGGGTTCTTTTATGAATGGATCCGGAACGCGCAGCCGGCGAGCAACCAGACGAACGGGACCATGCAATTCGTTCCCACGAATAATGTGAACTTTACGAGCGGTAACGCTTATGCCGATTTGCTCTCCGGCAACCTTTCGAGCTTCACTCAAGCGAATTTCAACCGCATCAACGATATTGCCTATAACACAGTGGAGGGTTTCATTCAGGATTCCTGGAAGATTACACCGCGACTGACCATCGATGCCGGCCTGCGCATGACGCACTTTACTCCCTGGTCGGACAACGAAGGTTTCGGGTTTTCGACTTTCACACCATCGTTGTACCAGGGGAAAGCCTGTACATCTGCCCCGACATTCTGCGGTTTCCAATGGCATAGCAGAAATTCGGCGGTCCCACTAGGCGGGTTCTCCACGCGCGCCTTGTTCTGGCAGCCACGTTTCGGCGTGGCGTACGACGTAACCGGCAAGGGCAACACCGTAGTCCGCGGGGGCTGGGGCCGGTTCTACTATCACAGTGGCCAATTCACCGCCGGACTCGATACATCTGCCGGCTCGGCAAACATCACCGTTACACCGAATAGCATCGGAAATAAACCGCTCTATGTGAGCAACCCGAATTTCACGAATCTCGCAACTTTGGGCTTTGCCGGCCAGCCCGGCGCACCGGGCGCGGTGGACAGTGCCGATGACAGGCAACCCTATACCGATAGCTACAGCTTCACCATTTCGCAGAGAACACCGTGGAGAGGTCTGCTCGAAATTGGCTATGTGGGCAATCAGAGCCATGATCTGCAGAGCGGCGGTGGCTACGGCAGTAACGTGAATCTGGTTCCCGTAGGAGCCCTCTTCAAACCGGACCCGACCGGCGCTCCCGCAACCGATCCTTTCAACGCTACAGCCAACAATTACAGGCCGTTCCTCGGTTATAGCGACATCAATCAGGTGACCCATAATCTGTACGCTAACTACAATGCGTTCCAATTGACCTGGCTTCATCAGGGCTCGCGCGGCGTCATACAGTTCAATTACACGCTTGGCAAAGGACTTGGATTCTTCGGCGGCAACGGCCTGCTCGGTGACCTCAACTCGAATCGTGATCCGTTTAATCTGCGCAACAACTATGGCGTCCAGCTCGGCGACCGGCGGCACATCTTCAATGCCGCCTATTCCATCAATTTGCCGAGCCCCATCCACGACAATAAGCTGGCGGCCGGGCTGATAAACGGTTGGCAGTTGTCCGGCACTACGCAGGTCCAGAGCGGAGCGAACCTGAGTGGTGTAAGCTCCAACGGGAATTTCAATATAGCCTTGAACGGAATCACCATTCCCGGAACTACAGAAAAAATCTCTAATCAATCGATCCTGGGAACCAACGCCATCCAATTGAACCCGATCCTCACTTGCGATCCCACTTCGAATCTTGGGGATCATCAGTGGGTCAATCCGAGCTGTTTCTCCGTACCGACGCAGACCTTCCAGAACGGTCCGACCGTTTTGCCCACGATCTATGGACCCGCCTTCTTCAATTCCGATCTGGGACTCTTCAAGAATTTCCAGATCAAGGAATCGATGAAACTCCAGTTCCGTATCCAGGCAAATAACTTCTTGAACCATCCGCTCTGGTCCATGAGCCAGGGGAGCGCTATGAATTTGAGCTTTTCACAGGATGCATCCGGGAAGATTACGCAGAACAACACGCAGTTTGGCACGGCACAGTACAAGACTGGCCAGCGTATCGTGCAACTGGCCGTGAAGTTCTACTTCTAAGGACACCGGGCGCGCAGACCGGGAATCTGCGATAACAGAAGTGTATGTCGGCCGCCACGCTACAACCGCCTCGCAAGCGCTTCACGCGCGGCGAGGTCGAGCAAATGCTGGATGCCGGGCTTTTCGCCGGGCAGCGGTTCGAGCTCATCGACCGAGACTTGATCGACAAGATCGGCCAGAACCCACCGCATTTTTATGCGCTTAGCCTTCTGCTGGCGTGCTTGGTGAAGATCTTTGGCGTCGAACGCGTTCGAATGCAGCAGCCCAGCGAGGCCGCTCCGGCCGAGCGCGAGCGCAGTTTGCCTGAGCCGGATTTGGCTGTGCTGGCCGAGTTAAAGGACGATTACGGGCGCCGGCACCCGCGCGGCAACGAACTGCTGCTGGCAATCGAAGTCGCCGACACCACCGTGCGCTACGACGCGACCACAAAACGCGATCTATACGCCCGCGCCGGCGTTCCGGAGTACTGGGTGTTGGACATTCCGGCCAGACGCCTGATTGTTCATCGCGGCCTTACGCAGGGCCAGTTCGAGCAGATTGACAGCATTCCCGAAAACGCCTCCGTATCCGCCGGAGGTATCGAGATTCCGGTTTTCGAGTTATTGCCGTAAAACGTGTTCCGCCTTGCTGTCATCGCTTGTTCTCTAAGCTGCGCTTTCGCGCAATCTCCGCAGGAATTGATGAAACAAGCCGTGGAGGCGCAGCAGGCCGGCAACTTCGACCAGGCGATTCGAAACTACAAAATCCTCCTCGAAAAATATCCGAATATCGCGGAAATTCATTCCAATCTGGGCGCGGCGCTGGCCGGCGAAGGACGCTATGCAGATGCCATTGCCGAATACGAGCGCGCGCTCAAAATTAAACCCAATCCGCAGGTCAGCCTGAATCTTGGTCTCGCTTATTATAAAGCCGGCCAATTGGCGCCCGCGATAGCAACCCTGAGCAAGCTGCATCGCGAGCAGCCCGCCAACCTGCAGGCTCTGCTCGTGCTGGCGGATTGCCATTTGCAGCTCGGCGAGAACAAGACAGTCATCGAGCTGTTGACGCCTGCGCAAAAGGCCGACCCGGAAAACGCCACCTTCAACTATCTGCTCGGCACCGCGCTGGTTCGAGACCGGCAAACCGCTCAGGGCCAGCTCATCATCGACAAGATCCTGAGAAACGGCGATTCCGCGCAAGCCAGACTGCTAATGGGCACCACCAAGCTGACGGTCAACGATTTCAGTGGCGCGCTGCAGGACTTCACCAAGGCCGTGGAGCTCGATCCGAAGCTTCCCGATGTATACGCATACTACGGACTGGCGCTGCTAGCTACCGGCGACCAGCCGGGCGCAAAGAAAGCATTCGAGCAGGAACTCAAAACCAATCCCAACAATTTCGACGCGAATCTGCAGTTGGGCGTGCTGCTGCGCCAGGACGAGGAGAACGACCGCGCGCTCCAATTCTTCCAGCACGCACTTGAAATCCGCCCCGGAGATTTTGGCGTGCGCTATCAGATAGCCACCGTTGAATTGGCGAAGGGACAGTTAGCGCAAGCGCAGCGGGACCTGGAACGGCTGGTGAAGGAAGATCCCAAATTTCCCGAAGCGCACGTCTCGCTTGCCACGATTTATTTCCGGCAGAAAAAGAAGGCCGAAGGCGAGCGTGAGCGTGCCATCGTGGCGCAATTGAATGCCGAAAAGCAAGCCAATTCGCCCGCGCTGAAGGCGCCGCAATGATCCCGCTCCTAATGGCTGCGCTCGTAATCCGTGAGTGCGCGCGTTGTCATCCGGCGGAAGCAAAGGCCCATCCGGCCACTTCGATGGCGCGGGCGATGCAGCATCCGGCCGAGAGCCTTATTCTGCAGGAGCATCCGGTACTCGCGGTGAAAAAGGGAGACTATTTGTATCGCATCGAAAAGAATCTGTACACAGTGACCAATGGCTCGGCGAGCTTGACGTTTCCGATTTCGTGGTCGTTCGGATTGGGAGATGCCGGGCAGACCTACGTTTTCGAAAGAGACGGTGTGCCGTATGAGAGCCGGGTCAGTTTTTTCCGCGCCATTGACGGTTTGGACTGGACCTTGGGCGCCTCCGATTCCTCGCCCGCCAATCTGCTTGAGGCGGCCGGACGGCAGATGGGCAAGCAGGATGCCGCGCAATGCTTTGGCTGCCACTCGACGCCTACGGCCGGCTCACTTGCGCCAGGCGTTCAATGCGAACGTTGTCACGGCTCGACCGAAGAGCATGTAGCCACGCTGAAGCCGATGAAGAAGCTGCGCGCCACGGACGCCGAAGAAATTTCCAATTTTTGCGGGCAGTGCCACCGCACCTGGGCCGATATCGCCGGTAAGGGAATACTTGGCGTTAACAATGTCCGCTTCCAACCCTATCGCCTGGCCAACAGCAAATGCTTCGATGTGGATGACAGGCGCATCAGTTGTCTGGGCTGCCACAATCCGCACCAGGAACTGGATCGTAACGACGCTCACTACGACGCAAAGTGCCAGGCATGCCACGCCGGCGGCAAGCCGAGTGCCAAGGCTTGCAAAGTTTCCCAATCAAATTGCGTTTCCTGTCACATGCCGAAAATCGAAATGCCGGGATCGCACTATCGTTTTACCGACCACCAGGTTCGGATCGCAAGAGCCAATGACCGCTATCCCAATTAGCCTTTCGCTGATCTTGCTGCTCGCCGCCGATCCCGCCGAACTGTTTCAGCGCGCCTACCAATTGCAGCAGGCCGGAGACTACACGCAGGCCGCCGAGGCTTACCGCGAATTCTTAAAGGCCAAGCCGGACGAAGTAGCAGCACTGTCGAATCTCGGCGTGGTGCTCGTGAAGCTCGGGCGTTACGACGAAGCCATCGCTGAGTACGAAGCGGCCGAGAAAATCCTGCCGAACGAGCCCCGCATCGGATTGAACCTGGCGTTGGCGTATTCGAAAAGCGGAAGGCTCACTGAAGCGGCAGCCAAACTCGATACACTGCCCAGGGACAATCAGGTCATTCTTCTTCTGGCGGATACGCGGCTGCGCATGGGAGAAAATCAGCGTGTCATCGATTTGCTGGCGCCGCTCGCCGATAACGGCGATCTGGCCATTTCCTATATGCTCGGCATGGCGCTGCTGCGCGACAAGCGCACGGCCGAAGGACAAAAGCTGCTCGACCGCATTTTGAGCAAAGGCGACAGCGCCGAAGCTAGGTTTTTGCTCGGGGTCGGAATGTTCGAATCGGGAGATTATCCGGCCGCCATTCAAAAACTCAAAGGCGCCATCGATTTGAATCCGAATTTGCCGGAGCTTCAGTCCTACTATGGCCAGGCGTTGCTGCTGACCGGTGATGCCGACGGCGCATCGCAGGCGTTTCGCAAAGAACTCGCAAGCAATCCGACCGACTACCAGGCCAACTTAGGGCTGGGGCAAATACTGGAAGCGCGCCACCGCACCGCCGAAAGCCGCCCGTTTCTCGCACGAGCGAAACTAATCCGACCGCTGGCAACGGAGCCGCGCGAGCAGGCGCAAACGGTCAAGCGATTGACGCCGGCACCCGATTTCTCTCTACCCGAAGCGGGATCCGGAAAAATTGTAGCGCTGCGAAATTATAAGGGCAAGACTCCCGTCGTGTTGGTGTTCGGAAGTTATTCGTGCCCAAATTTTCGCGCTGCATCGAGCACGCTCGAAGCGCTCTCCGCCAAATACGGGCGGCGTATTCCATTTTTACTGGTTTACATACGCGAAGCGCACACCGGGCAAAACTGGGAAAGCACTCGCAATGAGCGTGAGGGAGTGAAGATGGCGGAGGCGGCAACGCTAGCAGAAAAAGAAGGCCACGCAGCAATGTGCAGCCGTAAATTGCACCTCCGTTTTCCGGCGGTTGTGGACGGCATGGATGGAGCCGTCGAAAAGGCTTACGCCGCCTGGCCGAGCCGCGCGGTGGTAGTCGGTATCGATGGAAAAATGATATACAACTCCGGATTGACGGAGCTGGATTTTCATCCGAAGGAAATGGAGGCCGCTCTCAAGAGCGCTCTCGACATAAAGCATGCGATGGAATAGGCGGCAATTTTTGACGGCGCTCTCTGCCGGAGCGCTGGTGAAGGGCCAGCAGCCGGAACCGTTGTTCGTGGAAATTCCGCCATCGAAAAGCGGCATTGAATGGGTACACGATAATGCCATGTCGCCGAATCGCTATCTGCCGGAGACGCTCGGCCCAGGCTGCGCTTTTCTCGATTACGACAACGACGGCTGGATGGACATTTACCTGGTCAACAGCGGTCCATGCGATTTCTGGACGCCGGCGAAACCGATTCGCAACGCGCTTTACAAGAACAATCGCGACGGCACGTTTACAGATGTTGCGGAAAAAGCCGGCGTGATTGGCGGCACGTTCGGCATGGGCGTGGCCGTCGGCGATTACGATAACGACGGCTGGCCCGACATTTTCGTGACGGCCTACGGCAAGTGTATTCTCTACCGGAACAATCACGATGGCACGTTTCGCGACGTCACGGAAAAGGCCGGACTCGCGACGCCAGGATGGACCACCAGCGCCGTCTGGTTCGACTACGATAACGACGGCAAACTCGATCTGTTCCTATGCAGCTTTGTCGATTACGGCGCGACGCACAAATTCGAATGCGGCGATAACAAACTCGGCAAACATTATTACTGCATTCCCCGGCTCTTTAAAGGCACTGCCAACTTTCTTTATCACAACAATGGCGACGGCACTTTCACCGAAGTGAGTAAAGGGACAGACATCGCGAAATCGCTCGGCAAAGGGCTCGGCGTAGTGGCAACCGACATTAACAACGACGGCCGCATGGACCTGTTCGTCGCCAACGATACCGTCCAGAACTTTCTATTCGTGAATCGCGGGCCGGACAAAAACGGTAAATGGCAGTTCGAGGAGATGGCGCTCGCCGCGGAAGTGGGCTTCAGCGAAAACGGACAGCCGCGTTCGGGTATGGGTGTGGATGCCGCCGATCTGAACAACGATGGCTGGCAGGACCTGTTTGTCGCCAACGTGGATCAGGAGATGTATTCGGTTTACCAGAACACCAAAAACGAAAGTTTTCGGGATGTCGCGCACGCCAACGGCGTAGCGCAAGCCACCCGGATGCTGAGCGGCTGGGGATTGCGCTATTTCGATTACGACAACGACGGCGCCATCGACCTGTTCCTCGCCAACGGACATCCGGACGACATGATCGACAGCTATTCGCAGCAGGTTCACTACCGCGAGCCGCTGCTGCTGTTTCACCAGGGAGCGGATGGAAAGCTCGTCGATGTGAGCGCGAGCGCCGGGCCGATTTTTCGCAAGGCGTATGCGGCGCGCGGACTTGCCATCGGCGACTATGACAACGACGGTGCGCTGGATGTGCTGATCGCCAACAACGGCGGCGCTCCGGTGCTGCTGAGGAATAACGCAGCCAAGGGGCGCAACTGGCTTGGCATCCGGTTCGAAGGAACAACTGCCAACCGCGATGCTATCGGCACGAGGATAACCTGGCGCGCCGGCGGTAAAACCAGGCGGCGTTTGAAAAATAACGGCGGGAGCTATCTCTCCTCGCACGATCCGCGCGAGATCTTGGGCATCGATGAAGCCGCCAAAATCGATGAACTGACCATCGAATGGCCTGCCCCCAGCAAACGCGTGGACAAATTCACCAATCTGCCGATAAACCGGTATATTCGCATTGTCGAAGGAAAAGGGATCGTATAGCTCTTTAAAGAACCCCGGCCATTAGGGAGCGGCTTACCAGTCGATCTTCTTCAGGAGACGTTCGAGTGGAGCCGGAGTATACTCAAATACATGCCGATTAACCGCTTCTTCCGGCGCGCGCAATGGGATCGAGAGCGGCTCGCCGAGATCGAATCCTACGTGCGAATCGAAACGGATGAGAACATCGCGCGCGGCATGTCGGAGGAAGACGCCCGCGCTGCCGCGCAACGAAAATTCGGCAACAGCACGCTGGTCCGGGAGGAGATCTATCGCATGAATACGATCGATTTTTTGGACGCTTTGGCGCGGGATCTGCGCCACAGCACGCGCATACTGCGCAAACAGCCGCTGTTCAGCGCAGTCGCTTTGCTGACGCTCGCCATCGGCATCGGTGCAAATACTGCTGTGTTCAGCGTGCTCAATAGCGTCTTACTGAAACCGCTGCCTTATCCGAACGCCGGGGAATTGGTGAGCCTTCGCCAAACGGCTCCCGGGGCTGCCGGACTGGCCAGCTTTGCAACTGGCCTGCGCCTCTCCCCATCCATGTACTTCACCTATGCCGAGCACAACCGGACATTGCGTTCGCTGGGAATCGGGATAAGCGGTACGGCGAACGTCACCGGCCTGGCCGAGCCGGAGCAGGTTCGAACCATCCTGGTAAGCGACGGCGTACTTCAGACGCTCGGCGTATCTCCCATCGCCGGCCGCTGGCTCTCGCGCGCCGATCAGGACCCGCATGGTCCGGAGTCGGTAATGCTCGGCTACGGCTATTGGCAGCGTCGCTTCGGAGGCGCCCGCTCGGCGATCGGCCGGACCATCACGGTAGATGCGCGGCCGCGCGAAATTGTAGGCGTAATGCCGCCGGGATTCCGGATCATGACTGTCGATCCCGACCTGATCGTGCCGTTCGCCTTCGATCGCAGCAAGCTGATCCTCGCCGGATTTGCCTATCAGGGAATCGCGCGTCTCAAACCGGGAGTGACGATTGCACAAGCCAACATGGATATGGCGCGCATGCTCCCGATTTGGATGGATTCCTGGTCGAACGGGCCGCACATCGATCCGCGATTTTATGAGACCTGGCGCATCACCCCGGCTATCCAACCGCTCAAGCAGGAAGTGATCGGCAACGTGGCGAGCGTGCTTTGGGTCGTGATGGCGACCATCGGCATTGTGTTGCTGATCGCCTGCGCCAATGTGGCGAATTTGCTGCTGGTGCGGGCGGACGGTCGGCAGCAGGAGCTTGCCGTGCGTGCGGCCTTGGGCGCGAGCCGGGCACACATCGTTCGGGAGCTGCTGGTTGAAAGCGTGCTGCTCGGGCTCTTGGGCGGCGCGCTGGGTGTGGCCCTGGCCTATGGCGGTTTGCGGCTGCTTGTGGCAATCGGTCCAGCAAATCTGCCGCGCCTGAGCGAAATCTCTCT
>Ga0157374_10003656_pt1 | contig 12937 bp, 9 predicted proteins | sample M25metaG_FD_115308 | JGI IMG/M metagenome (GOLD analysis project Ga0157374, IMG submission 115308) | Miscanthus rhizosphere microbial communities from Kellogg Biological Station, Michigan, USA - M2-5 metaG | ecosystem: Host-associated > Plants > Roots > Rhizosphere > Soil | place: USA: Michigan...
GAAGGCCGCAACCGAGAAGACGGAGGCGACAACAATGAACCACAAAACACACGAAAACCACGAAACACACGAAATCCGCGAAACAGACTCATGAAAGAGAATGACTTCTTTTTCGTGCGTTTCGTGCGTTTCGTGCGTTTCGTGCGTTTCGTGGCTTTCGAGGTACTCCACTCCGCCGCCTCATCGGGCTGAGCGCGCCGCGGAGGCCTTGGGTGTGGCGGCGAAGGCGCGCTTCGCTACGGCCTTCAGGGCTTCCGCCTGTTTGCGGTTGCCAAACATCGTGTTCAGGCGCGCGGCGAGCGCGTAGCTCTCCGGCGTCGGCGTGACCCGGATCATGTCCTCCAGCATGCGCGACGCCGCCTCCGGTTTTCCGCTCGCCTGGTAAAGCATGGCCAGGCCGCTGCGCGCGCGGATGTTCTGAGGGAAGTACTTCAGCTCTTCAATGAACTGCTTCTCGGCGTCCGGATAGCGTTCGAGCCGCGCGAGGGTGGCGGCGGCATAGAAGTGCAGCTCGGTGATCTGCAGCGTGCCGGACTTCTTCAGCTCGTCGATCGCCTGCATGAACAGCGGCAGCGCGTCGGCGTACTTCCCCTGGTCGTAGAGCAGCCGCGCGTCGATGAAGATCGGCAGCGGCAGCGTGGGATCCTCTGCACGCGCCAGACGGGCTTCCTCCCTCGCTCCGTCCGGATCGTGCTTCGCCAGCGCGATCTTCGCCAGCATCTCGTGCGCCGACGCCCGGGATCGATGATCCTTCTCGGCCGCGACATCGGCGGCGAGGCTCGCATGTTCGCGCGCCTCGTCGAGTTTTCTCAGCTTGAGCAGCCCGGCCGCGGCGCCGATGTACGCCGTCGGGTCCTGTGGTTTGAGCGCGATGTAATGCTTGTAGGCGTCGACGGAGAGATCGAAGCGATCCAGACGCGTGGCGAACACGGCGAGCTGGCTCCAGACGTCCGCCATCTCCGGCTCGTCGCGCAGGATCTGCTGCAGAAGCGCGATCGCCTGCGGCCACTTCCGCTCGCTGGCGAAATCGACCGCGGCGCGGTACCGCTCCAGAATCACCCGCTTGTCCTTCGGATCGGGCAGGTCGCTTCCCGGCTGGGTCGAGATGTCTGTTTGCGCGCCGACGTACCCGAGCGCCTGGAGACGTTCGCGCGCCTCGGCAGAGACCGTGGACGGCGTCTGAATCGTCGCGCTCGCGGCCACACGATCGAGCGCGGCCCGCAGCGCCTGGCGCGGCTGCGGCCGCTCCTCCGCGAGGTTGGTGCGCTCATGGGGGTCGTGCGAGAGGTCGTACAGCTCTTCGCGCGGCGCCTTGATGTACCTGAAACGCTCGTCGGTCAGCGCGGTCAGCTCGCTCCAGCCGAAGTGGTACCGCGCGTACAACGCTTCGGAGTAAATCGTCGCCGGCGGCAGCTTGCCCGTGCCTTCCAGGATTGGCTTGAGCGAACGTCCCCGGAGATTCGCAACCCCGGGCGCCTTCACGAGGTCCAGGATCGTCGGCACGATGTCGATGTGCTGGACCAGATCGGTGATTCTCCGGCCCGCCCCGACGTTGCTTTCCTGCTTGATGATGAGCGGGACGTGAATCGCTTCGTCGTACACGAAGAGCCCGTGCTCCTGCTCGCCGTGATCGCCCAACCCTTCGCCGTGGTCCGACAGCAAAACGATCGTGGAGCGATCGTACAGCTGATGCGTCTTCAGGTACTTCACGAGACGGCCGACGATTTCGTCGGTATAGCCGATTTCGCCGTCGTACGGCGCGTAGGCGGCAAACCGTTCGGGCGGTGTGTACGGCTTGTGCGGCTCGTACAAGTGCAGGAACAGAAAAGCGCGCGACGTGCCGATCGAATCGAGCCAGTGCTCCGCGATCTGCTCGGACTCTCCGCCGTCACGCTGCACCTGCCCGATCGACAACTCGGGCGAGCTGGGCGGCATCTCGCCGTCGAAGAAATCGAAGCCCTGGCCGATTCCCGTTTCCTTTCGCAGGACGTACGCGGACACCACGCCGCCGGTCGTGAAGCCTCGCTCGCGCAGCATCTGCGGAAGCAGGCGTTCATCCGGTTTCACGCTGAAGCCGACGTTGTCGCGCACGCCGGTTTCAAACGGCAATCGCCCCGACAGAAGAGCGGCGTGCGCGGGCAGCGTCTGCGGCGCGTGCGAGTACGCGCGCTCGAACACCGTGCCGTCGGCCGCGAGCGCGTCGATGGCTGGCGTCTTCACCTTTGTGTAGCCGTACGCCGGCAGGTGATCCGCTCTCAGCGTATCGACGGAGATGACGATGATTGGTCCGCTGACGGGCGCGGAGGCGCGCGCGTAGCGCCAGCCGCCGACGGCTGCTAGACCGGTACCGAGCGCTGCAAGGATGAGGATGCCAATGAATCGGAGAGGGCGGGACACAGCATGCAGCGCTCAGGGCACAGGGCTCAGAGCTAAGGGCTGAAGACCGGAGCGATCTACCGTCAGCTCCATGCCCTCAGCGTCCAGCCCTCAGCCCTGCGCCCTCAGCCCTTTTTGCATCACTTTTTGAGCTGTTCGATGACGGTCTTCGCCTGCGCGGCTTCCTGCGACGTGGGGTCGGCGCTGATCACCTTCTCCAGCATTTTGATCGTCGCATCCTTGTCGCCCTTGTTCAGCTGCACGAGCGCGAGCTTGAAGATGGGCTTGCCCCACGTGGGATCGAGGTCAACTGCCTTCTGGTACCAGCTTGCGGCTTCGTCCGTCTCTCCCTTCGAGAACTTCACCTCGCCCAGGTTGTAGTACACCTCGCGCGTCGGTTTCGGGCCCTGCGCCGCCTTGGTCAAGGTGTCTTCTGCCGCCTTGAGGTCGCCCTTCTCGAGGTTCGTCATGCCAAGGCCGACGATCGCCTTGTCGTTGGACGGATCGGTCTTGAGCAGGTCGTTGTACGCGGCGATCGCGTTGTCGTATTCCTTCTTGTTGCGGTAGGCCGCCGCGATCTGGAGATTGATGACGCTCAGCGCCGGCGCCTTGGTCATGATTTGACGATAGGCCGCAATCGCCTCGTCGTACTTCTGCGCGTTGTAGAGCGCATCGGCGGCAGCGAGATCGGCTTGAAGGTCCTTTGCCGCGGTGCCGCCAAGCGCGCTGGTCGGTCCGGGCGCGCCGCCTTTTTTCATGGTGAACGTCAACGGCGGGTTGGGCGCGCCGATAGTGGAGACGTTCAGCTTGCCGGCTTCGGGCCCGAAACCAGGCGCCTGCGCGGAGAACGACCACGTGCCCGACTTCAGTCCGATGATCGAAAAGCGGCCTTTGTCGTCGGTCGTTGCCGTGAAACTGCTGGGCGATGCCGCCGGATTTTCGGCGGTGACCGTGGCGCCTTTGATCGGATTGCCGGCCTCGTCTTTGACCACGCCGCCCACCCGGCCCGTTTGTGCGGCAGCCGAGCTCGCCAGCGCCACGACGAACAGCGCGGCCAGCAGCACACCGAACAGATGAACACGATGACGCATGCTCAGAACCCCCTGTAAAGGTTCAGTATATATTGAATTCCGTGAAACATCCCCTCGCGGCGCTGCCCGTTGCGGCCCTGATCGTCGTGGTCCGGCTCGCCGCGCAGGCGCCGCCCGTTGCGGTCGAATCGAGCGCCGGTTTCGCGCCGATCGGACCGCTCGTCGAGGCCGCCATCGCGCGGCACGATCTGCCTGGCGCGGTCGTCCTCGTCGGGCGAGGCGATGCCATCGTGTATCACCACGCGTTCGGACAGCGCGCGGTGCGGCCGTCTCCCGAGCCGATGACCGAAGATACGATCTTCGATCTCGCGTCGTTGACCAAGGTCGTCGCCACCACGACGAGCGTGATGAAGCTGGTCGAGGAGGGACGCATCCGGCTGAACGATCCGGTGGCGCAGTTCATCCCGGAGTTCGCCCGGTTCGGCAAGGACGGGATCACGATCCGCCACCTGCTGACGCATACGTCGGGCTTGCGGCCCGATCTCGAGCTCGAGGTCGAGTTTCATGGATCCGCCGAAGCGATTCGCCGCGCCTGCGACGAAGTCCCGACGGCGCCCCCCGGCGAGCGGTTCGTCTACAGCGACATCAACTTCTTCCTGCTCGGCGACATCGTCGGCCGCGTGAGCGGCCAGACGCTCGATCGCTACGCCAGGGCGGCGATCTTCGATCCGCTGGCCATGACCGAGACGACGTTTCTGCCGCCCGAATCGTGGCGGCCGCGCATCGCCCCGACAGAAGCGTGCGCGACGCTGTCCTGGCCATGCAGCGGCGATGCGCCGTTCCTGCGGGGCGTCGTCCACGATCCGACATCGCGCCGGATGGACGGCGTCGCCGGACACGCCGGACTCTTCAGCACGGCGGCCGATCTGTCCCGGTTCTGCCGGATGCTGCTCGACGGCGGCCGTCTGGGCGCGGCAAGGATCCTTTCACCAGCCACGGTCGCGCGCATGACGTCGCCGGCGACGCCGGTGGAGATGCACGCCGTGCGGGGGCTCGGGTGGGACATCGACTCGTCGTACTCGTCGAATCGCGGCGAACTGTTTCCGATCGGATCGTACGGGCACACGGGATTCACCGGCACCTCGCTGTGGCTCGATCCAGCCAGCAAGAGCTACGTGATCTTTCTGTCGAACCGCGTGCACCCCGACGGCAAGGGCGATGTGACGGCGCTGCGCGGCAAGGTGGCGACCGTGGCCGCGGCGGCGCTGCTGTCGGCGGAAGACGTGGCGCGAAGGCTTCAACCCATCGTTGCTCCCGGAGCGCGAGGCTTTCAGCCGAGCGGGAACGACCCGGCTGCTGGCCGCTCGCCTGAAAGGCACGCGGTCCATGAGCCGGTTCTCGCGGGCATCGACGTCCTGGCGGCGGAGAATTTCGCGAGGCTTCGAGGCAAGCGCGTCGGCCTGCTGACCAACCAGACCGGCCGCGCGCGCAGCGGCGCCAGCACGATCGATCTGCTGGCGAAGGCGCCGGGCGTGACGCTGGCCGCGCTGTTCAGCCCCGAACACGGCATCCGCGGCGAAGCCGACGACCGGATTGAGTCGTCGCGCGACCAGAAGACGGGCCTCGTCATCAACTCGCTCTACGGCAAGACGCTGCGCCCCACCGCCGCGATGCTCGAGGGCCTCGACGTGGTCGTCGTCGATCTGCAGGATGCGGGCGCGCGGATCTACACCTACCCGGCCGCGATTGCGTACTTCATGGAAGAGGCGGCAGTTCGGAAGCTTCCGATCGTCGTGCTCGATCGGCCGAATCCGATCGACGGCTTCGACATCGAGGGGCCGGCGCAAGACGCCGGCGGCAACCGGTACGTCGGCTACCTGCCGATGCCGATGCGCCACGGTCTGACGATCGGAGAATTGGCGCGTCTCTTCAACGGCGAAGCGCAGCTCGGCGCCGACCTGACGGTGGTGGCGATGAAGAACTGGCAGCGCGACGACTGGTTCGACGACACCGGCATCGCCTGGGTGAACCCGTCGCCCAACCTGCGCAATCTAGTGGCCGCCACCGTCTACCCGGGAATCGGCGCGATCGAGGGAACGAACATCTCGGTGGGGCGAGGCACCGACTCGCCGTTCGAGCAATTCGGCGCGCCGTGGATTGACGGGCCAGCGTTGTCGGCGGCGCTGAACGCGAGCGGGATGCCGGGCATCCGCTTTTATCCGGTGACGTTCACGCCGGCTGCCGGCGCCAAACTCGGCGGCCAGGCGTGCCAGGGTGTGTTCCTGATCGTGACGGACCGGGAAAGACTCCGCCCCGTGCGCGTCGGCCTGCAGATCGCCTCGACGCTCTCGCGGCTCTACGGATCGCAGTTCAAACTGGAAGACGCCGCCACCTTGTTCGCGCCAAAGGCGATGCTCGAGAAAATCCGCGCCGGTGCGGATCCGGCATCGATCGCTGCGTCGTGGGCCGCCGACGAAGAGAAGTGGCGCGTCTCGCGCGCGAAATACCTGTTGTACTGAAATCTGGTAATCGGGTGATTGGGTAATCTGGTAATCGATTGCCATATTGCCAGAGTGCCGATTATCCAATTACCCGATTATCCAATTACCCAATTCAGACGAGCCAAGTGGGCTGGTAGAGCAGCACGTAAACGAGCACGCCCGTCACCGAGACGTACATCCAGATCGGAAACGTCCAGCGCGCAATCTTGCGGTGCTGCGGATAACGTCCCTTCAAGCCGCGCGTCAGCGTGACGATCGCCAGCGGCGGGACGGATGCGGCGAGGACGACGTGGGTGATGAGGATGGTGAAGTAGAGCGGCCTCACCCAGCCGTGGCGTGGAAACGGCACCGAGCCGACCTGTGCGTGGTAGACGACATAGCAGACGAGGAACAGCGCCGAAGCGGCAAACGCCGCGATCATGAGCCGGCGGTGCATGTCGATCTTGCGCAACCGCATCATCGTGTAGCCGGCGAGCAGCAGCACGCCCGAGATCGCATTGAGGCTGGCGTTGACGGCGGGCAGGTCGTGAACCGTCACAGCTTGTCGGCGATCATCACGATCCAGAGCAGCGGCAGATAAGTAATCGAACCGTAGAACAGCGCGCGGGCGGTCTGTTCGTTGCGTGCGGACGCGAACCGCACCGCGAGATAGAACAGCGCTGCGCCGAGCACGAGTGCGACGGCCAGGTACACCCGACCGGCCAGGCCGCTGAAGCTCGGGTCGAGGCTGGCCAGGACCAGCAGCAGTCCCCAGTAGACCGCCTGCTTGCCGGCTCGACGCCCGTCGGGATCGATCACCGGCAGCATCGGAAAGCCGGCCTTTGCGTAGTCGTCGCGGTAGAGCCACGAGATCGCCATGAAATGGGGAAGCTGCCAGCAGAAGACGATCGCGAACAGCGCGGCACCGCTGCGATCGATGCTGCCGTGCGATGCGGTCCAGCCGATCAGCGCAGGGAGCGCCCCGGGTACTGCGCCGACGATGGTCGAGAGCGGCGAGCGGCGCTTCATCGGGGTGTAGATCACCAGATACGTGAGCAGCGTGGCGAACGCGAGCCCGGCCGACAGCCAGTTGGCGCGCGCCGCGAGAATCACGAGACCCGCAGTGGACAGCACCAGACCGAACGCTCTTGCTGTGTCGGTCGACACGCGCCCGGCCGGCAGAGGGCGCATCCGGGTCCGCCGCATGAGCGCGTCGGTGTCGCGCTCGTACAACTGATTCAGCACCGCGGCGCCGCCGGCGACGAGCGCGGTGCCGACAACGGCTTCGGTCATCGAGAGCGCGTCGATCGCGCCGGTGGAGCCCAGGTAATAACCCGCGGCGCTGGTGGCGACAACGAGGACGTTCAGGCGCGGCTTGGTCAGCGCGAGGTAGTCGGAGGCTGCTGAGGCACGCCGCGCCTCGGGCAGGGTGATCGCCGCGGCGTCGATCGGTGCGTCCTTCACGCGTGACCCCGACGGTCCGGCTGAAGCCGGACACTACCGATGTCGGTGACCGTGGAGCCGATCAGTGCGTCCCTCATGCGTGACCCCGACGGTCCTGAAGCCCCACACTGCCGATGCTGCTGACCGCCCTGTCTTCGGTAGTGTCCGGCTTCAGCCGGACCACTGTCGCCGCAAAGCTGTCACGCCACGATCGCAGGGTGATCACCAGCGAAGTCGTCAAGACCAGAGCTCCGCACACCACGTGCAAGCTGTTGATCAAAGGATCGCGCCGGCTGAGCACTGTCAGCGCGCCCAGAGTGACCTGCAGGGCGACGAGCGCGACGATGAGCGTGGCCGGGCGCATCAGCTCGGTGCGTTCCTTGTAGTGCGAGCGGATGTGCGCGAAGAGCACCAGCAGGCACATCGTCACGACGAGCGCGCCGACGCGATGCGCGAAGTGAATCGCGATGGCGCCGCTCCAATGGTCGGGGATCAGGTGGCCGAACATCAGCGGGAAGTCCGGAATCGCCAGTCCTGCACCCGTGTGCCTCATCGTCGCGCCGACGAGAATCTGCGAGTAGATCAGAACGGTCGCCGTCGTCGCGAGCAGCCGCAGTGACCGGCCTTCAGACCGGTCCGCGTCGCCGTCGTAGCCGGCGATCCATCCCGGCGACGTGAAAATCGCAATCGCGACCGTCATGCAGAAAAAGATTTCAGCGAGGCCGGCGTGTGCTGTGGAGATCGCCGCCGGGAGGAAGAACAACACCGTGAGTCCGCCCAGCACGCCTTGCGCGATCACCGAGCCGAGTGCGGCGACGCCGAACCACCGCAGCCATCGCCGTGGTTCGGCGATCCAGAGCCAGACCGCCATGATGATCGTGAGAAAGCCGACCGTGCTGGCGATGAGCCGGTGGCCGTGTTCGTAGAGGATGTTCGCGACCCACATCGACGGCGGGAACGTGAACATGTTCCAGCCGTAACTGGTCGGCCAGTCGGGCACCGAGAGGCCCGCGTCGTGGCTGGTGACGAGGCTCCCGGCCAGGATCAGGATGACGGTGCAGGCGACCAGGAACTTTGCAAAGCGGTGAAGCATCTTTCAGGGCAGGATCGGCGGGAAGGGCAGGAGGGGCAGGAATCGCTGCGCGATGGTGTCCATCCCGCCTGTCCTGCCTATCCCGCCCATCCAGCCTGGTGTCGTGCTAGTTCGTGGCGGTCGCGCCCGCCGGCTTGAAGGTGAACGTGATTTCCTTCGTCTCCTTCGGACCGATGGTGACGCTGGCGGTCTGCGCGCCGCCCTTCTCGTGCCACGCTTCGATCGTGTAGGTGCCCGGCGGCAGGTTCGGCAGGTCGAACTTGCCGTCCTTGTCGGTGACCGCGAAGTACGGGTTGCTCATGACGCCGACGTAGGCATTCATCCAGCCGTGCACGTCGCACTTGAAGGGCACCATCACCTCCGGCTTGTCGAAGGTGTGGGTCATCTTCATGCCCTGGATCGGCTGGCCGTTGTTGAACTCCGAGTTCCCCTTCGGCAGCGCGTGGATGTTGTGCAGCGTCGGATCGCTGTTCACGATTTCCAGCGGCTGGTTGACCATGATGCCGAACACGTGCGGATGGTAGCGGCAGTTCTTCTGATCGATCGTCGCCGGCTTGGTCGGCGTCTCGAACACGTAGTTGCCGAGGCCGTCCTTGACGTAGACGAAGACGTTCGCGAGCGACTTGCCGTCGCTGCCGACTTCATACGTCTCCTGGAACTGCGGCGTCGTGTTTTCCTTCACGCAGACCGGATCGGCGTTCATCTTGATGGGCTCGTTCTTCGGTGCGGCGCCGTCGAGCATCGCCACGCCCTTCACGTCGCCAGCCGTCGCCGTGTCGACCTTCTGACCCGCCGGCGCCGCCGAAGGCGACTCGGGCTTCGCGGCCGTGCTCGACGTTTCCTGACTTCCGCCGCACGCCAGCGTCGTGGCGAGCGCCATTCCAAGCAGACCGACCCAGGTGTTTCGTAAGCGCATTGAGCTCTCCTGAACAAAAAAGACTAAGGACAAAACAGCTGCTTATTCTACCTTGCTTCCCTGTCGAGTTCGTTACCTGGCCTCTTTGAGCTTGCGATCCACGCGGTCGGTCATCCAGTGCGGATCCCACCACTCGACCGGGTTGACCATGTGGCCGCCCACCAGCAGCGTGAAATGCAGGTGATCGCCCCCGGCCAGGCCGGTTGAATCGCTGCGGCCGACCTGCTGGCCTCGCGTGACGGTGTCGCCGACCTTCACGTCGAACGACATCAAGTGGCCGTAGAGTGACTGCACGCCCAGACCGTGGTCGACGATCACGCAGTTGCCGTAGATGCCGAGCCAGCTCGCGTTGACGACGGTGCCGGCGGCCGCGGCGACGACCGGAACGTGCTGCGTCACCGCGAGATCGAAGCCCAGGTGGGTCTGCTGGTCGACCTCTTTGCCTTTGTAGATGTAGGTGCGGTGATCGGCGAAGCTGGCCTCGACCTTCGAGTTGCCCAGCTGGACGAATGGTCCGTCCCACAGTTTCTTCGGCGCCGTCTTCGCCGCCATCGCAGCAATCTGATCCGCGTTCACCTTGCGAAGCTCGCCGTTGACGCGAAGAAATCCCGCGAGCATCTCCGGGCTGTCCTGCGCCGGCGCCGTCATCTTCAGCTCGGGCGAATGCTCGATGATCTCGGGCACGACGCGGTTGATGAACTTGTCATCGATTTCGATCCGGCTTTTCTTGAACGGTTTTTCGAAGACGTTGTCGATAAAGGTCGCCTTTGCCTGGTTGCCGGCTTCGTCGCGCGCGAAGGCGGCGATCGGCGTGTTGAGCGGCTGATCGTAGAGCAGCGCGAAGAACGCGACCTTCACGGAGGGGTCGGCGCCTTCGACGCCCGCGCCGGTAGCGGGAAAGCCCGGATACTCGACGTCGCCGACGCGCACGCCCGACGCGATGTCAGCCGGCGTCGCCTTGTACACGACCATTTCCGATCCGCCGTGGTTCACGTAGTGGTGGATGGAGAGCACCGCGATGCGCGGCGGCTCGAGACGCACTTGAAAGTCCTTGGTTGCCGTGCTCGTGAGCTGACGGAGCTTCAGAAACGACGGACGGGTCGCCGTGACCACGACGCGCGCCGGGCCAGATTGGAGTTCGGGCACGCTTTGCTTGCCGAGCGGGCGCGTGACAACAAGGCGGTTGCGATCGACGCGGGTGACGCTCGCCGTCTGCGGTCCGTCGAGCGAGAACAGCGGGATGCTGCGGCCGCCCTGTTCGAGCGTGATCGTGAGCGCCGTGATCTGCGCGTTGGGCGCCTCGGCGCTGACGTCGAGCGATCCCGCCTGTCCGACGAAGCGATCGGGCTTGCCGATCGTGACCTGCGGCGGCGCACCGCGGCCGGCAATCGTGTAGGCGGCGGCGAAGCCAAGGGCGATGAGCACGAGGAGGACGAGGAGCCAGCGGAACATGGACTCCATCATACAAGTTTGATAAAATGCGAGGTTCGTGGCGGCGAGTGGCGGTGTCGTCTAGGGGTCAGGACACGTGGTTCTCAGCCACGGGACCGGGGTTCGATTCCCCGTACCGCTACCATCATCATAACGTTCGGTTCGAGTAATCATCCCCTTGGTAACAGCCCCGGCCGTTGGCCGGGGCTTTTTATTTTGCGTCGTGCCGGCCCGTCTTGAGCGCCTGGCGCCGATGAAGGCGCGATCTCGTGGCCCTATAATCGCCACGGATGAGCCAGTTTCCTGCCGCCCTGCTGACGATCGGACTGCTCGCCGCTCCGATCGCGGCCGCTTCTGACATCACGTTTCAGTCGTCCGACGGCCGCCGTGCAGTGGCCGCCATGGAGACGCGATCGCCGATCACGATCGACGGCGAACTCGATGAGGAGGTCTGGCAGACCGCCGAATCGACTGCGGACTTCGTCCAGGCAGAGCCGCACGAAGGACAGCCGGCGACCGAGTTGACCGAGGTCCGGCTCGCCTTCGATCGCGACGCGCTCTACATCGCTGTCGTCTGCCACGACACCGACGCGGCGAAGGTGATCGTCAACGACATCCGGAAAGATTTCACGCCCGGCGAACAGGATACGTTCGAGGTGATCCTCGACACGTTCGCCGATCGCCGCAATGGGTTCGTGTTCGTGACGAACGCCGCCGGTGCGAAGTCCGACACGCAGATTGCGAACGAGGGACGCGACGTCAACACGAGTTGGGATGCGGTCTGGACCGTCGCGACGAAGCACGATGCGAGCGGGTGGTCGGCCGAGATCCGCATCCCGTTCAAGACCCTTCGCTTCGAACGCGGCGCCGATCGGATTTGGGGCGTGAATTTCAGCCGGAGGATCCGGCGCAAGAACGAGATCGACTACTGGTCGCCGGTGCCGCGCGTCTACAACCTGTATCGCACCGGTCTTGAAGGCAACCTGTCCGGTCTTTCCGACGCCAGCCAGGGACGCAACCTTCGCATCAAGCCATGGATCAGCGCCGATTCCACCCGGCCCGTTGCGGGCGGGGGGTTCGACTCCGGCGCGCACGCCGGCGTGGACATCAAGTACGGCGTCACTCCTTCGCTGACGCTCGACGTCACCGCCAAGCCCGATTTCGCCCAGGCCGAAGCGGACGAGCAGCAGGTGAACCTCACGCAGTTCAGCCTCTACTATCCGGAGAAGCGCGAGTTCTTTCTCGAAAACTCCGGCATCTTCTATTTCGGCGACATCCCTCGCGAATCACGGCTCGGGAACAATCGCTTCTCGCCGCCGGAGGAGGAGATGCTGCTGTTCTTCAGCCGCCGGATCGGTTTGACCGGCAGCGGTGAACCGATTCCGATCGACGCGGGGGCGCGATTGACCGGTCGCGCCGGCGCCTACGGCATCGGCGTGATGACCATTCAGACCGATCCCGAGGGGAGCGCACCGGGAGACAACTACACGGTGCTGCGCGGCCGCCGCGACATCCTTGGCACCTCGGACATCGGCGCGATTTTTCTGTCGCGGCAGTCCACGGCGGGCGGCGACTACAACCGGGTGTACGGGGCCGACGCGAACTTCCGGTTCCACCGCGCGTTGAGCATCAACGGCTTCCTGGCCAAATCGGAGACGCCAGGGGTCGTCGACGGCCAGATGTCAGGCAAGGGCTCGATCGTGTGGAACGACAACTTCCTCCACACGCAGTACTCGCTGCTGTCGGTGGGCGACAACTTCCGCGACGACATCGGCTTCGTCAAGCGGACCGGCATCCGCAAGCACTTCGCCGATTTCGGCGTGCGTCCGCGGCCGGCGGCGCTTCGAAAGTACGGCATCCGCGAACTGCATCCGCACACGCGATACAACATCTACACCGATCAGTCGAACGTGAAGGTGACGCACACCAATCACGTCGCCATGACCGCGTTTTTCGAGAACGGCGCCAACGTGGAGTTCGCCGTCAACCCGCGATTCGAGCGGATTGTGACGCCGTTTCGCATTCGTCCGGATCAGTCGTTTCAAGTAGGACAGTACAGCTGGACGGAATACAACCTGCTCGTGGAGACGGACCACAGCAAGATGGTGTCGGCGTCGCTCGACCTCACCACTGGCGGGTTCTGGTCCGGAACGCAGCGCTCGACGAA
>Ga0157374_10003657_pt1 | contig 12934 bp, 10 predicted proteins | sample M25metaG_FD_115308 | JGI IMG/M metagenome (GOLD analysis project Ga0157374, IMG submission 115308) | Miscanthus rhizosphere microbial communities from Kellogg Biological Station, Michigan, USA - M2-5 metaG | ecosystem: Host-associated > Plants > Roots > Rhizosphere > Soil | place: USA: Michigan...
CGGGGAGTTCGGTGCCGGTTCGAGAGCCGAAGCCGAAGTCGCGGATATACCGATAGAAGTTGTCGGGGCCCATCTTGAGAGCGAGCTTGACTGCGGCGACGTCGCTGGAGACCTCGAGCGCTTTGTGAATCGGGATTACGTGGTAGTGATCGGCCTTGTCGTCGTGAATGGTGCGGCCGTTGAAAGTGATGGCCCCGCCCTGGCAGTCGATCGGGTCATCGGGACGCGCTACCTGCTGATCGAGCGCAGCGGCGTATGTGACGAGCTTGAAGGTTGAGCCGGGCTCGTAGACGTCGCTTACCGCGTGGTTCTTGAGAAGAGCGGGCGTGGTGTGACGGAACTGGTTGGGATTAAACGTGGGGCGAATAGCGAGCGCGAGAATCTGGCCGGTATGGACGTCCTGAACAACGACGGTGCCGTTATCGGCGTGGGTGCGTTCCATGTTGTGATCGAGGGCGCGCTCGGCCATGAACTGGATGTTTTCGTCGATGGTGAGCTGAAGGTTCTGGCCGGGCTGCGGGTCCTGCGCATTGGAGCCGATCACATGGCGGCGAGCGTCCATGGCGGCCAGCATGCGACCGGATACGCCATGAAGCTTGGAATCGAATTTACCTTCGATGCCACCCAGGCCGTTATCGTCGAGGCCGACATAGCCGAGGACCTGCGCGGCAATCTGGGCATCGGGATAGAAGCGCTGGAATTCCTTCTGGAAATAGATGCCCTTCATATTGAGGGCGTGAAGCTTTTGCGAGACCTCGGGAGTGACCCGACGGGCAACCCAAGCAAAGCTCTTGCCGTCTTCGAGGCGGTGGGCGATCTGATCGACGCGCGTGATCTTGTCTTCGGGATCGGAGTGCACAATGGGGGCGAGAGTGCGCGCCGCCGCCTGCGCGTCGCCAATCTCAGAAGGAACGGCGTATACAGAGTCGACCTGTACGGTCATGGCGAGTTCGCGCATGTTGCGGTCGAAGAGTATGCCGCGGCGAGGCGCGACTTCAAAGGTGCGCTGCTGCTGCTTCTGCGCGCGCTCGACATAGTCGTGGTGATTGACGATCTGGAGCCAGAAGAGACGCGTCGTGATGGCGAGAGCCCAGAAGAGGAAGAAGCCGGAGATAAGCCAGAAACGCGCCATCTTCATGGGCGTGGCGCGCGTGGTGACGGTACGAAGACGGGTTGCGCGGAGTGCTGCCTGCATGGTGATCTGCGTTTCGTTTTCAGGTTAGAGCATTGAGAGTGGCCCAAGGCGCACGAATCCCAGCATGTGCGCGTGGGGGTATCACGGGAATTACATTCGTGCAGTTTTTTGAACAGGGGCTAAAGCCCCGAGACCTTCTTGAGATCAGATGTACGGATTGAAGCCCGTGCCCTTCAGTAGGTCGCGGTCGGTTGCGCGGTGTTGTTTTGCGCGAGGACTGGAGCGCTGTTTTCAAGGCGTGGGGTGGCGTGGACGACCTGGCCGGGCTGCGGCTCTGCGAGGCCGAGCTGACGAGCCATTCCATCGATGCGGCCGGGGCGGCTGAGCTGGGCTTCGCTGAGGCGGAGCTGGCGATTCTCTTCACGCAACTGGTCGCGAACCTGTTTTTGTGCCTCGATGTGATAGGAGGTCTCGATGGCATAGAAGTGCTGGAGACCGTAAATCATGATGATCGAGAAGAGCACAGTGCAGGCGGCGGCGAAGACTCGCATCTGGCGAGCGCGAACCGGATCGGCTGCTTTCACGAGGCGTGAATTATCGAAGGTATGTGCGAAGAAGACTTCCGGAGTACGGACTCCGCGGCGACGCATGGGCTGCTGCGCTAATAGAGTAACGTTGCGCTCGGTGACGCGAGCGGTCCAGCCGGGTTTTGTATCGATAAGTGTTGCCGTGCATGCAGCCATGTTGTTTCTCCTAGCTTCTAGCCGCTCGCGTTCTGCTGCCAGCGGGGATCGTACTTAATTCGTCTACTCGACTCAGCGGAGTAAACAGGGAGCAGTGGGTAGTAAGTAGTGAGTAACGAGCTTCGAGCTACTTATTCCATCGCTGTTGTGTTCGTCCCTGTTGGCTAATTCCTGTTCCCTGTTTTTCTGCTGCTCGCAATTTGGCGCTACGTGAGCGCGGATTGCGATCTACTTCTTCTTCGCCGGCTGTGAGTGGCTTCCTGGTGAGCAGGCTGAAGATTTCTTTGTGCGCGTATTCGCGCAGAATGTCTTTTGCGATGCGATCTTCCAGGGAGTGAAAGCTGATGACGACCAGTCGGGCTGAGGGCTTAAGCAACGTTGGTGCGGCCTCGAGCAGTTCCCGAATTTCGTCCAGCTCGCGATTCACATAAATCCGGAGCGCCTGGAAGGTGCGTGTTGCCGGGTGAATCCTGTCGGACTTCATTGGTGGGGCGGCTGATGCAACGATCCGTGCTAACTGCCCGGTAGTTGTAACTGGCCGCCCGCGCACAATGGCTCTGGCGATTCTCCGCGACCTCCTTTCGTCTCCGTATTCGTAAATAAGGTCGGCTAACTCGTGCTCGCTCGCCTCATTCACCACTTGTTCGGCAGTGAGACCGGACCGCGTATCCTGACGCATGTCCAGCGGTCCGTCCGCCATAAAACTGAATCCTCTGCGCGCTTGGTCGAGCTGCAGGCTGCTGACGCCGAAGTCGGCGAGGATGCCGTCGAGTGAATTTGGTTCAACGTGACGGCTAATGGAGCTAAACGCCTCGCCGATGAGTGTGAGTTGGGGCGCCTGATCTCCGAGTTCCGCTGCGACCGTGTCGAGGCGGGCTCTGGCGAGTTCCAGTGCCTCCGGATCGCGATCGAAACCGATCAGGCGTCCGTGTGGACCCAGGCGGCGGATGATTTCTGCCGCGTGGCCCGCGAGGCCGAGTGTGCAGTCTGCAATGACGCTTCCAGCGCGTACATTGAGAAGCTCAATCGCATCTTGTAAAAGAACCGGCACATGGCGTTCGCTTTGCTTCGACATGTGCTCCCCCTGGGGGGTGAAAAAACTCAGGACTTTTTGCGGAGAATCTCCGCCATTGCTTTGCGGTCGTCTTCAGTCAACTGATTGGCCGCCAGATTTTGTTCGAAGATCTCCCGGTTATGAACTTCCAGGTAGGTCCTCATGCCGAATACGGTGACCTCGCCGTCGAGCTGGGCAGCATTGCGGAGGATCTGGGGGAGGAGTAACCGAGCCTGGTTGTCCATCTCCACCTGCTGCCCGTAGTAGCTGGTCACGTTGAGATACTTGCGAACGGCGTCGTCCATGGTGCTGGAGTCGGCGAGTTGTTCTTCCCTTTTTTCCCACTCCGGCAGGGGCCAGATTTCGGCCGACTTGCCGTCGGTGGAGGTGACGTAGAACTGAGTTACGCTATTGGCATCGACCAGCTGCTTGAAAGCGGAAGGCATCTTAAGCCTCCCTTTTTCATCGACTTTCGCTGGGTGATTGCCACGAAACATTGTTTGTCGTTCGCCTCGTACCGGTTGTTAAGGCTGGTTCCGTTTGAGAGCTGCTTATTTCGGAATCGTCCTTGAAGGGTGTGAATCGGAGGTATTCTTGGTGTGAAAGCGGGATTGATGCTCCCGTTTGCTCCACTTCACTCCACTTCAGACACGATATTAGCCCAAGGAGTTTTCCACTCCAACGACAATCTCTGTCGAAATCCTGTTACTTTCGTGAGTTAGCTCTGGATTGGGTTGAAATTCCCGCCTCGGGAAACCCCTAATGGGCACACGCAATACTGACACCACAAGATATGGTGTTTATTCCTTTGAGTCTGGTGGATGGAAAGCCCCTTTTCAAAAGAACCAGGGAGGTGTAGGGGAATAAAAGGCGAAACTAGTCAGTTTCGGGCTGAAGTATTGGCCGGCGTCGGGACACCACGATCTTGAGCAGATAGACGAAGATCACCGCGTTGATGACGAGCAATGCAACGCGGACCCATGTGGCACGATGCATCACCTCAAACACTTCCCAGGGCAGGAAGGACGCCGTGATGCCGAGGGTGAGGTATTCGGCCCAGGCTTTCTCGAGGTAAAGGCCGATGCCCTCGGCCAGGCTCACAGCGGCATAGACAAAGGCCAAGGCTCCGATCCGCTTAAGGAGCGGATCGCTGATCATTGATGAGCGGTCGTAGAGGAAGTTGACGAACTTGGACTCGGGATTGAGACGAAGATAAACGCCCAACTGGCTGATGACGTCGTCGATATCCTTGTTCAGCAGGTGCAGTGCGGCAACGCCCAGGGCAACGAAGAAGAGGGCCAGAAGGCCCTTATAAATGGCGATCACCAGCAATCCGCGCGTGTGTCGAGCCCGTTCCGTCATTCTTTCGGACACCGTATTGATCGAATCCCCTGTGAGCGCCTGCTGCAAGCCGACACCGCTTCCGTCTAGGTTAACTGATCGCCGCAGAGCCTCCCATCCGCGCGGCTAAGCGGGGTGGTCGGAATTCTGGTGAGGTCAATTACGTAGTATCGACAAGCCTACCGCGGAATTTCGATGCAGTTGAAGGGGATAGCGCAGCCTTTGTAATCGAAAGTTTCATCACACGGTAATCTCTTGACAGGACAACGATAGAGCCGCCATCGCACCTCTAAACCTACCAATCAGAATGAGCCAACGATTCGCTACAGCACAGTGGATTCCCTATAGCGTCGACCTGGTATTTGCGTTCTTCGCGAATCCGAATAATCTTCCGCTGCTGATGCCGGAGTCGATGAAGATGCGGATCGAAGAGGTGGAGCTGGTGCCGGCGCCGCCGAATCCGACAATTGCGGGATCGCGGCTTGCGCCGGAGGTGATTGCGGCAGGAGCGGGAACGGAGATGAAAATCAGCTTCCGCCCTGCCAGTTATGTTCCCGTTCGGGTGAGCTGGGTAGCGCGGATCACAGAGTTCGCCTGGAACAGCCATTTCTGCGATGAGCAGGTGCGGGGACCGTTTGGGTCTTTCCGGCACCGTCATGGAGTTCGACCAGAGATCCAGCAGGGGCGGTTGGGGACGCTGGTCACAGATGAGGTCGAGTTCTCACTGCCACTGGGGAGCGTCGGGCAAGTGTGGGACAAGGCGGTTGACCGGCAAATGAAGAAGATGTTCAGGATCAGGCAGGAGCGACTGCCCGCAATCCTGGAGGCGAAGGTGCGGCAGGTTCCGTAAAGAACGCCTACTTGTGGAGCTTGAGGAGCGATTCGCGGTCGATGATGTTGCCTTCGACGACAAGCGTGGAGATGCGGCGAGCATTCCAGATGTTGGAGGTGGGATCGGCATCGAGAACGAGTATGTCGGCGCGCCGTCCGGCAGCGATCTGGCCGAGTTCATTCCAGCCGAATTGAATGGAGTAGTTGTTGGTTGCTGCGGCCAGGGCCTCACGTGGAGAGAGTCCTATGCGGACCAGCATTTCGAGCTCGGTGTGCAGCGAGATGCCTGGCATGGTGCCCATCGCAGCTGCACCAGAGGCTGCGAGGTAGTGCGGATAGGTGCTGGCGATGGTCTGATTGATGCGCCAAAGACGCATGGCTGTGAGGTCGGCTTTTTTTCGCTGCCCCTCCTGCATGTAGCGGGCAGCGATGCCGGGTAGATGCCGTGTCCACGGAGACAGCGGGTAATTCAGTTCACCTGTGGCAGGATCTGACGGCATGTACATGTTGGCCGAGTTAAGGATGGAGGCAACGGGATCCTTCCACAAGTTGCGATGCCCGGGAAGGTTCAGGTAGGAGAGGCTGAACGTGGGCATGAGGGCGGAGTGATGAACGGAGATGAAGTGCCCGTAGTTGCGATAGTGCGGATCGGTGGGCGGCAGGTGTTCGGCGTAGTCGTAGGCGGTGGAAGCTGCAGCGCCGTAGGGGTCGCTGACAAGGGGGCGCTGAAGTTCATCGGGAATGACGCCGATTTCGTAGCGGCCCATGTGGAGGAGGACATCGACTCCGGCGTCAATGCCGACGGTGTAGGGTGTTGAGATGAATTCGCCATAGGTGACGAGGCCCATCTGGTGCGCGCGAGAGATGATCCATTGCGCGTTGGCAGCGGTGATATCCCAGCCGAGCCAGAGAACACGAGTTCCGAGCTTGGCAGTGGCGCTGATCTGACGCGCGGTGTCCTCGGTGTTGAGTTCCGCTGGATGCGCGCCTTCGCGGAGTTTTGCGGTCCACTCGTCATGACCGATGAGGAGACTCCAGTTGTCTGTGGTGCCTACGGAGTCGAGCAGATAGAGATGCGGTTTGGGATTCGCGGAGAAGTCGATATGGCCGCGATGATTGTCGCTGCTGGCAACGATCGTGGTCACGCCCATGTAGAGATCAGCGCTGGCCTGAGCCTGGCTGTTCATGCCGGTAAATCCATCGATGAGGCCGGGAACGAGGAATTTGCCGGTGCAATCGATGATCTGGGCGTCGGGCGGCGTCTCGATGAGGAAACGCGAGCCGGCCTGGGTGATCTTTCCGTTTTCAATGATGACGATGGTGTTCTGCTGATCGAGCGCGGAGCGGCCCCAGTCAGTGACGTCGACGATGGTGCCACCGAGGAGAACGAGCGGAGGTTTTGATGCGACTGGGGATGGCGCGTTCTGAGCCAGCGCGATGCCGGCGCTGAGTATGACGATCAAGGCCAGCAGGTTACAGAGTGACTGGCCGGGACTAGCCTTCCACGCAATCGCGCCTTGCGGCGCAAAAGGCTCATTGAGGGAGGAGAGAACGTACATCTCGCGCAATTAGCTCGCGACCAAGGTTGGGCGCTTGCGGGAGCGCAGCAAGGGCTGCAACTGACTATACGCTTCGTCGACAGTGATGCCGTACTTTGCGCGGAGCGACTCGATCTTGCCGTGCTCAATGAACTGGTCGGGCCAACCAATGCGAACCACCGGAACGGAGCAGCCGATCTCCTGAAGCGCTTCGAGAACTGCCGCACCAAAGCCGCCCATCTTGACATGATCTTCGAAGGCGACGAAGGCAGCGACGCGGCGCGCGTACTGCGCGAGAATCTCACGATCGATTGGTTTGACGAAGCGCGGATTGATGACGGCGGCGGAAAGGCCATCGCGACCGAGGCGCTCTGCGAGCTCGCGCGCGTAGGTGATCATGGGGCCTAGGCCGAGGATGGCGACGTCCGATCCATCGGAAAGCACTTCTGCCTTTCCGACAGGCAGAATCTGCGGCTCGGGCTTGCACTGCACATCGGCGACCGCGCCGCGCGGATAGCGAATGGCGCTGGGGCCGTCAATGGTAAGAGCCGTGGCCATCATGTCGGAGAGCTCGTCTTCGTCTTTCGGCGCCATGAGGACCATGTCGGGGACGCCACGGAGGTAGCTGATGTCGAACAGGCCGTGATGTGTGGGGCCGTCATCGCCCGAGAGGCCGGCACGATCCATACAGAAGACGACCGGAAGTTTTTGCAAGGCGACGTCGTGAACGATGGGATCGAAGGCGCGCTGGAGGAAAGTTGAGTAAATGGCGCAGTAGGGACGAAAACCGCGTGTGGCCATTCCGGCAGCGAATATGACGGCGTGCTCTTCTGCAATACCGACGTCGAAGTAGCGCTTTGGGTGATGGGGGCGGAACAGATCGAGTCCGGTGCCATTGGGCATGGCGGCGGTGATGGCTACGACGCGCTCGTCTTTGTCGGCCAGTTTGGCAAGCGAAGTGGCGAAGGCCTCGGCGTAGGTGGGGATTCCGGCAGGCTTGGTCATGCCGGTTTCAGGATCGTAAGGACCAAGGCCGTGGAATTTTTTCTGGCCGTCGAGGGCGGGCTGGAAACCCCTGCCCTTCTGCGTAAGGATGTGAAGGAGGACGGGGCGATTCTCAGTCTTGAGGAAATTGAAAGTCTCGATGAGGAGCGGGAGGTTGTGTCCGTCGATGGGGCCGTAATAAGTGAGGCCGAATTCCTCGAACATAATGGAGGGCCAGAGCATGCTTTTTGCGGCTTCTTCGGCACGGCGAACGACTTCGACGGCGGTTTTGCCGCCGATCTTTTCGACGATGCGTTTCGCGGAGTCGTGGAGGCGGTTGTAGCGTTCGTTGGTGACGATGCGATGGAAGTAGCGCGCGATGGCGCCGACATTGCGATCGATGGACCACTCGTTATCGTTGAGGACGATGATGAGGCGCCGGGTCTGCTCGGCGATGTTGTTGAGAGCTTCGAAAGAGATTCCGTTGGTGAAGGCGGCGTCTCCGGCGACGGCGATGACGTTCTCTTTGCCTCCGGCGAGGTCGCGTGCGACGGCCATGCCGAGAGCGGCGGAGAGAGCGGTGCCGGCGTGGCCTGCACCGTAGGAGTCGTGCTCGCTTTCTGTGCGAAGCATGAAGCCGTTGAGGCCGCCGGGCTGGCGGATAGTTTCAAAGCGGTCGAGACGGCCGGTGAGGATCTTGTGGATATAGGCCTGGTGACTGACGTCGAAGACGAATCGGTCTGTAGGCGTGTCGAATACAGAGTGAAGCGCGAGGGTGAGTTCGACGACGCCGAGGTTTGGGCCGAGGTGGCCGCCGGTTTTGGAGAGGGTCTTGACTAAATGGGCTCGGATTTCGGCCGCGAGCACAGCCATCTCGTCGGGGTTCAGTCGCTTGAGGTCGGCCGGCGAATGGATCGTCTCAAGCAGTGAACCCATAAAATCCTTTCGACCGGAAAGCCGGATTGAAGGCAAGTGGAGCAGGCGACTTGGCTGACCCAGGACCGCTTTGCCAGACACGAGTATATCAATCGCGCGATTCTGATGCGTGGGGTCTGTGCCGAGTTGCGGCGATAAGGCGTTGGATTGATTAGGCAAGCGGCTCCAGCCGCGGGGCGAGTTGACGGGGCTTGTGTACGATTCTGGAAAGAGATGGGGATGGGGATGAACAGGATTCCGAAGGAATTGACGGGGGGAAGCGGACTGGCGCTTGGAGTTCTGCTTGCGGTCGTGTTGGCTGCATGCGGGTCGAGGGAGAGCTGGGGGCAGATTGGCTTGCCGGGCGGAGGGCAGGAGCAGAGCGCGCCGAACCCGCTGATGGATCCGCTGGCAAAGCCCGGCAAGGTGCTGCTTTTTGATCTGGAGGCGCGATTCGCGAAGGACACGAAGGAGCGCGGAGGCGCGGGGTTCGCATCGTGGTTTGCGGAAGACGGGGTGGCGCTGGGGAATGGACAGCCGCCAGTGATCGGGAGAGTCGCGATTGAGAAGTCGGCGAACTGGCCGGCGAAGGATTACCAATTGACTTGGACTCCGACCGATGCGCAGATGGGGCCGTCGGGCGACATGGGTTATACGTGGGGGCATTTCGAAGGACGCAGCAAGGATGCGAATGGGAACCCGGTGCTGACATCGGGAAGATATATGACGATCTGGCGAAAGCAATCGGATGGAAACTGGAAAGTTGTGCTCGACGCAGGCGCGAACGAGCCAGCGGCCGCGGGGGACTGCTGCAAGGTGCCGAATTCCTGAGCACGCGCGGACGACCGGTCTTCCGAGAGCATTCTGGAGGCGCACGAATGATCGATGCAGATCGAGACCATGAACGGCTGGAGAAGCTGTCGAAGATCTGCACGACGTTGCCTGGTGCCACGAAAGAAGCGATGCACGGGCATGTGGCGTTCAGGGTGGGGAAGAAGACATTCGCTTATTACTTGAACGACCATCACGGGGATGGAATCGTGAGTGTCTGCTGCAAAGTGCTGGCGGGAGACAACGAGCGCTTGATCCACGCGAATCCGCGGAAGTTTTATATGCCGGCGTACATCGGCCCGCGAGGATGGGTGGCGCTGCGACTGGATCGCGCGACAGTGGACTGGAGCGAGGTGGAAGAACTGGTGCGGGGAAGTTACGAGCAAATGGCGCCGCAGAGACTGCTACGGCAGCTCGGGGCTTAAGTTTCGCGATGATGATTCTCGCATCCGACCGGTGATTCCCTTCCTCGTCCGGAGCCGTCAGAATGAGGAGTGGACCCTCGGCCAAACTTCAGGAGCCCCGATCGGGAAAGTCGCGACCGTCTGCGGGCTTTAAAAAAGACAATCTCTATCTGCCTGGCCGGTATCGCGCTGGCGGTTTGCGGTATGGCGAATGCAGAAGGTCATCAGGATCCGGGGCAGGTTTCGACGCAGACCACTACGGTGCGTGGAATTGTGCGCGCAGGGTTTTCAGGTGAGCCGCTACCGCATGCGTTGGTGCGAATCGGAGGAGACGCGTCAAGCGGCGTGCTGACGGATGGTGACGGGCGATTCGAGATCGCGGATGTTCCTGCGGGGCCGCAGGAGTTCACGATCACGAAGCCGGGATTCCTCGACGAGGCAGAAGCGGTGGCGGACAGCATCGCCTGGAATGCGCATGGGTACGGTCACAACGTGATCGTAGCGGCGCAGATGGGCGATGTTGTGTTCACGATGGAGCCGGCGAATTCGATACGAGGTCAGATACAGCTCTCAACCGGGGACGTCGCCGAAGGGATCCAGGTGATGCTGTTGAGGCGAACGATCCGAGATGGACGCGCCGTGTGGCAGGTCGCATCGACATCGCGGACCAACTCCGAGGGCGTGTACAGATTCGGTGGACTGACGGATGGCTCGTACGCCGTGTACACGATGCCTGCGATGGAGAGCGAAGGCGCGGCGAATTTCACGCAGCCCGGTATCCAGGGAAAAATGGCGCGAGCGGGATATCCGAGTGTTTTCTTTCCCGATGTGCGCGACTTGGGAAGCGCAGCAAAGATCCAGCTGCATGGAGGCGAACACGCGCAGGCGAATATCGCGCTGACGCTGGAGCCATTCCAGCCCGTTGTGGTCACGGTAACGATGCCGCACGGGAGCGAGCGCAGTGAGAATTTGGCCATTCAGATTCTGGACTCGCAGGCCAATGTACTTCCCTACTCGGCTCAATACGATGCGTCGACGCATACCGCGCAAACAATGTTGCCAGAAGGGACTTATTCGCTGGCCGCATCGATGACCTCGCGTGTTTTTCATATCGCAGCGACCCGGGATGCAGGCAGGTTCAATATGACGCCGCTCGGATCGCACCGACTTGCTGGTGAGGCCAGCTTTACAGTGGCGGCGAAGGCCGTTGCGAATATTCAACTCGCGATGACAGAAGTTGGCGGCAGCCCGGTTCAGGTGAGCGTGTCGCGGGGAGGGAGCGCGGCGGCGCAGGAGGGCAATGCCGGCCCGGTGATGACGGGTGTGGCTGCTTCGGATCCGCCGGTGTTTGTGACCTTGACGCAGACCGGCGGATGGCTTTCTGACGGCATGGCGACTAGCTATGCGGAAGGGCCGGCATCCGGACCGTTGCGGCCTCTTGCGGTGCCGGGAGGATCTTATTGGGCCAGCGTCGCCATTGGTAACCGAACGATGTGCGAATCCTCGTTCACCGCCGGAGGAGCAAATCTTGCGCGGGAGCCGCTCATATTAGGCGTTACGGGGAGCACGGCTCCGCTGGTGCTGAGTCTGCGTGATGATTGCGCCAGGCTGACGCTGTCGTTGCCGGGGTCGGTGCCCTACACAGCAGGCGTGGAGCGAGCGTACACGGTGTATGCGATTCCTGATTTTGATTCGACACAGGGAGTGGTCCAGCAGACACTCAGGACATCTACCGGCGGGAGGGTGACGCTGACAGGGCTGACGCCGGGTAGTTATCACGTTTTCACGTTCGACAGGCCGGTGGCGCTCGAGTACCGAGATGCTCAGCAATTGGCGCGGTTGCCGAGCCAGGCGATCTCGTTGGAGCCGAATACGGCTGCGGAGCTTACGGTCGAGGTGCCGCATCGGTGAGTCGCATCGATAAAGGTTGGCAGGGGCTCGCGCGCATAGCTGTGGCGATATGTGCGGTCGCGACTGCTCATTCGCAGACGCCTGCTGTGAGTACGGCCGAGCAATTTCGGATTAGCGGTGTGCTCTCCAATTCAGTGACAGGCGAGCCGGTGCGCAGGGGCGTGGTGCAGGCGCTGGATACGACGGGACACGCGGTGGCTGCGAGCGCGACGGACGGAGACGGGAAATTTTCGCTGGATCGGCTGGCAGCGGCGAAGTACCAGCTCACAGCATCAAAACGCGGTTTTCGAACTGCTTCCTACGATGAGCACGATGAATTTGCGACGTCTATCGTTACGGGGCCCGACCAGGACACGATGCACCTGCAGTTCAAGCTCATGCCGAATGCTGTTCTGCACGGCGTGGTGACGAGCGATGACGGCGAACCGGTGGCAAATGCAAACGTGATGCTCTTCCGTCGGCCGAAGCACCAGGGCGAGCGTATTGAGAGAGCGAACAGCACGCAGGCGGACGATACGGGCGAGTACGAGATTGGGGATCTGGCGGCCGGCGAGTACCTGCTGGCGGTGACGGCAGAGCCCTGGTATGCGTTGCATGGGAGCGCGGCCGCAAAAAAGAACAGTGCGCTCGATGTTGTATTTCCGGTTACGTATTTCGATTCGACCACAGACGAACGGGGGGCGACCCCGATTGAACTGGCCGGCGGCATGCGGCAGGAGATCAACATCAACCTGCATGCCGTGCCTTCGCTGCACATATCGATTCCTGCTCCGGAGAGAGCGGATGGAAGCGTTGTCATCCCCCAACTGCAGAGGATCGCTTTTGGGACGGTGATCGATACGGAGAGTTCAGGCGACTTTTTCGGAGGTGCTGAAGGCCGCACACTCGAACTGGGTGGGATTGCTCCGGGACACTACGAACTGACCGATGGCGAGCCGCAACGGATTGTCGATGTCGATCTGAGTGCAAACCAGCAGATCGATGCGGAGGCGGGAATCGCGGCGAGTGCGGTTAGCGGAGCGGTGCGGATGATTTCGGGATTGAAGATGCCGGAAGAGATGACGCTGGCTCTCAATCGACTGGATGGAGGAGCTGGACAGAGCCAATTTGCGACGGAGGTACGTGGCGGACGGTTCAGCTTCATGCCGGTGCCTCCCGGTGAGTACGAGTTGGTGGCAACGGCAGGCGACAAGAAGATACCGGTGGTGTCAACGACACTGGGGTCGAAGGAGCAGGCGGGAAACGAG
>Ga0157374_10003659_pt1 | contig 12926 bp, 10 predicted proteins | sample M25metaG_FD_115308 | JGI IMG/M metagenome (GOLD analysis project Ga0157374, IMG submission 115308) | Miscanthus rhizosphere microbial communities from Kellogg Biological Station, Michigan, USA - M2-5 metaG | ecosystem: Host-associated > Plants > Roots > Rhizosphere > Soil | place: USA: Michigan...
GAATCGTTCGAAACCGCCCACGGTGGTCGGCGGCGGGGAGATGAAACGCGATACTTCTTCGGTGGTCAGCAGCGCGAAGAGCGATGCCGCATCCGAGGCGCGAAGCTCACGCAACACGACCTGACGGCCTCGCAGCGTCGGCAGGCCCTGGCGCCAATCGGTGCTGACAACGGTTTCCGTTGCGGAGAGCACAACGGCTTGCTGCAGTTCGTCGCGGTAGGGCATTTTCTCCATGACTATTTGCCCCCCCTGAAGATCGGCCACACTGTGTTCGCCACGTTTGCGGTCCCCCACACGATGTTGTCGCCGTCGCTTGCAGTGCCCCACACGATGTTGTCGCCGTCACTCGTGCCCCAGACGATGTTGTCGCCGTCACTCGCCGTGCCCCACACGATGTTGTCGCCATCGGTGGTTCCCCAGACCACGGTGTCGCAATCGTCGCCGCCGCAGTCGGTGCCCCACACGATGTTGTCGCCGTCGCTGGCAGTGCCCCAGACGATGTTATTAAGACTGCTCCCGGTGCCCCACACGATGTTGTCGCCATCGCTTGCGGTGCCCCAGACGATGTTGTCGCCGTCGCTCGCGGTCCCCCAGACGATGTTGTTGGCGTAGCTCCTCGTGCCCCACACGATGTTGTCGCCATCGGTGGCGTTCGTCTTCGCCCAGCCCCACTCGACGCCAAGGCGCCATGCGTTGGCGTTCGGGTCGATCATGCCGCCGCTGAGCATGTGGTTGCCCCAGAGGATGTGGCGGGACCAGGACGCCGGGATGGGAAGGTTCGTTTGAGTGCCCGCCGGCTGCGCCGCGAGGGCGGCCAGCGCGACGGCGTGCGCGACGTTCATGAAGCCGGCGCCCTGTCGCAGCGCGCTGACGCCCGGCTTCGAGATCGCCGTGAATTCGAGCATCGCCTTGATCAAGTTCGGCGTCAGGTTCGGATTCGCCTGCAGCATCAGGGCGATGGCGCCGCTGACCTGCGGAGCCGCCATGCTCGTGCCGCTCAAGCTTTCATACGGGAGATACGGATAGAGCGTCGACACCGTGGCGGGCAGCAGCAACGAGGGCAGCGAGAGCAGCCCCGACTGAAACAGGCTGCTCGCCGGTCCTGCCGTCGAGACCACGCCCACTCCAGGCGCGCAGATGTCCGGCTTGGCGGTGAAATCGATCGCGGTCGGACCCGCCGAGCTGAAGTCGGCAACTTTGTCGTCGGTCAGGCTGTAAGTGCCGCCGGTGCTGAACGCGCAGACCGAAAGAACCCACGGCGCGTTGGCGGGCGACACCACGCCGCCCCACTGCGGCTGTCCGAGAGCGTTCTGGCCGTTGTTGCCCGCGGCGGCGACGACCGTGATTCCGCTGTCGACCAGCGTCTTGGTGGCGAGCGTCAGCGGGTCCGTGTAGTAGGACTCGGTGACGTTGGCCCCGACCGACAGGTTGACGACGCGGATGCCGTACGCCTTGCCGTTCTTGTAGACCCAGTCGAGCGCCTTGAGAATGTTGCCGATCGTGCCTTCGCCGTCCTGATTGAGGACCTTCAACGAAACCAGCGACGCGCCGGGCGCGATTCCCGCGTACTTCTTCGCGGACAGCTTGCCGGAACCGCCGATGACGCCGGCCACGTGCGTTCCATGCCCGTTGTCGTCGTACCTCGTCGTCGAACCGTTGACGAAGTCGACGAACGCCAGGACACGTGTATCGGCCAGGTCTGGATGCGAGTAGGACGTGATCCCCGAATCGATGAAGGCGACCGTCACGCCGGCGCCGGTGTACGAGTAAAGGTTCGGGTTGTTGATGCCGTTGGATGTGTCGACCGCGTTGGCGTTCACCGCCACGGACGAAAGCGCGTCGTGCTTGCGCGCCGCGCGGTTGAAGTGCACGCGATGCGTCGTGGACAGACTGGCGAGCGTGGCGAGCTGGTAAACCGGCACCTGGTCGAGCACGTAGCCGTGAATGACGCTCAACTTGCCGTTATGTGAATACTTCTGGAAAGAAAGCGGCAGGTCCGCGCCGTCCTCGAGCGTGACGATGACGTCGGCGGTCGCGAGCCAGTTCCAGTTATTGGCGCGTCTGGAGACGTCTGCGTCCATCTTGTCGTGCCTGACGAACGTGTTCGCGACGCCGGGACGGTCCTTCGGAGCCTGATAGCGGTGCCGGCTCTGCGCGCTCGCATCCGACCCCAGGCAAAACGAAACCGCGAGAACTGCAAACGAGGCAAGAGTGCGCTTCGGCCCCCAGACGGCCTTGGCTCTTGCGACAGACAAAGACGCAGAAACTTTCATCGACATGACTTTGTGCAATGCGCTCGCCAACTCGGCCTTTCCCTTCTCTGTGCTGATAACTGATTTAAATAGAATGCGTTAGAGAACTCGGCCCAAAGACCTGCGATCCTAAACAGCTGTCTGCAAAGTCCTATTATCGAACACGATATACAAAATAGTTCAGGGCGTTTGGGCCGGTATTTCGAAGGAAAAGGGCGCTGATCAACAGCCGTGTCCCATTATGGCGTACTCTCTTCAAAATGGAACAATATTTATTCTTAAGTCATTTCATGTCATATCAAATAGCCATGATTTGCCCGGGAAACGGCGTTTGAAGGCTGGCAGTTCAGACAGGACGAAGAGCGTCTCAGCGGGTCGCGGATACCCAGCCGGGTCGTTCGTACCCGTCGCTAGACCGCGTGAATCGGGAGGGAGCAGCCGGTTGAGGCCTCGCGTGTGTGGCCCGATTGTCGGGATCTAGCGGATCGCGGTAAGGGGCGGGGCGCCCAGGTCCAATCCGTCGGTCCCCGCGGCGCGCCAGGGGCTCGAAGGCACGAGCCGATAGTCCCACCCGGTAAACGAGACGAACTGCGTCTCGAACTGCGCTGGTGAGGGAAAGCTGTTGTCGGCGGGGTAGCTGGCGGCCGGCGCGCCGGCAATCACGTTCCGCGTGATGTTCGAGCCCGGCAGGTACGCGCTTATCGCACTATTGCCGGATCCGCGTCCGCTGCCGGCGAATCCGTAACTGCCGTACTTCGACAGGTTGTTCGTATACACGAACTGCAGCACGGGTGGCCCGTCGATCTGAACGACGCCCAGCGCGTTCACCTGGACGATCGTGTTGTGATCGACCGTGATGTCGCGGGCGCCATCGGTCATCGCGAGGAAGTACCCGTTGCCGCCCCACACCTGGCTGTCGATGTCGTAGAACAGGTTGTTCCGAATCAGGATCGTCTGCGTCTGCTGGCTCGGGTGATTGTTGTCCGAGCCGAGAATCTTGATGCCGGCCGCGCTGTGCCGGACGATGTTCCGCTCGAACGTCACGTGATCGACCTGACACCAGGGGCAGCGGCCGTCCTGATTGCGCACCGTGAACACAATCGCGAAACCCGGCTGCGCATCGTCCCAATTGTTCTCGAAGGTGTTGTCGGAAATGGTGACGCGCCGCGCGTTCTTGAGCTCGATGAGGTTCTTCACCGTCCAGGGTCCGGTCCGCCACGCCAGTCGCTTGCTGACCAGATTGTTGGAGATCACGATGTCGGCCGGCACGAGATTGGGCACGCTGGGATCGGCGCCCCCGAACATCAGGTTTTCTCCCGACGCTTCGAGATAGCTGTTCGTGATCGTGAACGGACCAGGTCCGTTCCACCCGCAAATCGCTTGTGAGTCCTGCCCGGCCAGCTTGATGTCGGAGATGTAGGAGCTGACGATCGTCGTCGATGCGCTGTTGAGCGCGATCCCGCGCTTCTGTCCCTTGTCCGGATCGCCGTGAATGTAGACGCGATCGATGACGAGATCGTGTGGAATCTGCGAGAGTAACGTTTGAGCACTCGAGCCGTCACCGAGGGTGATCACGTCACTCCCGCCGACGCCTTGCACTTCGAGCAGCATCAGGCGCCAGTGGTGCGCGCCGGCGAGAGTTTTGAACGCCGGAGCGTTGGCGATCGCGCGAACGACGGCCAGCGTGCCCGAGTTCACTGGCGAGACTCGCTCGCCGTCGCCCGGAAGCCCATCGTCACCGGCGGTGCGAATCGTGATCACGGCGTCGCCGATCCTGGCCGGAAGCGTGAAGCTGCCAATGAACGTCGCGCCGGGCGCAAGCGCGACCGTGTCGCCGGGCGCCGCGCTATCGATCGCCTGCTGCAGATTTCCGCCGACAGGTACGGAAATCGTCGCCGCGCGGGCGGAGACCGTCATCAGCAGGCTCGCGCACGCGACCTGTGCACACCAGAAAATTCGCATGAGTGGGACGAGGGGCGGTGGCGGATGCCGCATGCGCCGAATCCTCGCAGCAAGGATACTGCCGGCGGAGCGCGACGAAGCAGTTTTCTACGCGTTTTGCTGAGCTCTGAAACGGATGAGCACTCGGATCGTCTGCGATCGATCAATTGACGCTATCAACAACGCGCGGGCTCGTAGGCCAAATTGGACGTGAGCCATCGTTCGACTTCATCGATCGATTGGCCCTTACGCTTCGCATAGCCGGCGATCTGATCCTCTCCGAGACGCCCGACGGTAAAGTACTTCGCCTGAGGGTGCGCAAAATACAAGCCGCTGACGCTGGCGGCCGGCGTCATCGCGGCGTTCTCGGTCAAGGCGATGCCGACCTCTGCCGCATCGAGCAGCTCGAACAGCTTGAACTTCTCGCTGTGATCCGGGCACGCGGGATAACCGAACGCCGGACGGATTCCACGATGCGTCTCGTGATGGACGTCGTCCACGGTGCGCGCTTCGTCGATTCCCCACTCCTGGCGCGAGCGCTGGTGGAGATACGCTGCAAAGGCCTCGGCAAAGCGATCGGCGAGCGCCTTGACGAGGATGGCGCTGTAATCGTCGAGCTCTTTCTCGAATCTCGCCGCAAGCACATCCGCACCGATGCCGGCGGTGACCGCAAACGCACCGAGGTAATCGGTTCGGCCGCGTCCGAGCGCCGATCGCGGCGCGATGAAATCAGCCAGCGAAAGATTGGGTTTCCTGTCGGCGATGGCTTCCTGTTGACGCAGAAGGTTGAAGCGCACGAGCTCTCCCGTGTGCTCCCGATCGCGATAGACGACGATGTCGTCGTCTTCGCTCGCCGCGGGCCAGAATCCATAGACGCCGGTCGCGGTCAGGAGGCGATCGCCAACGACTCGGTTCAGCAGCACCTGCGCGCTGTCGTAGAGATCGCGCGCCGCTTTTCCGTACTCGGGATGCTGAAGGATCGCCGGGTACCGGCCTTTCAGCTCCCACGCCGAGAAGAAAAACGTCCAGTCGATGTACGGGACCAGGTCCTCCAGCGAAACGTTCACGACACGGCGGCCGATGAAGGGCGCCTCCGGCAGCATCTGCGCCGGCCAATCGATCGCGAGCCGGTTGGCGAGCGCGGTCTCGTACGGCAGCAGCGGGCGTTCCTTCCGCTGACTGTGCTGGAAGCGCAGCGTTTCCTGCAGTCCGCGATTGGTTTGTTCGAACGCGGCGCGGCGATCGGTGCTCAGCAGGCTCGAGACCACATCCACCACGCGCGACGCGTCCAGGACGTGCACCGTGCTTTCCGTGTACTCGGGCGCGATCTTCACCGCCGTATGCTGCCGGCTGGTAGTCGCGCCGCCGATGAGCAGCGGCAAGCGGATGTTTCGCCGCTCCATCTCCTTCGCCACGAAGACCATCTCGTCGAGGGATGGCGTAATCAGCCCGCTCAGCCCGATCAGGTCGGCCTTTTCCTGGAGGGCGGTCTCGAGAATCCTGTCGCACGGCACCATCACGCCGAGGTCAACGACGTCGTAACTGTTGCAGCCCAGCACGACGCCGACGATGTTCTTGCCGATGTCGTGGACATCGCCCTTGACGGTCGCAAGGACGATTCTGCCCTTCGACGCCGTCTCGGCGACGCCACCGAGTGCCATCCGCGATTCGCGCTCCGCCGCCATGAACGGCTCGAGGTAGGCAACGGCGCGCTTCATCGCCCGCGCGCTCTTCACGACCTGCGGGAGAAACATCTTGCCCGCGCCAAACAGATCGCCGACAACCTTCATGCCGTCCATCAGCGGCCCTTCGATGATCTCGAGCGGCCGCGCGTATTTCTGCCGCGCCTCCTCGACGTCGGTCTCGATGAAGTCGACCACACCATGCACGAGCGCGTGCGACAGCCGCGCCTCGACGGACGCCTCGCGCCACGTGAGGTCGTGCTCCCGTCTGGTCGCGCCGCCCTTGACGGTCGCGGCAAACTCCACCATGCGCTCGGTCGCGTCGGCGCGCCGGTTGAAGATGATGTCCTCGACGTGCTCGAGCAGATCCTTCGGGATGTCCTCGTACACCACCAGCTGGCCGGCGTTGACGATCCCCATGTCCATGCCGGCCTTGATGGCGTGAAACAGGAACGCCGAGTGGATCGCTTCACGGACCACGTCGTTGCCGCGGAACGAGAACGACAGGTTGCTGACGCCGCCGCTGATCTTCACTCCGGGACAGGTCGCCTTGATGATGCGCGTCGCCTCGATGAAATTGATCGCGTACGCGTTGTGCTCTTCGAGACCGGTGGCGATCGCCAGGATGTTGGGATCGAAGATGATGTCGGCCGGATCGAAGCCGGCCCGTTGAGTGAGCAGCGCGTAGGCGCGCTGACAGATCGAGACCTTCCGCTCGATCGTATCGGCCTGGCCCTGTTCGTCGAACGCCATCACGACGACGCCCGCCCCGAAGCGCTTGATGATCGCGGCCTTGGCGAGGAATTCCGCCTCGCCTTCCTTCAGGCTGATCGAATTGACGACCGCCTTGCCCTGCACGCACTTCAGGCCCGCGAGGATCACGGACCACTTCGAGCTGTCGATCATGAACGGCACGCGGGCGATGTCGGGCTCGGTACCGATGTAATTCAGGAAGCGCGTCATGGCCTGCTCGGAATCGAGCATGCCCTCGTCCATGTTGATGTCGATGAGGTTGGCGCCGCCGCGCACCTGCTCGAGCGCCACTTCGGTCGCGGTCGCGTAGTCGCCCGACTTGATCAGCCGTGCGAACTTCAGCGAGCCGGTCACGTTGGTCCGCTCGCCGATCATCTGGAAGTTCGACTCGGGACGGATGGTCAGCGTCTCGAGGCCGGAAAACTGTGTCTGATGTAGGGCTGAGGGCTCAGGGCTCAGGGCTCGAGGCGGCAGGCCGACCACGCCGTCAGCGATCGCCTTGATGTGATCCGGCGTGGTCCCGCAGCAGCCGCCGACGATGTTCACGAAGCCGCTGGTCGCGAACTCGTGGAGGTAATCACCGGTTTCGGCGGGCTGCTCGTCGTAGCCGCCGAAGGCATTCGGAAGGCCGGCGTTCGGATAGCAGCTCACGTAGCAATCGGCGATGCGTGCCAGCTCCGCGCGGTATGGCCGCATGTCGCGCGCACCGAGCGCGCAGTTGATGCCGACGCTGAACGGCCGGGCATGCGCGATCGACACCCAGAAGGCATCGATCGTCTGCCCGGAGAGCGTGCGCCCGCTGCGGTCGGTGATGGTCACTGAGATCATCAACGGAAGACGCTCGTCGATCGGGGTCTGGCGCTCCTCGTAGAGCTCCTCGATCGCGACAATCGCCGCCTTCGCGTTCAGCGTGTCGACGATGGTCTCGACCAGCAGCAGGTCGGAGCCGCCGTCGATCAAGCCGCGCGCCTGCTCCTTGAACGCGTCGCGCAGCTCGTCGAACGTCATGTTGCGGAACGCCGGGTTGTTGACGTCGGGCGAGATCGACAGGATGCGATTGGTCGGCCCCATGGCGCCGGCGACGAATCGGGGCCGCGAAGGATTCTTCGCGATGTACTCGTCACACGCAGCCCGCGCCAGCCTGGCGCCTTCGAGATTGATCTCGTAGACGAACGGCTCGAGGCTGTAGTCGCCTTGCGCGATCGCCGTCCCGCTGAACGTGTTCGTCTCGATGATGTCGCTGCCGGCATCGAGATACTGACGATGGATGCTGGCGATGACGTCCGGCCGGGTGAGCACGAGGACGTCGTTGTTGCCGCGAAGATCCTTCGGGTGGCCGGCGAATCGCTCTCCGCGGAAGTCGGCTTCCGTCAGCTGGTGCCGCTGGACCATCGTCCCCATCGCGCCGTCGAGCACGAGGATGCGCTTCGCGAGAAGCGCTTCGAGTTGCGTGCGTACGTCAGATTTCATCAGCCGGGAACTCATGGGTTGTCGTGTTTTCGCAATTTCGTGGGTTTCGAGAGTTTGGTGTCGCATTTCGTTCCCGAGGCGATCAACACCGTAAACGGATCGCCGGCCTTGCGTGCGCCGACACCCACCTTGACGTTGCCGAGTCCGGCGACGGTGAGCATGCGCCGGAGCTCCTCGTCTGCAAATCCGAGGCGCCGGTCGCCGAGCTTCGCGCGGACCCACTCCTCCTCGTGCGAGCGCAGGTCGAGCAGCAGCACGCGGCCGCCTGGCGTGGTCACGCGGGCGGCTTCCGCGACCGCACGGACGGGATCGGCCGCATGGTGGAGCGCTTGCGACAGCATCGCGATGTCTACGGAGGCGTCCTTCATCGGCAGCTTTTCGAGCTCGCCTTTCTTCCAGATGACGTTCGAGACACGGCGGCGGCGGGCGAGCGCCTTCGCGCGCATCAGCACTTTTTCCGAGCGGTCGACCGCGACCACGCGCGACGCCCATCGGGCGGCTTCGATCGTCAGGTACCCTTCCCCGCAGCCGAGGTCGGCCACTTTCACCGAAGGCATCAACAGGCCCAGCGCCCGTGACCACGCGGCCCAGCTGCGTCCCGGCACGAGCTGACGCGCATCGCGTGTGTCGGGTCCAGCGTGGGCGTCGAAGTTCTCTTTCCGCAGCCGCAGGACCTCCTGCAGGCGCGCCTCGTCGGCGCGAACCGCCGGGTCGGCGGCGGACGTCTCGAATTGCGATCGCAGGACCTCGGTGAGAAGCGCGTCGCCACCGGGCAGGGCGGCGGCGCGGTAGTAGGTGTAGCCTCCGTCGCGCTCTTCGGCGACGAGGCCCGCATCCTTGAGCAGACCCAAGTGGCGCGAGACCCCGGATTGGGCGAGGCCCAGCACGCCGGTCAGCTCGGTCACGTTCAGCCGCTCGCTGGAGAGAACTCGCAGGAGCCGAAGGCGCGCTTCGTCGCCGAGCAGGCGGTAGAGGGCCGAGGCCTGTTTCACATCTATAAATCTACATGCAGTGATGCATAAGAGCAAGTCCGTCCAGGGGGCGGGTAGGTCGGGCAGGTCACGTGGGTCGCGTGGGTCAGGTAGGTCGGTCAGAGGTCGTCGATCGATGCCGGCCAGTCGTCCCTGAGCAGGCGGGACAGCGAACGATCGGCGAGGAGGCGGCCGCTCGTCTGGCAGGCCGCGCAGTAGTTGCACTCGTTCGCGGCGTAGACGATTCGCTGCACCGGCTTGCCGCAGACGGGACACGGCAGGCGGTAACGGCCGTGAACCGCCATCTCCTCGTGAAAGGCGGTCACCTTCTCCGGGAACGCGTCGCCGGTCTGCGCGCGAAGCAGGTTCACCCAGCGGGTCAACGTCGCGCGCGTCGCGTCGTACAGCCGGAGGAACTCCTCGTCTGTCAACGAGCGCGTGAGCTTGAGCGGCGACAGGCGCGCCGCATGAAGGATCTCGTCCGAGTACGCGTTGCCGATGCCGCTGAGCAGATGCGGATCGGTGAGCGCGCGCTTCAGCGTGTGGCTCTCGCGCGTCAGCGCCTCGTGAAACTGCTCGATCGTCGCGTCGAGCGGCTCGACGCCGCCGGGATCGAGCGAGCGGAGCGACGCCTCGCCGCGAATCAGTTGCAGCGACGCGCGCTTTTTCGAGCTCGCCTCGGTGAACAGCAGCGTGCCGTTTTCAAAGACGAACGACGCCAGGATCAGCTTTGGGCCGATTCCAGGCTTCCTGCCCGGCTCGCGCCAGCGGAGGCGTCCAGCGATCATCAGATGGAGGACTAGAAACAGGTCGCCGTCGAACCCGAGCACGATGCGTTTGCCGATGCGTTGCACGCCGCGAACGATGTGCCCCTGGATCGCGTCGATGGGTGGATCGACCGTGCGGAGGACGAACGGGCTGTGAAGCGTGAGTCGATCGAGCCGGCGGCCTGCGATGTGGCGGCTGAGCGCTTCAAGATAAACGACAACATCAGGGAGCTCGGGCATCGGCGAGCGCTGATGTGTTGAGCGGGCGTTATTTCCTGAGCCAGCTGACGATCTGCTCACGCGTCCAGTGATGATCGTCGTTCAGGTGCAGGATGATGGCGTTGAGCGGCAGGCGTTTGTTGCAGCCCTCGGGACACCGCCGGCGGACGTTCTCGAGACAGTCGAACAGGCGATCGAGACGCGGCCTAATCGAGCCGGCCTCCTGGGGCAGCGCATACGCGCCTTCGTACGCGGCGCCGAGCGCGCAGGAGCCGCCTTTGGCCGAGAAGTACTCACCGAACGCCTGGCTCGGCCGACGCTTCGCACCTTCAGCAATGGCGTCGGCGAGCTCGATCTGATCCGCGCGCAGGACTTGATGCATCCCGGGCCTCCCTCGTCTTTCTCGGCTGGAGCCGTCGCGCTCCCCTGTTGTCCGCATTCTACGCTTCACGTGGCACGCGCGCACCTGTTCGAATCCGGACGGGTTTGACTGGCCTACGTCATGCTTTCCGTGTACGTTAACCTGTGGACAGAGCTGCGGGTGGGTCCGCGGCGTCCTAACGAGTATGCGTCTGTCGGCTCTGTTGTTTACGGCGATTGTCGTCGCCTCGCCCGCGGCGGCGCAGCAGACGCCTGCGTCCTCTCCACAAGACGCGACGGCAGGACAGGCGGCCACGGATCCCGGCTCAGCGCCGGCATTCTCCGTGACGAAAATCCGGGAAGCGCTCGAAACCACTCCCACCCTGTCGCTGAGCACGCTCGACGAACGGCCGATCTTCCGCGTGCAGATTCAGGAACGCCAGCACATCGACGACTTGCTTGCGACGCTCGACTTCAAAGCAGGTCCGGTACCCGCCGGCGGCCTCTACATGGCCGAGCAGGATCGGATCATGTTTCCCTCGGTCGACAACCCTCTGCGTCAGCCGCTGTCCGCGTTCAGTCAGCCGGAGCTCCTGACGATCCTCATCGAGAATCTCGCCGGCCGCTATCTGGGCGGAAAGGTGGCGTCAGCCGTCACGAGGGCAGACCGGTTGCACGCCGAGGCGGTGGCGAAGGACGAAGTGCGTGCCGCCATCGCGCAGTACTGCGACGCTCAGCCGAGCGGCGGCGCCGGCATTCAGATCTGCGAGACGCCGGTTCGATGAAGCGCCTGCTCGCATTTTCAGTGGCGATCGTGCTCGGGACGTCCGCAACGGCGCTCGCGCAAACAGCCGCGCCGGATCAGTCGCTCGACCGCATGCGGGCCGTGCTCCAGCACAAGCCACTTCAGCTGACGCTGCCGGAGCCCGAGGTCAACTTCAAGATCCACATCGAAGCCGTCCACCCGATGCACGAGATTTTCGACAAACCGCCATGGCAGCTCGACCCGATCGGCTGGCAGCCGCCGGCGATCGGGTTCAACCTGATGACGCTCGTCGACTACGTGGTGAACGCGGCATCCGAAGCGAAGCGCGAGCATGACGTGCGCCGTGCGCGCGAAGAAGTCCAGCGCTCGATCGCCGACTATTGCGCCGCACAGCCCAACGCCAACACGATTCAGATCTGCTCGACCTCGGTCGCCGCCCGCTGAATCTGATCCATCCACGTCCGCAGCGCCGGCGCGAATTCGCGCGGCACGCAGTCGCCGCAAATCTCGCGCGCGAGCCGGGACATGGTGTTCACGCTGGCCGTCAGCGCCGGAGGCCGCTCCGCCCGCTGTGCCTGGACGCACGACAGCAGCTCGTTGAACTCGCGGAACACCGACGCGAGGCCGGCGAGAATGGCTTCGAGCACCGATTCCTCGGGCGTGTCCTGCGGTCGATACAGCAGATCGTGGACGGCGTGCAGCTCGCCGACGAACACCATCGCCGCGCTCTCGACCCGCGCGACAGCCTCCGGCGGGGGAATCTCGCTGCCTTCGCACAGTCGCGCCGTCGCCTGCAGCTCGGTTCGCACGAGCAGCAGGTTGGTCCGCACGCGGCCGAGACGATCTTCGAACGCGATGCGATGGATCTGGCCGATCAGCTCCTCCTGCCGCCGCGACACGAACTTCGAAACCACGCAGCCGAACAGGATCAATCCGGCGATCCCCTCGCAGACCGCCAGCACGCGCGCGAGGCTCGACGGCACGATATCGCCGTACCCGATCGACGTCGCGGTGACGGCGCTGAAATAGAGCGCCTGCATCAATCCGCGGAGTCCTTGAGGGATCGGACCGGCGTTGGTCCTCAACGCGAAGGCCGGCGATACCTCCGCGAGCAGCCAGTACGCGAGGCCGCAACCGATCACGATCTCGAGCCACAGCTTGAAGAGCGATTCAACTGAGCGATCGGCGAGCGAGTCAATCAATCCGAGACGCTTTGAACCTGACCGCGCCGGCGCGGCGACCGGAACGGGATGAGCTCCGCGTTCCGAGTGGGTGCTCTCCGGTTCCGTCGTGGCCAGCCACTCGCTCAGTCCACCGGGATAGTGGCTGACGTCGGTGTACCCGAGATCTCGAAGCAGGCTCACGGCCTGCGCACCGAGCGGTCAGGTAGGCCCGCCGCAGTAGGTCACGATCCGCCGGCGGCGGTCTGGAAGTACCTGTGACGCCAGCCGCGCGATGTCCATGACGGGCAGATTGATCGCGCCCGGAATGTGGAACGCGACGAACGACTCGGGAGAGAGGACGTCGACCAGCGTAAGGCTCCTGTCGCGAAGCGCTCGAATCAGCGTCTCGCGTGAGACTTCCGGAATGCCGACGGCTGTGGAAGAGGCTGCGGTCACCTGACCATCATTGTACGCATGGCAGTCCAACCTCAGAGGTTTGGTCTCAGAGGTTTCGTCTCAGAGGTTTCGTCTCAGAGGTTTCGTCTCAGAGGTTTCGTCTCAGAGGTTTCGTCTCAGAGGTCC
>Ga0157374_10003662_pt1 | contig 12921 bp, 9 predicted proteins | sample M25metaG_FD_115308 | JGI IMG/M metagenome (GOLD analysis project Ga0157374, IMG submission 115308) | Miscanthus rhizosphere microbial communities from Kellogg Biological Station, Michigan, USA - M2-5 metaG | ecosystem: Host-associated > Plants > Roots > Rhizosphere > Soil | place: USA: Michigan...
AGAGCGGACATCTTCCTTCGTCCCTACCTTTTTGCCTAATCTTTCCATCCCGCCGTGCCCGCCAACAAATTTCACATCGTTCAAATACGAACCCTCGCCTGCCATCCATTTGCAGGCTACTGCGCGCGGATTATCAGCCGCTGTTGAGAGACCGATCCCGGTAAAAATATTTTTCCCGCCTTTTGAGCTTTCAAGTAAAGGCACCGGTCCGCCAAAGCTGCCAAAAGCTTCGGTGTTATTGGCCAAAATAAATTGGGTCGAGATTGGGCTCAGGCCAATCAGTGCGGTATTAGGTTTCAGTTTGATCGTCTGGCTAACCCTGTACCATCCGGACGGCACATAGATCGCCGGATATTTATCTATCGCATCCTGTATGGCTTTGGTGTCATCGGTTATGCCGTCGCCCACTGCTCCCATCGATTTCAAATTCACCCAGGTATCTATCGCCGGGAATTCCGGGACATCACTTTTGGCAAGCGCCGGAAAATCTTTTAACTGGATCATATCCTGTATGGTATTCACCTTTGGGTCAGCTTTCAGGCTGTCCATTTGTAAACCGTGCAGGTAATTCTTCACCTGGTAAACATTGCCCGGCGCGGTAACCTGCTTGCCGCTCTGCTTGTAAAGCGCTAGCACCGGCACATTACGGCAATTGATATTTCGTAGCGTTACAAAATTCCCGGCGTTATCATCCAAACTTTCTTTGATGGCTGCTTCCGAAACATTCTCGAAGCGGCAATCCTCCATAAACAGTTTTTCATCATAATTGGCCTCCACATCAATCACTGCCGGTACATTTTTCACATTCATCCGCACCATGGTCAAACCGGCTTCGCGTGTTTGTATGGCCGCTTTGCGCTGACCCTCAAAATAAGTGTCAATTGTCATGAATTGCCATCCGGGCGAAGGCTTGGTGGTATAAATACCATAATCGCCACCGAAAAACTTTACATCATGCATTTCATTACCCACATCGAACATACCTGCTTTGCCGTTGCCTATATTGATATCCACATGCGAAATAAAGCTGTGCTGGGCGTAATGAGTCTTTAACGCCACAGCGTAAGGGTTGCCGTCACTGATCTGCAAGTTTATGTTCGACAAGGCACTGTAAAAAGTACCCGCGCCTGCATCATTGATGCGCTTGCCCGGCTGCGGTAAACTGCTCACAAACCAGAACATATATTTTGCTTTGCCTTTATCCGTACTGTCCGGCTGCTGGAAACCGGGCGAGTTTTTAGCCAGTATGATCACGGGACGCTTCTTCCCATAACCGATCAGCCTGATAGCCTGCGGCACATAGATGGTCTTGCTGATCAAGTAAGTGCCTTCCGGAATGAAAACTATGCCGAAATTATGCTGCGTTTTTTGATCGGCAATAGCCTGCTGCAATGCGTCGGACACATCCATCGAGCCATCTGCCTTGATGCGATAGTTCTCGGGCGTAAAATACACCGCATCCGAATCCTGCAGACGCTTTTGGTAAAAAGATGCGCCGTTCTCTTTGGTAGTGAAACCACGGTTTTGCCCAAAGCCAACCGAGCATAAGAGGGCGACGAATGCGATGGTAGTCAGTATATTTTTCACGATAGCTTATTTATGTTTTTGCAGCATGCGGTAAAGTTCCGAACCGGCCAACAGGAACGAGCCTACTCCATAAACTTCAGTGTCATCGGCGGTCACTTTTTCGGGCTTCTCGCCTATTTGCTGAACGTAACCGAGCTTACCATTCTCCTGCACGCAGCCTGTCAACGCTTTCCAGGCTTTTTCTACCGACTCATGGTATTTCTTATAAGGCAGCAGACCGTGATTGATACCATAAGCAAGGGCATAGCAGTAAAAACCCGTTCCGCTGGCTTCCTTAACCGGGTAACTTTCCGGGTCGAGCAGCGCGGCATGCCAGGTGCCGTCCGCATTTTGCAAGGTGATGATCTTAGCTGCCATCTTTTTATAAAGGTCCTCAAAACGTTTCCTGTCCGGATAATTTTCAGGCATGTTATCCAGCATTCGTACCAGGCCACCCATCACCCAGCCGTTCCCCCGCGACCAGAATACCTTTTTGCCATTGGCTTCTTTCTGGGTGAAAAAGCGGCTGTCACGATAATACAGGCTCTCGTCTTTATCAAATAAGTAATCAGTCGTTTTCCACCATAATTTACCCGCCGCATCCAAATATTTGCTATCTCCTGTCGCCGTTGACAGATACGCAAAAGCTGGCGGCCCCATGAACAAAGCATCACACCAGGCCCATTCGTGGTTGGCAATATTGTTTTTCCATTCCAACGGTTCGGCATGCGGCAGCGCAGCGAGGCTATCTGCCTGAGACTTCCATTGCGCTATCATTTCCGACTTCTTGTAGATCAGGTACATTTCCGAATACATTTGTGCCACGCAGTAATCGTCGGCCATACCTTTCCGCGGACCGGTTTTCCAGTGCAGGCTGTCGCCTATCGCCTGCATATCGCCCAAATAGATGGAGTAAGTAGCTACCTGTGCAAGGTCCATATAACCAGCATAACAGGCGCCCATGGTCCATTCAAAATAAGGATGGCGTTTGCCATGCTCTTTCCAGTCGCGCAGCTGCCATTTGGCAACCTTGTTCATGATATTAAGTACTGAATCTTTGTTGACCTTTTGCGCTAAAGCAGATTGCAGGGCAAATAGTCCTGTTAACAGGAAAATAAGGTGTTTCTTCACGGTATCCGGTTTAAATATTATAAATGTATAAATTAACTTGCGGATGTAAAGTAAAAATCAGCTCGATAAACCACTTGTAGAGTCAATGTAGGGTTCATTCAAAATTATTTGGCAATTTGTCCAATGACCGGTAAGTTGGTCGTCATCGGGTCAAAAACCAAAATTTAAAAGCTATGAAAGAATTTGTTTTGATCTTCAGACTCGAAGAATTACCGGAAATTAACTTCTCACCAGATGAGATGAACGCCAAATTTATAGAATGGGAAAAATGGGTGGATGGCATCATTGCCAAAAATATCCTCGTTAGCCGCGGCAACCGCCTGAGCAACGAAACGCGCGTCGTCCGCGACAAGAAGCTGATCACAAAAGGTCCCTATGTGGAACTGAGTGAGATCATAGGCGGTTACATCATTATCAGGGCCGAATCCATTGACCAGGCTGCTGAAATAGTAAAAGAGGCGCCAATTATTGGTAAGGGAACTATTGAAATAAGGGGCATTTACCCGCATGAAGAATAAAAAGTTTATGCCGGCTGTCCAATCAGCGCAATACCGATCGTCATTCGATCAAAAAACAAAAACTTAAAGTTATGAACGAATTCGCAATGATCTTCAGGAACACCTTTCAGCCTGAAGCAAAGTTCTCACCCGAGGAGATGCAGAACATTATGCAGCAATGGCAGGCCTGGATGGGCGGCATGGCAGCTAAAGGACAATTGGCCAGCAGCGGTAACCGCCTCGGCAGCGATGGCAAAACCGTAAGGCCATCGGCAATTGTAACAAACGGCCCGTATGCCGAGGTTAAGGAGATCATCGGCGGGTTTATCGTGGTGAAAGCCTCAAGCATCGACGAAGCCGCTGAATTGGCTAAAGGTTGCCCGACCCTTACGGTAGGCGGAAACGTCGAGGTCAGGAGCATTATTCCGATGGGTGCAAATTAATTTCAATTAAAGATCATCATTATGAAAGAGTTTGCAATGGTATACCGGTCGGAGCCCATGGGCGAGATCAAACTGACAGCCGAAGGAAATATGGAAGTTTCCAAAGAATGGGAAAACTGGATGGGCAGTGCCGCAGCGCAGAATAAGTTGGTGTCGCCCGGCTTGCGCCTGGGCAACGAGGGCCGCGTAGTAAAACCCGGCAATGTGGTAACCAATGGTCCTTACGCCGAAATAAAAGAGATCATCGGCGGCCTGAGTGTCTTCCGTGCCGACTCGATAGAAGAGGCTACGGAACGGGCCAAAAGTTGTCCTATATTGAACGTAGGCGGCAATGTCGAAGTGCGGGAAATTATCCAAATGAACGGTTAAAATGAAATTTTTTGAAGCTTCTGCCTGTTAACTTTGCAGGTAGAAGCTTTTATTTTATGCAGGAAAAAGAGCTGATCCCTTATTTATACCGTACTGAATTTCGGAAAATAACCGCGGTACTTTGCCGCCTGTTTGGTATCGAGCATATCACCATAGCCGAAGATATTGTCGGTGATACCTTCCTGTTAGCGGCTGAAACCTGGGGTTTGAAAGGAGTTCCTGCAAATCCCGCTGCCTGGCTCTATATTGTTGCTAAAAACAAAACAAGGGACTTTCTGAAGCGCAACACCATTTTCAACGAAAAGGTATCGCCGCATGTACAGTACTCCACAGACGAATCGCATGAGATCGAGGTCGATCTTTCGTCCACCAATATCAACGACAGCCAGTTGCAAATGATGTTTGCCATTTGCTATCCCGGCATTCCGCCTGAGTCGCAAATAGGCCTCTCGCTTCGCATACTTTGTAGTTTCAGCATCGATGAGATCGCCGATGCGTTTCTGACCAATAAGGAAACCATCAACAAACGCCTCTACCGTGCCAAGGAAAAACTGAAACAGGATAAGGTACAGATTGAAATGCCGCCGGCTTCAGAGATCGGCAAAAGGATCGAAACCGTGCTAACCACCCTGTACCTGCTTTTCAACGAAGGCTATTACTCATCCAGCAGGAACACCGTCCTGACCAAAGACCTTTGCCTGGAAGCCATGCGCCTCACGCACATGCTCACGGAAAACGAAAGCACCGATAAGCCGGAGGTAAACGCGCTGCTTGCTTTGATGTGTTTCCATGCATCACGTTTTGATGCAAGGGTAGACAAAAATGGCGAATTAATTCTTTATGAAGACCAGGATATTTCGTTGTGGAACAGCGAGTTAATAAAACAGGGAGAGCGCTATCTGAACAGGGCTGCCAAAGGCGAGTTGATCTCAAGATACCACCTGGAAGCAGCTATCGCCTACTGGCATACGGCTGAACGCGATAGTCCCGAAAAATGGGAAAAGGTACTGAGTTTATACAACCGTTTATTGATGGTCGAGTACTCACCTATTGCCGCATTGAACCGCACCTATGCGCTTGCCAAAGTTTATGGCAATGAAGCCGCGATCATTGAGGCTGAAAAGTTGGGGCTTGATCAAAACCACCTTTATCATTTATTGTTGGGCGAATTGTATTCCGAAGCAGAGAGGCAAAAAGCTATCTGGCATTTTACCACCGCCTCCAAACTCACCAAAACTTCTGCCGACCGGACGGTGATCCGCAAGAAAATTGAGAAGTTGAAGCACTGATTTTCTTCGCCATCTTTATTAACTTGCTTAAAATATCCGATGGCGTACGACGAAAAACTGGCCGACCGTGTCCGCGAGGGTTTGGTTGATGTTCCCAAAGTGACCGAAAAGAAAATGTTCCGCGGTATCACTTTCATGGTCGACGGTAAAATGTGCATAAGTGTTAGCGGCAACGAACTGATGCTGCGCCTTGATCCCGACCTGACCGAAAAGCTCGTCGAAGAAAACGGTACACGTCCTATGGTTCATGGCGGAAAACACATGAAAGGCTTTATTTATATCAGTCCAGAACGTTTCAAAAATCAAAAGGATTTTGATCATTGGATACAATTGGCACTGGAATTTGATCCTAAGGCGAAGTCATCAAAAAAATAAGGCAAATGAGAAAATTGCTCCTGATCCTGGCGGTTTTTATTAGCGGTTCTGCAATAGCGCAGGAAAGTCGACCGGAATTTTACGGGCCTGTCGTACCCAATAAGATAGCAGACAGCTATACGTCTGGCTATTACCAGGATATTGGCGGTCTGCTTGGCTACCGCCTTAACATCAACCTCGAAAAGCGTTTATTGCAGATCGATTCCGGCATCCTTTTATCCGGATTTAAAAAACGACCCGGCTCGCAAACATGGATCGGCGAACATGTGGGCAAGTTCCTGTTTTCGGCTTCGAAAACTTACACTTATACCCATGATCCGCGCATCAAGCAACTGATGGACGAGATGGTGCAAAAATATATAGCCTGCCAGATGCCCGACGGTTACCTGGGTACTTACCTGTACGAAAATCGCTGGACGGAATGGGATGTATGGGCGCATAAATATGCCATTATCGGTTTACTCAATTATTACTCGATAACAGGCTACAAACCCGCACTGGAAACCGCCAAACGTGCCGCCGACCTCATTTGCCGCACCTTCGGCGATATGCAGGGCAAGCGCGACCTGATGGTAGCGGGCGAGCACGTTGGCCTGGCGCCGGGAAGTATCCTGGAACCTATGGTCGACCTGTACCGCTATACCAATGATCCCAAATACCTCAATTTCTGCCATTATATCCTGCGCGCTTTCGAGCAACCCAATGGTCCTAAACTGATCTCGCAGCTGGAACTATACGGCGACGTAACCAAAGTGGGCGATGCCAAAGCCTATGAAATGCTTTCCTGCTTCCTGGGCATCCTTAAATACTACAAGCTGACCGGCGAGCAAAAATATCTGCCATTAATGGAAACCGCCTGGGAAGATATCAGTAAAAATCGCCTGTATATTACCGGAACCTCCAGCGATCACGAGATCTTTCGTGCCCCCGGCGTACTTAAAGCCGAAAACAGCGATGATATGGGCGAAGGCTGTGTTACTGTTACCTGGATACAATTCAACCTGCAGATGCTGCAAATAACCGGTAACGTAAAATATGCCGAAGAACTGGAGCGCTCGGTTTATAACCACCTGCTTGCGGCCGAAAACCCGCAAACCGGCTGCGTAAGCTACTATACCGCGCTCGACGGCCCCAAACCCTACCGTTGCGACCAAGGCTTTTCCTGCTGCCTGTCAAGCGTGCCGCGCGGCATATCCCTGATCCCTGAAATGATGGGCGGAAAGATCAAAGGTACCTACACTGTACTATTCTATGAAAATGGGCAAACAAGCGAAAAGATCACAGCAAAGAACGGTTCGCAAATAACGCTCAACTTAAAAACTGTTACCGAATTTCCGTTGGACAGTACGGTTGTCCTTTCAGTCGATCCGTCCAAAACGGCTTCGTTCGTTATTAATTTTCGCATCCCCTATTGGTCGAAGGGTTTTAAAGCGACTGTGGCCGGCAAAACTTACCAGGCAAACAGCACTTTACTAAGTATTTCGCGCAACTGGAAACCAGGCGACAAAGTTGAAATATCTTTTGGAATGCCGGTACAAGTTATCCCGGGCGGCCTATCCTACCCCGGTTCAGTTGCGATCAAAAGAGGCCCGCAGGTGTTTGCTATCGATATGGGTTTGAATAAGAGCGTTCCGGCCTTAGGCAATGTGGCTTTCTCAAATACAACTACCCTTACTGATGAAAAAAGCCTCCTTCCTGCCGCCTGGGGCTGGAAAGAGGCTTATTCTTTGCAAATGAACGTCGGCAGCAAACCGCAAAAAGTAGTTCTCGTCCCATTCTCCGAAGCCGGGCAGGACACCTCGCCTATTGCGGTCTGGGTCAGGCGTTAACGCGCCGCTTGTTTGGCATCGCCTGTCGCCAGCACAACCATGCTGCTGTTATCTACACCGTATATCTTGGCGATGGCTTTAACCACCATGCCTTTCTTCAGCGCAAATGGCTTGCTGTATAAATGCTCGTTGGTAAACGATGGCGTCGAATCATCGGTGCTGTAATATATCCTGGCACCAGGTGTCGAACAAGCCAGGCTTACGCTCGATCCTTTGATATTGATCGATGGCTTTTTAACGATGTCTACATATTTCGCAGTACGCGCATCATGGATCACACCTTTCCAATTCAGACCAAAACCGAAATCATATGTATTTCCGCTGGCATCGGTATAGCAGCTCATATCGTGTGGAATGTCTTCAGCCTGTAGTTCAACCGTTTTCATATTGGCCGGCATCTGGAACGGAAGTAAGCCAGATGGTTCAACTGCGCCGCTCAATACATCCAGTATCGCCTGGTTTTGTACGCCGAAGTTGGCTACAATAGCGCTTGCATCCTTTTCAAATTCAGCAACGATTGCCGGCTTTGATAAATTCATCACCACAATAACCGGTTTGCCTTTCATGGCCGCTTTGGTATCTTCAATAGTCTTCAGGTCAGGATAGTTACCCGCAGTAATGGTTTTGCCTTTATAGGTACGGTCGTGCACGGTAGGTTCTGATGGGTCGCCGGCGGCCATGCTGTGCGCGCGTGCACTACTTGCTGTGTATTCGCCATATTGTAATGTGATCGGCACATAGCCATTGCCGCCTCTGGCCGCATCGTCGCTGTCATAACCCGCGCCGCCATACGGGCTGCTTACGAATACAATCGCGCAATCAGCTTTTGAAGGATCGTCGGTCGTTTTAAAGTATTTACTTAACAATTCCGGCTTTACCGCCTCGTCCCATCTTTCTTTTGATGGCGGACCGAAAAAGCCCTTCATCGAAGGCGTATATTTCTTCGGAACATATACAGTGATGCCCGCTTTTAAAGGCAATGCATTCCCGGCATTTTTCAACAGGATGATCGATTTTAACTGTGCCTCATATCCAGCTTTCATAAAGTCAGGATTTCCTACCGTAGCTTTGGTTTGCGCCGGATCTAAATATGGGTTCTCAAAAAGCCCGGTCCTGAAAATATTGGTTAGCAGTCTTACCGCCGATTGCTCGAACCTGGCGCGCATAAACGCCTCGCCGTGTTCTTTTACACCCATATTGTAAGCTTCAATAACCGGCTTCGAATCATTATTACCACCAAACTGGTCGACACCGGCCATCAGTATTTTGTAGTGCCTTTCGGCAACCGTTTTAGTTTCCATTCCCCAGGATTTACCGAGGAACTCATCCGGTTTTTTGCCTTCGTCCGCAGTCACCCCCCAGTCGGTACAAACCACGCCGTCGAAATGGTATTTCTCGCGCAGCAGGTCTGTGATCAGGTATTTGTTGTAGCTGTTACCTTCGTTCTCTTTATTCTTGGTATCCCTGCCGTATGAAATGGTATAATAGGGCATCACAGCAGCGCTCATTTTGGTTTTGCCGTTCAATTTCAAAGCGCCATTTACGAACGAGATCAGATGTTCGTCAAAATTATTACCCGGGTAAACCGCAAATTTGCCATAAGCAAAATGCGCATCACGTCCCGCTTCTTCCGGGCCACCACCAGGCCAGTGTTTCATCATCGCGTTCACGCTGTGAAAGCCCCAGCCATCTTTGATCTCATACGCACCGGTCGAAGTCTGGAAACCATCAACATAAGCCCTTGCCATGTCCGCATCAAGTTGCGGGTCCTCGCCGAATGTGCCGTTGATACGTGCCCAGCGCGGTTCAGAACCCAGATCGATCTGTGGCGATAGCGCCGTCGAAATGCCCAAAGCACGATATTCCTGCGCGGCAATGCTGCCGAACTTCTGTACCACGGATGGGTCAAAAGTTGCCGCCAAACCTAATTGATCGGGCCATTGCGATATTCTCCCACCTGCTCCTGCTGTGTATTCCACACCAGCATTGGTGCCGTGGCGCGGGTCAGAGCTGTTATTGGCCGGTATGCCAAAACCTACTCCCTCAACCAATGCCTGTACATTATTGTTCCAACGCGCAGCCACTTCGGGGCTTTGCACCGAAGTTACCAGCACGTGGCGCAAATTATCCTTGATCAAAAAGTCTCTTTGTTGATCGGTAAACTGTCCTGCATCCATCCCGGCCGCGTAGGGCTTGCCGTCGTATGTACCCGCGCCAAATCCTCTCGATGACATCGCCGGGATAGCCTGGTGCGCGCTGTACAGCATTAGCCCGGCAATTTGTTCGGTGGAAAGTTGCGAGGCCAGGTCTTTAGCCCGTTCAGATACGGGCAATCGCCAATCCTCGTATTTATCCAGTTTACCGTTGCGGTTCAGGTCCTTAAAAGCCAAACCGTCAACCGTCAATATCTTCACGCCCGACTTAGACGAATAGCCTAAAGTAGGACCGTTCGGGTTTTTAACCAGTACAATACCGGTGCTATCAGGCGCTGGTATAGTCCATTTAGGGGTATTGTTTTGAATGGTGCTACTGCTTATCGTCGCTGCAAATGCAAGCAAGGATAGTGAGCCGACCGTATAAATCAAAGGGCGGATAATGTTTTTTTTCATGATGGTATAATTGGCTGGTGGCTATTGTGTATAAGTGACACAACTAAAATAGTTAAACATCGGCAAGAAAACAAAAAGAATAGATGAATACCTGCCGGTTATGGACAGGCAGCCAATTACGTCCGACAAAGCGTTTAAGATCAAACGCATTTACCTTGATTATTGTCATAAAAAAGTCACAACAGGTCTCTCCAAAGTCACAAATCCGCGAAAGAATGAGTCTTTCAAAGGTCGCAAATTCATGTTCTAAAATTTCAGGAGGAAGTATTTGAAAAAGGACGAACAATCTGTACCTTTGCGCCCATTAAATTTAATCCTTAATCAAAATGAAAAAATTATCCTTAACAATCTGTTTTGCAATGATTTGCGCGGCATCATTTGCACAAGTTTCCTTTGGGGTCAAAGGCGGTCTGAGTATGGCGAAATTTACTTTATCGGCTGATGCCGGTGGCGCTAGTATATCACTTAGTTCCAAAAGCCTGACAACTTTCAATGCCGGAGTATTTGCGGACGTTAAAATTCCGCTCACCAGTTTTTCTATTCAGCCATCGTTGATATACGCTGGCAAGGGCGGCAAATTTAGCGAAACCGATAATGGCGCATCAGCAGTCGTAAATGAAAAGCTGTATTACCTGCAGTTACCGGTAGACCTGGTTTATCATATTCCTGTAGTAGTTGGTGATGTTTTTGTTGGCGCCGGACCATACGTGGCAAAGGGCCTGTCTGGTAAAATCGATGGCACATCCAACGATGGCCAGGGAAATATTTCTACCGCTAACCAGGACATCCATTTTGGCAATGCCGATGGCGATGAGGTAAAGCCGATGCAATACGGCGCGAATTTCATGGCCGGCTTTAAGCTGAAAAATGGCCTGCTGATCAACGTAAATTACGATCTCGGTCTTTCAAATGATGCACCAAAATCAAATGATCCACAGGGCCAGGGAAGCAACAAATCAAAGGTTATCAGCGTGTCGCTGGGTTACGCGATCAAGTAGTTCAAACCAACAGATCACATAAAACAAAAAGAGAGGCATACATGCCTCTCCTTTTGTTTTATGGCTTGAATAACTATTTTGTCCTCGGTTGCATTGCTCTAAATTTATCAATAATCACCTGGCTTCAATCTGCGATTTTCAGGTCCGGGAAATCCAATATGAAGGTAGTACCCATTCCAGGCTCGCTTACTACCGTTATATGTCCGTCCATCGTTTCTACTTGCATTTTCACCATAAACAGGCCCATTCCCTTGCCATCTATATGGGTATCAAACCTTTTGTATAAGCCAAAAAGGTTTTTCAGGTTTCTCTCTTCTATCCCCTTGCCATTGTCCTTGAACAATATTTGCACCCTATCATCCTGATAGCGTGTAAATATTTTTACAACCGGATCGACACCAGGCTGTTTATATTTAATGCTGTTCGACACCAGGTTATAAAATATGCTGTACATATAGCTTTTGATAGCCACTATTCTATCAACCGTATCAAAATTGCAATTCACCTTTGCATGCTCTGCATTTATAACCTGGCGCAGGTTAAGGAGTACGTCGTCCACCAGGAATTTAAAAGGTATAACCTCGAAACGTTCATTAACACGGCTGCTCACCTGTAATATCTGATTCAGATCGAGTATCATCGCGTCAAGCGCGCTTATGGAAGTAGCCAGGGCGGTTTTAACTTCCTGGTTCTCTTTCAGGTCAAAATCGAAATTATTGAGCATGTTCGAAAGTCCCATAATATTGGCAACCGGGGCGCGCAGGTTATGCGAAACAATGTATGTAAACTGTTCAAGGTCCTTATTGCGCTGCACCAGGTCGGCTGTCATCCGGTCCCGTTCCAGTTCCAGTACTTTCCGTTCCGTTATATCTTTAAATGCCACAATAAACCCGATATTCGCTTCCCGGGCATCAGCTACGCCGGCCCATCTTACTTCATACCATTTTACCCCACCACCAATAAGCTCATAACTATTTTCGTAGCTAACCATTTCATTGTTCATTACTTTGGCGAACAGCTCCTTCAGGTTGGGTACTTTATTTTTGGGGAAAAAGTTGAATGCGTTGCTGCCCACCTTTAGCTTTTTATTGAACTGGCTGATGCAGAGTTCGTTCGCTTTGGTATTGAATGATACAATCCTGTGTTCAGTATCACAAAGCACGTAAGCTACATCCGTGTATTCAAAAATAGTCTGAAGGTTGGCTTTGGATTGGATCAATAATTCCTCCGCCTGTTTCCGGTCGGTAATATCGATATGCAATACAACAGCACCTTTTCCTGTCTTTAGCAAAGGGGCGGCGAGTATCTGGAACCATAGCTTCCTGTCGTCTGAATAATAGGAATATTCTGTAGAGAATTCGGCTTTATCGCCTGCAATAACTTCCTTTATCCCCCTGGCAATATGTTTTGCGGTTAAGGTATCCATGCCAGTAGCCTTCTCAGAGATAGCCAGGTAGCTGAATCCTATGCCGTGCCGGGGTACTCCAAGATTATTGGCGAGTGTGAAGTTTTTCCACGATTCATTTACTGCTACAATTTTGCCGGTCTCATTCAGCAATACGATATTAGGCGGCAGGGCATTTAATATCCCCGACTGACGCTCTGCCGCGTCCTTCAATTCTTCAACGTGCTGCTCTATTAGTAACTGCGCCTGTTTTGAGCGTGTGATATCCTGGTTAAAGCCGATTATAGAAACAGCTTTGCCGCTCTCATCATATTCCACTTCAAATTGCCTGCCCAGGTATTTTATGCTGCCGTCAGATTGAATTATCCTGAACTCCCCTTCATATGGTTTACCATGCTCGACCGCGTTCA
>Ga0157374_10003664_pt1 | contig 12915 bp, 14 predicted proteins | sample M25metaG_FD_115308 | JGI IMG/M metagenome (GOLD analysis project Ga0157374, IMG submission 115308) | Miscanthus rhizosphere microbial communities from Kellogg Biological Station, Michigan, USA - M2-5 metaG | ecosystem: Host-associated > Plants > Roots > Rhizosphere > Soil | place: USA: Michigan...
GGGGAAGCGGCGGACCTGATCTACCACCTGGCTGTCTTGCTGCGTGCGCGAAACCTGGCGCTCAAAGATGCCGTTGCTGTCCTGCGCGAGCGCCATCGCTAGGCGCATCAGCGCGCGTGGCTGTGCTCTCGCGTGGCAATCGAGGCCGGAACGAACGGCACCGCGGCGGCGGACGGCAGGGTGGCGCGCCACGCGTCGAGTTTCTGCTGGATCTCGTTCCCGGCCCAGTACTGCGGCTCGGATGGCGTTTCGCCGCCGCGCTTTTCCCAGCCCGCGATCGTCGCGCCGGCGCGCAGGTAGGCATCGTGGAAATCGGTGGTCTGGTTCAATGCTTCGGTCAGGAAGGCCTTGCCGAACCAGGTGATCTTGGAATCGTTGCCGCAACCGAACGAAGTGCGGTCGCTGCGCGCGGCAGTGATGATCATCGTGTGCGCATCGCGCAGCGCGGGAATGAATCCGCCGGAAAAACAGGCCGAGACCACGATCACGCGCCAGCGGATGTGCGCAGCGTCGAGCGCGTCGCGGACGTCTTCGGGCGTGAGCTGGTCGAGCGGCATCGAACCCATGACCACCGCCAGTTGGTGGTCCTCGCTGCCGTGACTGGTCAGGAACAGCAGCAGGATGTCTTCGTTCAGATCCATCTTCCCGGCGATGCCGGCGAGCGCTTCGTAGAGGTTCGTGCGCGTCGCGAGCGGAACGGTCGCGAAGGTCTGTGGCGAGTCGATCAATTGCACGACGCGCGCATCGGCGCCAAAGCGTTGCGCGAGGAGTTTCGGGAGGTAGTCGACTTCGTTGCGGAACACGTTCTGTTCGCCATCGCCGGCGAATCCCAGCGCGTAGAGGTCGATCTTGCCGGGCGTCTGCGGGCGCAGGCGCTTGATGCTCGCATCGACAAGATCGGGCTGCGCATACATCAGGTCTTCGTAACTCGCGACCGGATCGTCGTCCTGCGCATTGTCGTCGTGCGCCACGTCGCTCGCAGTCAGTGCGGGCACCATCGAATGCGAGACGGACACGCCGCGCGCCGCCTTCGTCGCGATGCTGGGCGGGCTCGATGCGGCGTGCGTCGAAACATCGCGATGCGCGCTCCAGCGCCCCAGCGCGAACGCCCCGGCCGCAAGCGCGACGAACGACAGGATCAGCTGCGTGCGCACGCCAGCGTTCCCGTCACTTGCCATCGATTGCGATGTCGGCGAACGACGTCACGCGCTGGTGGCCGCGCGTTGCCGTGCCCTCGCGTGGGCTCGGATAATCCTCCGGCCGGTCGAGCAGCATCGTCTGCATTCCCGCAAGGCGCGCGGCGTCGAGCTCCTCGACCACATCGGACAGGAACAGGATGTCGCCCGGCGCGACGTTCAAGTCCTTTGCAATGTGCAGGTAGCTGCCAACCTCGCGCTTGCCGCCGACTGCCGTATCGAAATGGCCGGCGAACAATCCCGAGAGGTCGCCCGCATCGCTGTGCGCGAACAGCAGTTTCTGCGCATCGACCGAACCCGACGAATACACGTGCAGCGGGATGCCGTCCGCGTGCCAGCGGCGCAGCATGGCGACCGCATCCGGATAGAGGTGGCCGCGGTAATCGCCGCGTTCGTAACCGTCCTTCCACAACATGCCCTGCAGGGCCTTCAGAGCGGGATGCTTGCGGTCCTCGCGGATCCAGTCCTGCAGAACGGCGACGATGCAGTCGTCGTCGACCACGCCGCCGATGTCGAGCGCTGCCTTGTCAAGCCAGTGACGTACCGCGGCGTCGTCGATGTTGTGCTTGACGAACACGGGCAGCGCGCGCAGCGCATACGGGAACAACACGTCGTGGACGAATGCGATCGAGCTCGTGGTGCCTTCTATGTCGGTGACGATTGCGCGTGGCGGTGTCATGCCGGCGGGCTCGTTTCATACGACGGAAACTTCTGCGCGATGTCGCTGCCGGTGAAGTGGCCGACCCAGCCATCGGGTTCGGTGAAGAAGCGGATCGCGATGAAGCTCGGTTGCGCGCCCATGTCGAACCAGTGCTTCGTTCCGTCGGGCACGTGGATCAGGTCGCCGGTTTCGCAAAGGATCTCGTACACCTTGCCGTCGACATGCAACGTGAACTGTCCGGCGCCGGCGACGAAGAAGCGCACTTCGTCTTCCTTGTGGAAGTGTTCGTCGAGGAACTTCTGCCGCATCATCGTGCGGTCCGGATGGTCGGGCTTGATGCTGACCACGTCGACGGTCTTGAAGCCGTTCTCGGCGACCAGCCGATCGACATCCTTGCGATAGGCAGTCAGTACTTCATCCGGCGACGCGCCAGGCACGACGGGTTGCGAGGCTTCCCACTGTTCAAAACCCACGTTGATTTTCGCGAGCTCGGCAGCCATCGCCGCGTGATCGCGCGTGTCCAGGTGCGGGTTGGAGGGATCGTAGTCGTCGTAGACGCGCAGTCGGCTCATCAGTGGGATTCCCTGGGATTCAATTTCCGCATTTCCAGTTCGCAGGTCAGCAGGAATTCGAAGGCTTCGAGGTGGCGACGCGCCTCGGCCATGTCCGCGCCCCATGCATACATGCCATGGCCTTCGATCAGGTAGCCCCAGAGCGGGCCGCCGTCGAGCAGCACGTCCACCTGCGCGGCCAAGGTCGGGATGTGCTGGTTGTTCGGCAGTACCGGTACATCCATCACGGTCGCGTGCGTGCTCTGGCCACGGAAGGCCTTGATCAGCTCGTAGTCCTCGAAACGGATGTGGCCCGCGCCTGCGTAGAGCCGCGAGGCGAGGGTCTGCTGCAGCGAATGCGTGTGCAGCACGCAGCCGATCCAGGGGAAGCGCTTGTAGAGTTGGGTATGCAGCAAGGTTTCGGCGGACGGGCGCTGCTCGCTCGCGACGGCATGGCCATCGAAGTCCACGACCATGATGTCGCCTTCGACGAGCTTGCCCTTGTCGCGGCCCGACACCGTGATCGCCGCATGCCGGTCGTCCAGCCGCATCGAGAAATTGCTGCTGGTCGCCGGCGTCCAGCCGAGCGCGGCGAGTTCCCGCGTGGATGCGGCGATCTCGCTTGCCAGCGCATGCAGGCGATCGGGGTCATAGGGCGGGGTGGTCATGCCGACAGTTTAGCGAAAGCGGCCGATTTCGCCGCTGAATGATTTGCGATCGATGTCCCGGGGATACACTGCGCACAGTCCACCGGAGCCACCGCCATGACCGAGTCCCCGAATTCCCGCCGCCGTTTCCTCATGCAGGCTGCCGTCGCGGCAACTGCGGTCCCGCTGCTGGCAAAAATGGCATTCACCCCCGTCCACGCCGATGCCCTGAAGAAGCTCACCCTCGACAACGCCCAGGCCAAGGCGCTGCACTACACGGAGAACGCCGCCACAGTGAAGGATCCCGCGTTCAAGGCCGGCAGCAGTTGCTCCACCTGCCAGTTCTTCACCCCCGCCACTGGTGCCTGCGCGCTGTTCGTCGGCTACAGCGTCAATCCGAAGGGTTGGTGCTCCGGTTGGGCGAAGAGGGCCTGAGTCTCAGCGGATGAGACGGCTGGCCCCGTAGAATCGGCTACAGCCCTTCTGCGGAGCCTGCGGTGACCAGTTCGGAAATCCTGATCCTGATGATCGTTGCGCTGGTGGCGTTCGCCTCCGGCGCGTTCGTGTTCCTGCAAATGGGGCGGCGCCAGGGTCGCGCCGAATCCGAACCCGCGACGGTGGGTTTGCAACGCGATCTCGCGGCCCGGGCCGAGCGCATCGAAGTGCTCGAACGCGATGCGGGCACCATGGAAGCCGAACTCACCAGGCTGCGCACGCGCGCCGAACTGGCGGAGAAGAGCGTGGCCGACTTGTCGGCGCGCATCGAGGAACAGCAACGCGCCGCGGAAGGTCGCCTGCAGGAACTGCGCGACGCGCGCGAGCGGATGAAGTCCGAGTTCCAGGCGCTCGCCGCGGACATACTCGAAGACAAATCGAAGCGCTTCACCGAACAGAATTCGGTGCAGATGGGCGCGATGCTCAATCCGTTGCGCGAGCAGATCGGCGATTTCCGCAAGCTGGTCAGCGACTCCTACGAGAAGGAAGGCAACGCGCGCGTTGCCTTGCAGACGGAGCTGCAGGGCGAACTGAAACGATTGCTCGACCTCAACCTGAAGCTCTCCGACGAAGCCAACAGCCTGACTCGCGCGCTGACCACCGACAACCGGACGCAGGGTTACTGGGGCGAGCTCAAGCTCGAACGCCTGCTCGAATCCGCGGGCCTGGAAAAGGGCCAGCAATACCTGACCCAGGAAAGCTTTAACGACGCCGAAGGCGACCGCTATCGTCCCGATGCGGTGCTGCTGTTGCCCGAGGGGCGACACATCGTGATCGACGCGAAGATGAACCTCGTGGATTACCAGCGCGGTTGCGACACGACCGAGGATGCCGAACGCGAGCGTTCGATGGGCCAGCACGTGGTCGCGATGCGCGCGCATGTGCGCCAGCTCGGTGACAAGGACTACAGCCGGCTCGAAGGCCTGCAGAGCCCGGAACTCGTGCTGATGTTCGTGCCGGTCGAGGGTGCGTTCCTCGAAGCGCTGCGCCGCGACCAGAACCTCTACGACGATGCGTTCAAGCAGAAAATCGTGCTGGTCGGCCCGGGCAATCTGCTTGCGTCCCTGCGGCTCGTTGCGCAGATCTGGCGTACCGAGCAACAGAACCGCAACGCGCAGCTGATCGCCGACCGCGCGGCGAACCTCTACGACAAGTTCGTCGGCTTCGTCGACGACATGGGCAAGGTGGGCGAGGCGCTCGATCGCGCGCAGAAACAGCACCAGTCGGCGCTGGGCAAGCTTTCCCAGGGCAAGGGCAATCTGGTGCGCAGGGTCGAGGAGTTGCGCCGGCTCGGCGTCGCGCCGTCCAAGCGCTTGCCGCCGCCATTGCTGGATGCATCCAGCGACGAAGCATCCGACGACGCTGAAAACGAAAACGGCGCGGAATAACCGCGCCGTTGTTCGAATCCTGATACTGGAAAATTAGGGGCCGGGTTCCGGGCCTTCGTGGAAAACGGGAGCAGCTTCGAGTTTGTAGTCGTCGTCTGGCGACACATTCCCTGGCTTCATGTAGCTCTTCCGATAGCCATAAAGGAAATAGAAGATAAGGCCGATTCCGCCCCATACCGGAAATACCAGCTTGGCAGTTGTCGGCAAGAAGAAGAACAAAACGATGCATCCGATCACAGACATCGGACCAACGATCCAGACGAGCGGTGTGCTGAACGGGCGTTTACGATCCGGATCGCTTCGGCGCAACATCATCACTGCGAGCGAGACCACCAGGAAGGCGAAGAGCGTACCGGAGTTCGAGATGTCCGCTAGCTTGCCCACGGGCAGAAAGGCGGCGCCGATGATCACGCCAAGGCCGGTCATCATGGTGACGATATGTGGTGTCTTGAAGCGGGGGTGTACCTTGCTCAGGATGGGCGGCAGGAGTCCGTCTCGGGACATTACAAAGAAGATTCTGGTCTGGCCAAAGATCATTGTCAGGATGACGGAAGGAAGGGCAAGGAACGCAGCAAGGGCCACGAGGTTTCCTGCCACTCCGAAGTTGATCCAGCGAAGTACGTCAGCAAGTGCTTCGCCGGAGCAAGAGACAATGTGGTTCTGGCCGGCGGCCGCGAGTTCCTTACAGCGCGCCGTCAATTCGGCGGAGCCTGGCGATAGCCATACACCATGAGCATCCATCACCGGGTTCGCACCAACCGAGCCGATGACGCCCACTGCCACCAACATGTAAAAAATGGTGCAGATCACCAGGGAACCAATTAGCCCGATCGGAATATTCCTCTGCGGGTTGTTGGTTTCCTCGGCTGCGGTCGAGACCGCATCGAATCCGACGAATGCGAAGAAGATCGAAGCGGCCGCACCGATGATGCCCGGGGTGCCCAGTGGCGCGAACGGGTGGAAATTCGCGTCGTGGGCGACAGGCACGGCAAGGACAATGAACAGAGCCAAGGCGACGATCTTGATCGACACCAGAATTGCGTTGACCGTAGCGCTTTCCTTGGTGCCCCGCACCAACAAGACGGTGACCAGGAATCCAATGACGACAGCCGGGAGGTTGATGTAGCCGCCATCAGACCAGCCGTTGGCGAGAGTCGCGGGTATGGTGATGCCAAGGCTGTGGTGGAAGAGGCCAACGGCATATTTTGACCATCCTACACAGACGGCGCTTGCTGCGACCGCGTATTCGAGGATCCGCGCCCAGCCCACAAGCCATGCCACAAACTCGCCCAAGACTGCGTAGGAGTATGTGTAGGCTGACCCGGATACGGGCACCATTGATGCCAATTCGGCGTAACAAAGCGCCGCAACTGCACAGACAAAGCCAGCTATGACAAAGGAAATCGTCATGCCCGGGCCGGATTTTTGCGCGGCCTCAGCCGTCAGAACGAAAATACCGGTACCAATGATCGCGCCGATGCCCAGCATGGTCAGTTGGAAGGCGCCGAGTTGCCGCTTAAGCGACTTCTTCTCGGCTGTTCTTAGAATCTGGTCAAGCGACTTGATGCGCCAGAACAACATGCGGACTCCCCCGAGGCATTAATGATTGACGGCGCATAGGCCGCCGCATGAGCGTCCGCCTTGCGGACTGCGCGTAACCTTAGCCTGCGCGGGCTGATGCCACAAGCGCCGCGAGGGCACGGCGGCTATCCTGTCGGCCATCTCGTTTAGCCGGGCCTTCACATGGATGATGAACGCCGCAGATTCGCCGATGCTTTGGCCGACTATCGCCAGCGCTGGCCCGGGGAAACCGCGGTCGCGGACTTCCAGGAGTTCCTGGTCGAGCACTCCGATGCATTCGAACGGGAACTGGCGATCGGGCATTTCACGGGTTCGGCGTGGCTGGTCAGCGCGGACGGATCGCGCGTCCTGCTGACCCACCACCGCAAGCTGAATCTATGGCTGCAGCTGGGCGGACATGCCGATGGCGATACCGACCTGATGCGCGTCGCGCTGCGCGAGGCCGAAGAGGAGTCTGGTCTGGATGGATTGATCGTCGAACCGGAAGTCTTCGACCTCGATCGCCACCGCATTCCTGCGCGTGGAGACGATCCCGAGCATTGGCATTACGACGTGCGCTACGTGGTGCGTGCGGGCGCGAACGAAGCGTTCGTCGTCAGCGACGAATCGCATGCGCTGGCGTGGCGGGAGATTGTCGAGGTTGCAAGGGATCTAGCGGCAGATGCTTCGGTGCGAAGGATGGCTGGGAAATGGCTACAACGTATCAGCGCGAAGAACGACTAAGTACGGTTTGAAAAATCTTTGCTCGTCACCCCAGCGCAGGCTGGGGTCCAGTTCTTGATTTTATCTTTGGTGGATCAAAGACAGAACTGGATCCCAGCCTTCGCTGGGATGACGAGCTAAGCTCTATTGAGACCTTCCTAGCCGCTGGGAAATTTATCCGAAGTCCCGCCTGCCGAGGCTCCCGACGACCTCAAACCCTGCCCGCAAACTCCCCCGTCATCGTATTCACCCAAACGCGCTCACCGGTGCTGATGTATTCGGGCACCTGGATCTCGATGCCCGTGTTCAGGCGCGCGGGTTTCGGGCGTTTGGTCGCGGTGCCGCCTTTCAGTTCCGGAGCGGTTTCGACGACGGTCAGGGTGACGCTTGCCGGTATCAGCAGGCCAACCGGCGCTTCATCGATGATCTGGATGTAGCACTCCTCCAGTCCTTCGGCAAGATAGCCCGCATTGTCGCCGACGACATCCGCGTCGAGCTGGTACGGCGTGTAGTCCTCGGCGTCGAGGAACACGAACGCGTCGCCATCCTTGTACGAGTACGTCGCCATCCGCCGCGTGAGTTCGACTTCCTTCACCTCGTCGTCGCCGCCAAGGTTGAGGTCGAACTTGTTGGCGCCGGGCACGCTGTACAGCGTGAGCCGGATCTTCAAATTGCCGCCACGACCCTGCGGCGAGCTGCGCTCGATGTCGCGCACCTGGTAGACGGTGCCGTTGTGTTCGATGACGTTGCCCTTCTTGGTTTCGGAAGCTCTCATTGATGCATTGCCTGGTTGGGTTCGGATTGGGTTATGTAGCCGTGCGCGGCCAGGAAGATCCGTTCGCGCGCGAGCGCGTTGGCAAGATCCACGGGATCCGGATCGATCTCGCCTTCCTGGTCCTTGAGATTGCGCGTGAGCAGATGCCCGACCTTCGGATAGAGCGCGAGTTCGCAGGTCGCGTGCAGGGCCTGCAGGCGTGCGCAAAAGCGCTTCGCCGCATCAACCGGCGTTGTATTGTCCAGTTCGCCCTGCACGAGCAGGGTCGGTGCCGTCGATACGTCCAGATGCGTCAGCGGCGAATAGTCGATGGCTCGCGCGCGTCCGTGCAACAGCCCGGCATAGCGATCGATCGCGGTGTCGACCATCGGCGATACCAGCACCATCAGGTCTGGGCGGACCTGGGCCTTTTCGCCGGAGCTCTTCGGACAATCGATGGTCGCCGCGGCGGCGACGAGCTGTCCGCCTGCCGACTCGCCATAACCAGCGACGCGATGGGGATCGACATGCAACGTCTTCGCATGCTTCCGGACCCACGCGAACGCGGCACAGGTGTCGGCGAGCGCGTCGACCGGGGTGACGTGTTCGTTCGACAGCCGGTAGTCGATCGCGATTGCGACCATCCCGAGGCTGGCAAACCGCTGCGCGTCCTTGAAATTGAATTGCGCGCTGCCTTCCTCGAAGCCGCCGGGATGGACCACCACGATCGCGGCGGAACGCGCGCCGGTCTTTTCCACTTTCGCAGGCGCGAACACGAAGGCTCGCAGCGATTGCCCTTCGACGGTCCGGTAGACCAGCGATTCGGGCGTCGGGGACGCGTCCGCGAACGCGTTGCCCGCAAGCAGCACGAGCACGAGCGCACAAACTGCACGCGGCGCGCGCAGCGCTCGTTGACAAAGGCCGATCGCTTTCGTCACTTCGGCGCGAGCCTCACAGCGCCGTCAAGCCGGATCGTCTCGCCATTGAGGTAACGCGTCTGCAGGATGAAACCGACCAGGTCGGCGAATTCCTCGGGACGGCCCAGGCGCGACGGAAACGGGATCGATGCGCTCAGCGATTTCTGCACATCGTCGGGCATGCCATCGACCATCGGCGTCCAGAAGATGCCGGGCGCGACGGTCATCACGCGGATGCCGAAACGCGCGAGTTCGCGCGCCATCGGCAGCGTCATGCCGACCACGCCACCTTTCGATGCGGAGTACGCCGCCTGGCCGATCTGGCCTTCGTACGCTGCGACGCTTGCAGTGTTCACGATCACGCCGCGCTCGCCGTCGTCGCCTGCTTCGTTGTGTTGCATCAGCGCGGCGGCGGCCTTGGATACGTTGAAGCTGCCGATCAGGTTCACGCCGACGGTGCCGGCGAAGTTCTTCAACGGCATCGCCGCGTCGCGACCGAGCACGCGGCCGGCGCCGAGGATGCCGGCACAGTTGATCGTCGCGTTGAGCCCGCCGAGGAAGTCCTTCGCGGCGGCGACGTTCGCCTCCACTCCGGCTTCATCGGTCACGTCGGTGCGGAAGTAATGCGCGTTGGCTTCGCCGAGTTCGGCAACTGCGCTGGCGCCCTTGTCGTCGTTGACATCGAACAACGCGACCTTGCCGCCGTGCTTGACGAGGTGCTGGGCGACCGCAAAACCGAGGCCGGAAACGCCGCCGGTGACGACGGCGCGAATGGTATTGAGCTGCATGGGAATCCGTGGGCGGGAAAACCGCCATTTTAACGGATTGTGGTGGCCGGATGCCCGAGGATGGTTTCATCGCGGCCCGACTCGACTTCATGACGGACTTGAATGCCTTCTTTCCGTTCGATCTTCGCCGTGCTGAAGTCGGTGAACGGAAACCCCTATTCGGTCTTCACCGTTCTGCATTGGGTGAAGGAAAGCTGTCCAGACTGCCTTCATCGTTCTGCATTGGGTGAAGGAAAGCTGTCCAGACTGCCTTCATCGTTCTGCATTCGGTCAAGGGAATCCTGCGTTCGGGCTTGACCACCGTGCGCTCGGTGCAGTCGAACCTACGTTCGGTCTTGACCGTCCTGCTTTCGGTCAAGTCGAACCTGCGTTCCGTCCTCACCGTTCTGCATTTGTTGAAGGGAAGCCTGCGTTCGGTCTTGGCCGTTCTGCATGCGGTGAAGGGAAACCTGCGTTTGGTCTTGACCGTTCTGCATTCGTTGAAGGGAAGCCTGCATTCGGCCTTTATCATCTACGTTCGGTGAAGGGAATCCTGCATTCGGGCTTCACAGTTCTGCATTCGGTGAAGGGAAAGCTGCGTTCGGCCTTTGACGTGCTGCGATCGGTCAAGGGAAAGCTGCGGTCTGGCTTTGACGTGCTGCGATCGGTCAAGGGAAAGCTGCGGTCGGCCTTTGACGTGCTGCGATCGGTCAAGGGAAAGCTGCGGTCGGGCTTGACCGAATGGCGGGAAATCGGGGCTGGATGCGGTCAGATCGAGGCTGTCGTCGCTACCGATTCAGCACTGCAACTTCGAGATGACAAGACTTGAGCTTTTTGCGAGAAGGGCGTCTAAAGCCGAAGCAGGTAAAAGCTGTCGCAGCCCCCGTGCCCGGTTGCGCCCATCGATGCGGAAATCCGCTCGAAACCGGTGCGCTCATACAGGCGCATCGCCGCGTCCATGCCGCCCAGGGTTTCCAGGTAGCAGCGGTGGAATCCGTGCATCCGCGCTGCGTCGAGGCAGCGCTCCATCAATGCCGCGCCGGCGCCGAGGCCGCGCAGTTCCGGCAGGAAATACATCTTGCGCAGCTCGCAGACGTCGTCCTCGCCGCCTTCCAGTGGTGCGATTCCGCCGCCACCCATCACCTTGTCGCCGCTTTCGACGACGAAGTACGCGCAGCGCGGCGCGGAGTACGCGCGGTGCATCCAGTCGACTTCGGGATCGTTGATCGCGAATCCGTCACCGCAGGCGCCGAACTCGGGCATCACCGTGCGGATGATGTTGGCGACGGCCTCGTTGTCGTCGGAGCGGATGGGACGGATGTAGAAGGGCTCGTTCATGGATGGTCCGGTTGTTTGTAGATGTGGCCAGCCTTCATCACGAAGGCGACGTGCTCGATTGCGTGGAGGTCGCTGAGTGGATCGCCTTGCACGGCGATGAGGTCGGCATCGAAACCCGGCACGATGCGGCCGAGTTCCTTCTGCTTGCCAAGGATGCGCGCATCGATCGTGGTCGCGGCGCGCAACGCCTGCAAATTCGTCATGCCGAGCTTCGCCATCCACTCGACCTCGCGCCAGTTGGTGCCATGGGTGAACACGCCGACATCGCTGCCGCAGCCAATGGTGACGCCGGCCTTGAGCGCATTGTGGAATGCCTCGGCGGCCTGGGTCATGCGTTCCGTTGGCGGGGTCTTGCCGGCGACGTAATGGTCGAAATATTCGGAATACGCCTCCGCTGCGGTCAATGTCGGCAGGTAGGCGATGCCGTGCTGTTGCATCAGGCGGAATGTGTCGAGGCTGCCGCCATAGCCGTGCTCGATGGTGTCCACGCCGGCGGCGATCGCAAGCCGCATGCCCGCATCCGTTGTCGCGTGGACCGCGACGGGTTTGCCCGCGGCATGCGCGACTTCGACGGCGGCCTTGAGTTCGGCGAGCGTGAAGGTCGGGCGCGCATCGCCATCGGCTGTCCAGCGATAGTCGGCATACACCTTCACCCAGTCGGCGCCGTGGGCGATCTGGTCGCGTACGGCACCCAGCATCGCATCGACGCCGCTGACCGCTGCGGCTCCCTGCGGCAGGTCGAGATCTGGACGGAAGCCTTTCGGGCCGGGACCGTAGGAGTCCGTCGCGACAATCGCGCGCGTCGCGACGAACACGCGCGGGCCCGGGATCAGGCCTTCGTCGATCGCGCGCTTGATCGACACGTCGGCATAGCCGGCGCCCTCGGTGCCAAGGTCACGCAGCGTGGTGAATCCCGCCATCAACGTCGCCCGCGCATGGTCGGCGGCTTCGAGGGTGCGATAGCTCTCGGATTCCTTCAGCACCTGGTCGTTCCACAACGTTTCGTTGTACGGATGCAGGAGCAGGTGCGAGTGGATATCCATCAGGCCCGGCAACAAGGTCGTGCCCGGGAGATCGATGCGTTGCGCGTTGGCGGGCGGCCGCATCGTGCTCACCGGTCCGACCGCTGCGATCGCGCCGTCATGGACGAGCACGGCCCAGCCGGCGTGGACTGCGTCGTCGTCGCCGGTCCAGACATTCGCGGGAAGCAACAGCCAGTCGCCGTGCGTTGCCGAGGCTGCGAATGCCGGCAGGGCCGACAACAGCAGCGCGCAACAAAATGCTGCATCGCGGATCAGCTTGCTCACCGCCACTGGCATGGATTTCCCCCGACGTTCATGGGGATTCTATTGGGTCGGCACGTGCATGTCTTTTCCCTTCTCCCCTCGGGAGAACATGGCGCGCAGCGCCGGATGAGGGGATCTTCCGACAGCGAATCTTTCAAGAGCGCCTGAAACAACGAGAGCTTTCCCTCATCCGCCCGTCGGGCACCTTCTCCCGGGGGGAGAAGGATGTTGATGCCGTCGATCAATCATTCTGCCGCGCGCGCGCGCGTGACCCGGCTACCGGTTTCCTTGTGCAACTGCGTCGCGAGCCACGCGCCCGTTGCGATCAGCGCGTCAAGATCGATGCCGGTGTGCAGGCCCAGGCCGTGCAGCATGTAGACGACATCCTCCGACGCGACGTTGCCGCTCGCGCCGTGCGCATACGGGCAGCCGCCGGTGCCGGACACCGACGAATCCACCACTGCGATGCCTTCCTCGAGGCAGGCGAGGATGTTCGCGAGCGCCTGGCCGTAGGTGTCGTGGAAATGCACGGCGAGCGCGCTGATCGGAACTTCCTGCGCGACCGCGTGCAACATCGCGCGCGCCTTGCCCGGCGTGCCGATGCCGATGGTGTCGCCCAGCGAGATCTCGTA
>Ga0157374_10003667_pt1 | contig 12911 bp, 11 predicted proteins | sample M25metaG_FD_115308 | JGI IMG/M metagenome (GOLD analysis project Ga0157374, IMG submission 115308) | Miscanthus rhizosphere microbial communities from Kellogg Biological Station, Michigan, USA - M2-5 metaG | ecosystem: Host-associated > Plants > Roots > Rhizosphere > Soil | place: USA: Michigan...
AATAACAATCACTGGTAATAACCTTAGCGCGGCGTCCACCAAACTGGTCCAGGGCGCAAATACCTATAACGGCACAAGCTGTAGCGCTACAGCTACGCAGCTAAAATGTACCTACAATTTGACCGGGATTTCGACAGGGACAGCACAGCTAGTGGTCACTAATGCTGCTGGCACTTTGACACTACCGGTAACGCCGCAAGGGGGCTTTAATGTTGCGTCTTAATAGCAACGAACAAGGCTTTACGCTCATCGAGCTGCTAGTGAGTATTACGATTATGGCGGTTATTGGCATAGCTTTCCTAGTGTTTTTTAAGAGCTCACTATTCAACTATTTAAACCTGCAAGCTGACGCAACCAACGTTACCGAAATCAATTCCCAGGCAATGCGTATTTCTACGGTTTTACGGGGTACGACGGGCATCAACAGCGCTGCCGCCAACGACATAAGCGTCTATTCCTATTTCTACCCTTCGGATACCTATGTTTCATTGGTGCATTACTATTTGCAGACTTCCGGTGGCATTACCAAAGTGCTTGCCGACGTTACGCCTATGACCGCCAACCCGCCAATAGGTTCTTTAATTACGGCCAGTGAAAAAACCTACACCATTATTGATAACTATTATCAGCCCAGCGGCAGCACGTTATTTACCTATCTTGATTCTGGCGGTAATGCGCTAACACTACCAATCACCGATCTGCAAACAATCAAAGGTATGCAGGTAAATCTAGCAGCTAAAGGCGCTAACGGCAGCAACCAGGCACTAAACGTACAAGTAAGTCTGCGAAATAGGAAAACGAACTTATGAAACGTATTATACTTCATAAGCGCCAAGACGGCTTCATTTTGCCAGCCGTGCTTGCTCTTATCATCGCAGCTTCAATACTGGGTGGGGCTGTATTAACGGTGATTCTTAATAACTTCTTTGTAGTTAGCAATAATGTACAAAGCCAGCAGGCCTTTAATATTGCTGAAGCAGGCATTAACTACTATTTATGGCATATGGCGCACAACGGTACTGACTACAAAGACGGTGGCACTACACCCGCTACGCCTGATGCGACGCTCGGCTACGGCCCGTATGTCCATAATTACATCGACAGCAACGCCCAAAATGCCGGTACCTATACGCTATGGATCAAGCCGCAAGGTGGTGGTTCGACAATTGCTACGGTCCGCTCGATCGGCAAGGCTGCCGGCAGTAATATTACGCGGACCGTGCAAGCACAGATTGGTGCGGCTTCATTTGCGAGCTACGGCTTGGTTGCAGATACCGAATTCTGGTTTGGCTCCAACGAATCTGCTAATGGCCCCGTATTCTCAAACGTAGGCGTGCACATGGATGGCTCCAATAGTGATGTGGTCGGCAGTGCTAATGCTACCTATGTGCCACAAGCCCAGTATGGTGGCAATGGCAGCTCGCATGCTGGTGTGTGGTGTGATACGTCGGTCACAACGCCAAACTGTAATACGCGCGATAAAAGTAACTGGCTGTACCCAAAGACCTCAGTTGACTTCAACCAGGTATCCGGCAGTCTATGTACCATGAAAAAGACCGCCTTCGCCGACTACGCGAGCACTTCAGGACTGGCCGGCCAAGCAAATGCTTGCACACAGACGCCCACGACGCGGACCAATGCTTACATACCACAGTATTCGTCTAGTGGCAGCTTTAGCTCAACACAGGGCTATCTCATACAGCTTAATAACAATGGCACGTATGACCTATATAAAGTAAGCGGCGAAAACGACCGCCAAACTACGTATACCAGCGCGCTTACCAAAACCACTGTTGCTACTGGAATTGCGCTGCCTCCGTCTGGCGTGATCTTTGTAGAAGACAATGTGTGGGTGCGAACCAATCCGACGTTCCACGGGCGTGTCAGCATTGCTTCCGGGCGACTCGCGACCAATAACAGCACCGATATTACTATTGCCGATCAGATGCTGTATAGCGCCAAAGATGGCAGTGATTCGATTGGCCTAATTGCTGAGAAAAATGTGCTGATAGCACCGTACGCTCCGCCGACAAGCGGTGCCTTTAACTTTGAGATAGATGCGGCCGCGTTAGCACAGAGTGGTTCGGTTACCTGGCCGCAGTACTACGACGGCACCAATACGTGTACTCGCGGCTGGGCGTCGAGTAACCAAACCTTTACCTTCTATGGCTCAGTAGCTACCCGGCAAGACTGGACCTGGAACTATTCGGGCGGCAGTTGCGGCGACCGGGTTAAAGATACCTCAACGGGAACTTATTACTCTGGTATAGAACACACCAATACCACGTACGATTACAACCTGCAGTACGCGCCGCCACCGAGCTATCCGGTAACGGGCTCGTACAATATTCTTAGTTGGCGGGAAGTGCTAACACACCCATAATGTATGTAGCAATATGCTTACCCTCAGCCTCACTTAAATGTGTGCTTCTGCTGCAGGTAATACATAAAAGATAGTAGGCTGGCGGCTACTAGAAAAACGCAACCAACCTGCAGATCTATGTACGACTTGCTGCGGCCTAGTAGTGAAGGTTCATTAGACCCCCTATGTGCTACAAAGGAAAGCACCAAAATTATCCCCATTAGTGTAAACGTGTAACTAGCCCATTTTGTTACCATACCGTAGCCCGGCATAGTGCCTGATTTCTTATCGCCGCTACTCTTTACTGGTACTTTACGCTTATTGAGACGGAGGCTCCATAAAACTCCTAGCCCGAGTAGCTCAAAGGGCGCTATAGCTAACTGTACAAGCTCTAGCCACCCAAGGGTCTCGCTATGAGTAAACGTACCTAGTGCAACCAATAAAACAAAAATTACAATAGCTGAAAGAGTGAGTTTCTGCATATTTTACACCGTATTACTGCCTCTTTCTTTAATTAGTTGCAATCCAGCAAATTAGTAGAAAGTAGGCTAGCGGTTCTTGTCTGGTAGGATGCTACAAATCCAAGATCGTCTGGGATGTAATTGTAACAGTTAATCCCATCCGTCATTGCAATTATCGGAGCTATGGTGCGACGTTGTTGCTGTGTGTACTGTCCAAGTAAGCTTATTGTAAACGCGGCCGATCTGTTGGTAATGATACTATTTGTGGATGTGTCCAGCAATCCTATCTTGGCATAAGTCGATGTTGAATTAAACTGTCCAATCTTAGCCCAGCCGTCGGAATTATCATCGTAATCCGATAATCCAAGGGTTGCTTCGCTGGCAGTAATATTTCGCTCTATGAATATATCTGAACTGGATTCGCCTAATGCAGGGTTGCCAGTGCGTAATCTATAGAGTGCCTGAACATTGTCTGGTATGGAGTCACTGTCAACATCTGAATCGGAGGGCTCGGTTCGACATGTATCTGAATTGGTACTGGTTGTTGTAAGTGAAGTCGACGATGTTGTAGTGACGGCTACCAATGAGGATGGCGTAAGTGTGATACATCCGTTGTTTGGGCTCCGAGCTGAAATGACGGGCACATATTCATCATAAGTATTTTCTGTCAGCCCAATGTCATTGACTTTAATGCTTGCGAGTGGAGCTTGTTGTGAGGTCGTAGTGACGCCTATAAGACTCCATCCGTCCGCGTTCGCATCGTAATCGGTGACTCCAAGCATACTTGATGCAAGCGCAACATTTCGTTCAAGATATATATCATCTGCTGATTCACCGTTGGCTGGATTGCCTTGTCTCGCTCTATATAGCTGGCTTATGTCGCTTGGTGCGCGGCCTATAGTATCATCACAGGCGTCATCTACTCCGTCTTGATCTATGTCATGGTTTGATGGGCCGGTCAGTACGCAGCTTGCCGCAGAATCGGCACTGCCGTCGCCATTAAAATCGTTTGGAACATTACCGATTGCTATGGCTTGATATACATCAACAGGCTGTTCGGCTACATTTGTGCCAGTTATATCTAGAGTATGTAGCCCGTTATCAACGCCAGATGGTATAGCAGCGGTCACTGTTAGATTCCCTTGCGAATCTGTTGTAAAGGTACCTAGAATCGTCGGTGTTGAGTGGAGGGTAACGGTATATGAAGCATTTGGCTTAAAGGTTGAATCATTCTGGCTAATGGTAAAGTCTAGGCCAGTGTTTTTATATCCAGTATCAGGTATCTGGTTGTCCAATATTGGAACGCTTATGGGGTTATTATCTGAAGTTGTGTAGGGGCCAAGTAGAGATTGGGCCGTCGTCGAATTTCTGGAGGGCTGAACCGCAGAGCTACTAACACCAGGAGCGTAGATAGTGAAATTACTAGTAGCGCTACTGATAGCGCTTTGAAGATACTTTTGGCCTAAAGAATTGGGGTGAAAACTCTCTGATCCGATCACATGAAGCACTTCTTGGCCGTAGGTAAGCCCATTCATAGCTAGATTGCTAGTGCTGCCGTCACAGAGCTCGTGCCCATTAAACGCAGTGCTCACATCAACATATGCTACCCCTGAACTTAGGGCGGCTTGCTGGATGGTGTAATTTAAGTGGTCTATCAGCGTATTGGAAAGACTGATCTCCTCGCTGTTTAGGTGTACATTATCAGCACATGAACCGGAGCTGTCGGCAATATGAGGGTAGCCAATAGCGTAAATTTTAGTTGTGGATTTGGCTGCGTCTCCAACAGATGAATAGGTTGCTACTAGTTTGTTGTATTCATTATCAATTTCGTCAATTAGACCTATCCTAGCATCATATGAATTAAAACATGTTCCCGGTTTAACGCACTCTGTAAGCTTTTGCTTAAAGCCAATATCATTGCCTCCAATGCCGATGGTGATGATATTGGGTTGAGAAGTAAGCACTTTATTAACTTGACTTGTAAGTCCTGGCATCCAGTCGCCCAATGAGTTAGGCGTTGGTTGAATGGGGTACTGCGCATGACCGGTTATATCCTTTGAGGTTGCGCCAGAACAGGCAATGGAATGAAAGTTGGTATAATTCTGCGATGTAGCGATGCGGTACGAGTAGCTCTTAGTAGAGAGGTGGCATTTATTGTTAGAAGTATCAGTGCCAAGTTCATAACTATATGCACCTTCTCCTGAGGAAAAAGAATCCCCCAAAGCTAGGTACTGCTGCGTTGTTACCGCATGTCCGTATGAAGTGAGGGCATATTTTGTATATCCTACTGAAGGCAGGTGAGTATACGCATATAGTGTGTCGTCATCGGCAAAGCGGATGTTAGTAGCGGCATTTGTGCCGGGTCCAGAGCTAGACCAAGTCGGCCATAGATTTTTCATATCACATGAAACGGGTCCTGAAATTGTAGCAGGAACTGTGCCACATGTATCCATATCATACATTTCTAACCTGTTTTGACCGGGCGAAGATAAGGCAACCATCCTCCCATCATCTGATATTGCTAGAAAACCTGCTAGGTTATAGTTGCCATTAAAATAATAGAAGGAACTACCAAATGGAGTGACAACATGAGATTGTAAATTTATACGGAGTAGTCCTACGCCTGGATCGTCAACGACTAAATACTTCCCATTAGATGAGAAAGCCATCGTATTATAGTTTAGATTTAGTTGATGGCCTGCTGTGTCAGATAACGGATCCTGAAGAGGGGTATTTATTTGATACGAAACGGTTCCCGTTGGAGTTAGCGGTGATCCGCCCACAGTAGTAGTAAGGTGTTGCGTAAAATTATAGTTGAAACTCAAACGGGACAATCCATACTGGCCACTGGTGAGTGAGAGGATAGTGTTTGTATTGGGTATGGGAATTAATGCGTTTTTATTATTAATGTCCTGCAGGGGGCCTGCCACATCACCGATCTGAAGATAGCTTGAGATTGTTTCAAAGCCGTAAGGCATTGTCCTTGTACATTGGTTAGACCAATTCTCGGAATTGGAATAGATAGTTCTTTTCTTGGTCTTTATAGACATGTATTCACATGGCTGGCCGTCTGAATTGGTCGGTATTGAGGTCATACCGCTCTCCAATTGCGTGACGGTAGGGTTATTATTTGAGAACCAAGCTGACGAACTGGTTGCGCCAACGGCAAATGGCAGGTTCCCAAGTAGAAGGGACAAGCTGAATGTAATAGCCGATATCGTGTAGGTAAACTTTATTCTAGCTCGTTGCTTCATATAATCACCTATATTAATAATTTGATTATCGCATTATCTTAAGCAAAAGCACAGTTATAACATATCCAATGGCAATTATATACTTGACGTTACCAAAACCAAAAAGAGGCTATTTGGCCTTCTTTTTGGGTGGTGGGGTTTGGGCGATCTTTTTAACAGCTTTTTTGAAAGATGCGTTGATCTTTAACCGCTTTTCAGCGGGGCTGTCCTTAGCTTGATCTTCACTAATTTGTTGAGCGAGCTTCTGTAAGTCTTCTTCTGTAGGTTTCTTCTTTTCCACATCTTCTCCTTAAGTTATTGCAGAGTACTAACTTGGTGAACGTTTTCTGCCTCAAACCATGAACGAAGTGTGGACATGGCTTGACTATCTAGACTGGAAAGTGTCAGTAGGGCTAGACGGTTCTTTGCACGCGAACAGCATACATACAGGAGATTTAAGGTTCTCTGATACCGGGCTAGATTCCTCTGATTGCCGCTAAAGACATCGTTGAAGTTATACATGGGCCACACGCCATCCTCTATAACTACCAATACATTTTCATACTCAGCCCCTTTGACGCCATGCTTAGTCGAAAAGGGTGTTTGTTCCTTGATATATTGGTAAATATTAACGACTTCTTGGTAGGAAACATCCATCAGGGAGTCGTAAAACTCTTTCTTCTTTTGATACTCCTCCGGCAACGGCTGCCGCGAGATGTCGGTTTCGAAATCCTCAATACTTTGCGGTTTAGTGAGTAGACCATTTTGAAAAAGGTAGGCGAAAACGTCTTTGATCTTTGCACTCGCTCGGAGCTGCTTCAAATGTTCGACCTGTTCTTTAATCTCTCTTTTGTGTTGGTGCTTCGAAAACCTAAACCCCTCCTTGCCTAGAAGCTGGATAAAATCACCATATTTCTTGGTATCGTAGGCAAAGATTAAATCTTCTATCTTCTGGAAAAAGATACTAAACTCTTCGTCGCTTTTTAAGAGTCTGTCACGATAAAAAGGAATGGTATCATAGGTGCTCAAAAGGTTTGGGTAGTCAAGCTTGCCTGCTATACCCTTGTGTGTAAGCATCAATACCTTTGTCTTTGTCGGCTGCCAGCCTTTATCGGACGTAAGATAGTTAAAGACTTTTCCATAATCACTGTTATTAGAATTAGTACCGCAAAAAACCAACGCTTCGCCCTGGACGTTATGGCCAGCGGCTACCTGTTGAAGCGTTGGGCGTATATTGTTCAGTAGTTGAATTACCGTAAGAGAACAGCGAAAATTCTCTTGCTTGGTGATGGTCTGCAAGCGCTCGTCATTTATTGCCCCCACACCTTGCTCGTATATCTTTTGCATTGAATCGCCAAAGAAGCCTATCACCACTTTGCCGGAATTAAGCCTAAGAAGTTGGTCGAGCAAAAGATCGACAGTTCTTTTCTCGGTATCCTGGTATTCATCTACGAATATATAGGGATACTTACTTGCAACTATTTTTGCTATTTTCGGATAAGCTTCGAAAAGCTTGCTTGAGAACTCAATAACGTCATTGTGAGTTATCTGACCTCTCTCGAAGTTCCTGCCATACTGAGAATATGTAACTGTAACGTCTTTAATCTTTGTCTCTAAATCTCCAACCGGATTTCGCTCATTGGCGGCGTTAAAGTCAAGAATAGCCTTCTTGAGTTCAGTCTGGTAGTTTTTCATTACGTGCCACAGGAATTCGTGGATGGTGCCTACAAAGACCAGGGGGTTATTATCGATACGGTTGATAATCTCGTCTTTGGCAATGTTGGTATAGGTGATGCAAGTAATCTGGCGATCTTTCCCTTCAAGCGTAGAGGCCTCCTCATTTAGAATGTATTTCAAAGTTTCTATTAGTGACCACGTTTTGCCCGAACCGGCACCAGCCTCCACTAAGAAGCTTTGCTTATTGTTTATTGCCGCAGCGATTTGATCAGGAGCGGTCTCTGGCATCATTCGCTCCTCCTAGCCATTCAAGCCCTTCCGCAATATATTTGGGGGTCTGCCACCCAGGGAGGGTAATAATATCAAACGCAAAATCGGTCTTCTTATCAATCTTAGCGGCGATATTATAGGATTCGTCCTTAATCTCCTGTTCGCTACGGGATTGCCCGTTTGACTGAAATATGGCACCGACAGAAAGGGAGTCGATATTGGTCCCCAAGGTAGCGGCATTGCGAAGTATGAAAGCTTGCTCAAAGCTTCTGCCTGTTTGCGTCTCTCCTTCTTCTGGTATTTGATATGTGACTCTGATTCTGTCGGCGGCCTTTCCATCTAAAGTCACAGCAAGAAGGTCACTGATAGCTTCTTTTTGAGGTAGCCATTTCTTCAGGGTAGCGTTACTTGTAATTGCACTCGCCTGCTCTACCTTACATGCTGCATGGTGACCAGTTGGCTCAACAGAGTCTATATCAGTGATGATTAAAGTCTGGACGTTTAAGAACTCGAGAAGCCGTTTGAAGTTAAGGGCATACGCACCACCAACTTCAATAATCGAGATATATTGATGCAATAAGTCCGATGAGACCTGCTTAATCATTTCTGGAAGCAGCAACCTCTCAACTGTTCCCTCGATCAGTATGACTTTATCTGCAAAAAACATATCGCACTTATGCAAAGTCATATATTGCTCTAGAAAGTTGATACTATTAGGGTCTGCTTTATTCTGCTTCTTCTTGAAATCTGACAGGTTTTTGACTTGGAGCGGCTTAACCGAGTTGTCAAAGTACCTAATACAGTCAAACCCGCTTTCGGATACGATGTGAGATGAGTGTGTCGTAACTACTATTTGAACATTCCACCCGTCTTTTTTAGCCACAAAATCCTTTATGTTTTTTATAAACACGTACTGCATTTGAGGGTGTAGATGAGCCTCTGGCTCCTCTACGAAAATAATCTGGAAGCTAGGCTTAACATCGCGTTTCGCAAACTCTTCATAGAAACTTATAAAGCGTAGGATTGTAAATATAAGTTTGGTATAGCCGAGGCCATTATGGGCTTCAGGCAATAAATCATCTTTTTCGCCCTGGCTATAGAATAGTTGAGTATTACCCTTAATGATTTTCTCGGCCTCAAAGAGTGAGACGATTTTTAGTTCTTGTAGGTTGGCACCTGTCCCAATACCGAAGCTCTTTAAGTCCTCAAATATAGAAGAAAATAGATCAATGTATCGCTTGTCTAGGTCTTTTGATATTTCTGCAAGCGCCTGCTTAATACTTTCTACTTGGCTGTTGTCGTCACTATTCAGCCTGTAATAATCTTCAAAGCCTTTAGATAAGCCTTTTGTCTTATCTACCGAGAGGTCGTCGAGTTGGTTCTGGGCATAAATGAAGCCAGTTAAGAATACATTAGCAACATCCTTTTTAGTTACCACGCAGCTATTCGTGGGATCTTCGGCGTCTACGGCCATTAGAACATCACTATAAAACTTAGAGTAATTTTTTCTGACGAACTTTACTACATCCTCGTCATATTTACTTTTGACCTTTTCGTATTCTCTAAAAAATAACTCTGGGCGGGCAATAGAATAGCGGCAAACAAGAAGTGCGTCTTTACGATCTTCGTCCAAATCCATAATGAGCTTCGAGAGGGAAGCCAGGTCATCGGCTTCCTCGTACTGAATGTACAGCCTAAGTTCTATCTTTGGTAACAATTCCTTAAATGCCGCTTCTTTCGCGGCTATATCATCCTCGTCAGCGTTCTCGGTCTTTGCAGACTGATATTCTAAGAACTTTTCGTAGGACTCCTTGAAGCGCTTGCAAGACGCCATAGAAAAATCCTCAAACCTAAATTGAGAACTCTCGCCGCCCAGGAACTTAAAGAATATCTCCGTTAAAGACGTCTTACCGCTGTTGTTACGACCGACCACTAGTGTGACTTTTTCGTCGAAGTCTACCGCTACATTTTCTAGAATTCGGAAGTTTTCAACCTCAGCCTTTGTAACTCGCATAACTCCACCAGTATATTAGGGGTTTGTCTAGAGTATAACCTAGATATTAAATCCGATAAACAAGATGGGGGACTTCTATCAATCTGGCACTGCCACGGCTGACTTGCTTATACGCTCACGTCTATTAAGTTCGTTTGTCAAAATGACTGCTCCAAGAATGATAAGCCCGCCAATTACAGTTTTTCACTAAGCTCTATTCTAACAAAGCGACGCTGGCTTACCGCACGCCCTCAAACAACTCTTTAATCTCGACACTTAATGCCTGCGCTAGCTTGCGCAACGTAGACAGGCGTACAAACTTCGTGCCGCCCTCAATAAATGCAATAGTCGTAACGTGCGAATCAATCTTCGCCGCTAATTGTTCCTGTGTCAGGCCGCGCTTGCGACGCAGCTCAGAAACACGCTTGCCGAACAAGCGCATCAGAGCCTTTTCTTGTGTATCAGCCATACCCACAAGATAGAGGTATTAGACTTTTGGTTGAATAGACTTTAAGTCTATGTTAAGTTACTACATAGACTTAAAGTCTATAAATATATGAGGCAAAAACAAGTCAAGAGACTACTCACGACAGCCGACATTCTGCCGCTTTTACATGACATCGCCAGTCATCGGCAAGAGCACTTTATAGTGCTGTCGGTAGATACTGGTCGAAAGCTCATCACGAAGCGGATTGTTTTTATTGGCACCATCGACTCAGTTATTGCTCACCCGCGTGAAGTCTATGCCGGAGCGATTGCAGATTTAGCTGCTGGCATAGTGGTAGCGCACAACCACCCATCTGGTGACCCGACACCTAGTAAGCAGGATATTGCCACCACGCAGCAATTAATCGCTGCCGGACAGATTTTAGGCGTGAGGCTATATGATCATGTAATTGTGGCGGGCAAAAGGCACTACAGCTTTTCGGCTAATGGGATGATGCTGACTTAAACGGTCTTGTATAATTTAAACTTAAGTGTTATGATATGAGCATTAAATCCAAAGGAATTATTTAATGGCAACTCTGACACAATAAATCCAGTCGCTTAAGCACTGTTTTTGTTGTGTCAATTTTTAATTTGTATTCCAAAAAACCGAGCGCCCTTAAGCGATTGTCGCTTATAAAGAGTGCTCGGTTTTTAATTTGGAGAATTACTATGGGATTTAAAAGTACTAAACAACCAATACTCTATGCTTTTTGTGGCCTGCCCGGCTCAGGTAAAACTACTCTTGCAAAGGAGTTAGAAAAGACAACTGGTGCAATCAGGCTCAACGTTGACGAATGGGTGGCAGCGCTTGGCGTCGATTTCTGGGATGATGAGTTTCGCCACAAACTTGATAGGTGTCTCTATGAGCATGGCTTAAAATTGCTTAAACATGGTCAGAGCATCATATTAGAAGACAATTTTTGGACGCGAGGCGAGCGCGATCAATATCGAGAGATTGCCCGCAAGCTGGGGGTAGCTATAGAGCTGCATTACTTCGATGTGCCGTTTGACGAGTTGTGGCGACGACTTCAAATCCGAAACACTGCTGCAGCGCACGGTACGGTACCGATAACAAAAGAGCTATTGAAAGAATGTTGGCTAAAGATCCAACCGCCAGATGAGGCAGAGCTAGCGCTGTTTACGCAGGCCGTGGTGCATCGTCCACAGGAAGCGTTGCCATTGGAAATGAAGACCAAAGACGTTGTCGGACTTTGTAAACTCTTTGAAAATCACGATATTGAGTTTTGGGTTGATGGCGGCTGGGCCGTTGATGCTTTAATGGGTAAGCAAACTCGCAAGCACAATGACCTAGATATAGCCATATACCACAAAGACGTGCCGAAACTACGTTCCCTACTAGAGGCGCGTGGCTACAAAGACGTATCTCGCGGCGATACCTGGGAGCACAATTTTGTACTTGGAGATGACAAAGGGCATCAGCTCGACGTCCACTCTTTTGAGTTGGACAAGGATGGTAATAATGCCGGCGGGGTAGCCTATAAAGCGGCGCACTTTGGTGGTACGGGCGTTATTGGCGACCATAAGGTGCAATGTATTAACCCGGAAACACTTGTAGAGTTCCATACTGGCTATCAACTTGACGACGATGACCATCACGATGTACTCGTTCTATGCGAGAAGTTTGGCATTGAACTGCCAGAAGAGCATAGGCATTGGGAGGAGCGCCAAAGCAGGGGGTGGTTAGCCTAGTTTCAAATGCCCAACAGCAATGGCTATTGCCACATCAACCGCCTTATCCGCAATGTAGGCGAAGGCTTTTTTCATGCCAGATGCGTCCCGCTTTCCTACCGCAACGCGCAGTTCTTCTAGGCTTTGTTGTATGTCTTCTGGCAGTTCGCTGACATTGATCGTCTGATTAGTATTCTCAGACTGATGAGCAATGTTTGAGTTTGAAATGTTAGCATAAGTAACACTGTTCGATATATGCAACGCGCTGACCCGGCTATCGCCAAAGGGCGTAAGCCTATACACTCCGTCATTGTCCTCGACCTTTTCAATGAAATCCTGGCCGAGTAGCCACTGAAGCGCGTTTCTTACCCTTTGCATACGCTTTTCGCCAAATTGGTGCTCAAGTATCTCAATGGTTGTAAACTTGCCAGTAGCGTCCGCACCGATTTTGCTTTTTGAAATCGAGAGCAGAATTGCATTCGCTGTTGATTTTAGCTCCTCCTGCTGCTCGGCTGCTTTTTTAGCTCTAGAGTCTAACTCCTCTTTTGCCCCATGATAGATAGAGGTTGAAACGTGCTGGTTAGCCCGGCTTGCTTGCAATATGCTTTTTAGCTCGTCATCGGTTTTATTTTGCAGGTCGTCCATATGCTACATGATAACTCATCTGACTCTCAAACCTATTTCCCTCCGGCAAATAGGTGACTTCCGTTTGAGTACAAACGAAAGTTCTGTAAAAG
>Ga0157374_10003668_pt1 | contig 12910 bp, 11 predicted proteins | sample M25metaG_FD_115308 | JGI IMG/M metagenome (GOLD analysis project Ga0157374, IMG submission 115308) | Miscanthus rhizosphere microbial communities from Kellogg Biological Station, Michigan, USA - M2-5 metaG | ecosystem: Host-associated > Plants > Roots > Rhizosphere > Soil | place: USA: Michigan...
GTTCACGCCGGAGGCCTGCCGGTGCTCTCATTCGTCTACGCCTGGGGCGGAGGCGAAGGCACCCACTCAACCGCCAACGTCGACCCCGCGCTCCTCGGCAGTTCCCCCCGCCCCTCACTCTTTTGAAGATGGGATTCCCGCGTCCCGATGCTGAAACGTGGGAATCTATATTTCGATTCTCTTCCGACCATAAAATACCGGTGCCCCAAGAAGAGTGTTGCGATCAGCATCCCGGTGCCTGTTACTCCCTGCTTCCTACTCCCTGAAACCCTACCCCCCGCACCCGCACCCTCGCGCCAGGACCTCCGCAAAATGCACCGCCTCCTTGTGCCCCAGCTGCTCGATCTGTTCTCGGCAACTGAACCCATCCGCCACCAGCACCGTCATCGGTCCAGCACTCTCCACCGCCGGCATCAGCCCATCCTCCGCGATCCGCTTCGACACGTCATACTTCTCCGCCTCGAATCCGAACGGCCCCGCCATCCCGCAACATCCCGCCTTGATCGCTTCGACATTCGCGCCGGCCTTCTTCAGCAGCGCAATCTCGCTCGTCGGCCCGCCAAACACCTCCTGGTGATGACAGTGACCATGCACTAGCACATGCGCGCCATCCAATCCAGCCGGCGTCCACTCCGGCGCATTCTCCGCCAGCCAATCCGCCAGCAGCCACGTCTGGCGGCTGAGCTTCTGCGCTCGGGTATCTTTCGGAAAAAACTCCAACAGCTCATCCTTGAATACACTCGCGCAACTCGGCTCGAGGAAAATGAACGGCATCCCCGCATCGATCTGCGGCCCCACCTTCCCCATCACATCCTGAAGATACGAACGTGCCTGGTCCAGAAATCCGAAATCGTAAAGCGGTCGCCCGCAGCACATATGCTCCCGCGGACACTCCACTTCAAATCCCGTAGACTCGAGCACCGTCTCCGCCGCTGCCAGCGACCGCGGGTGGTAATAGTTATTCCAAGTATCCGGCCACAACATTACCCGCCGCTCTGAAAATCCGCCTTTTTCATCCGCAACCGAAGAGTTGCCCTTCGTCCGCGCCGCCTGAAACGACTCTCGCGCCAGCGCCGGGAGCCTCCTCTCCTTCGCCACCCCTGCAAACCGCTTAACCAGCCCTCCAGTCAATCCGCCCGTAAGCAACGCATTCGTCAACCCCGGCGCCATCGATCCCAACCGCGCCAGCCTGTCTGCAAACCCAAAAACGTAATGCTGGAGTGGATGGACGCGCCCTTTGTAGTGCTGAGCCAGGAACTCCGCCTTGTACGCTGCCATGTCCACCTGCACCGGACACTCCGTCTTGCAGGCCTTGCAGCTCAAACACAGATCCAGCGCCTCGTGCACCGCACCGCTCTTGAACCCCTCCGTCCGCAGCGACCCCGCCAGCATCTCCCACAGCAAATGCGCTCTCCCCCGCGTCGAGTGCTTCTCCTCTCCCGTCGCGCGGTAGCTGGGGCACATCACCCCGCCCTCGGTCTTCCGGCACGCGCCCACACCCACGCACCGCTCCGTCGCCCGCTCCATCGACCCGCCATCCTTTGCAAACGCAAAGTGCGATCCGAATGGGAGAGCCTCAGCTCCCACGCCTTCCTCATGGCGCGCGCCAGCCGAAGGCGTTTTCACCCACCGCAGGTCGCGCAAATTCTCGACCGGGTCGTACACCCGCACCGCATCCACCAGCTTCCCCGGATTCATCCGATTGTCTGGATCCCACAATCTCTTGAACTCCCGAAATGCCTCCATCAGCTCCGGCCCAAACATCTTCGGCAGCAGTGCCGCCCGCGACTGCCCATCTCCATGCTCGCCGCTCAGCGACCCGCCAAACCCCAGCACCACATCCGTCGCCCGCTCCATAAACTCCCGAAACTTCTTGAGCCCCTCCACGCTCCGATAGTCGAAGTTCACCCGCATGTGCACGCAACCCTGCCCATAGTGCCCATAGAGCGGCGTACTGTACCCGTACTCGTCCATAAGTTTCTTAATCGCACGCAGATAATCGCCCAGCTTCTCCGGCGGAACAGCCGAGTCTTCCCAGCCCTCATGCCGGTCCGGCTCGCCCGGCACAAACACCACCGCCCCCAGCGCCGACTCCCGCACATACCACACGCTCGCCGCTTCCTCCACCGAACAGATATGCGCAATCGGCCTCACCGGCCATTGCTGCGAGGCCTCCGCAATTCTCCGCGACTTTTCATGCGCTTCCTCTTCCGAATCGCCCCCCATCTCCACCAGCAGAAAATTCTGCCCCTGCGGCCACTTCTGCAATTGCGCCGACGCCAATCCCTTCCGCCGCATGAACTCCACCAGCATCTGGTCGAATCCTTCCAGCCCGATCGGCTTGTGCTCGAGCGCCGCCGGCACCGCATCCGCCGCCGCAAACGCATCCGGAAACGCCAGCACCGTCAGCACCCGATGCTGCGGGCTCTCGGTCAAATTCAACCTCGCCGACAGCACCGTCGCGCACGTGCCTTCTGTCCCCACCAGAGCCCGCGCCACATTGAACCCGTTTTCCGGCAGCAGCTCGTCCAGGTTGTATCCCGAAACTCTTCGTGGAATCCGCGGAAACCTCGCCCTCACTAGGTCCGCATACCGGTCGCGAATGCCCTTCAACCCCGCATAGATCTCCCCGCGGCGTCCACCCTCGCGAATGATCTTCTCGAGCTCCGCATCGCTCGTCTTCCCCACGGTCATCCGCGTGCCGTCATATAGAGCCACATCCAGGCTCTCGACGTTGTCGACAACCTTGCCGCCCATCAGCCCATGCACTCCGCAACTGTTGTTCCCAATCATCCCGCCCAGCGTGCATCGCGAGTGCGTCGCAGGATCCGGCGCATACGTTAGCTCAAATCTCTCCGCCGCATCGCGCAGCCTGTCTAGCACAATGCCCGGCTGAACCACCGCCATCTTCGCTGCAGGATCGATCGACACCAGCCCATTCATGTATCGCGAGAAATCGAACACAACCGCGACATTCGCGCATTGACCCGCCAGGCTCGTCCCGCCGCCACGCGGCAACACCGCCGCACCCAGCGCGCGGCACTCCGCCAGCGCCATCTCCACATCCGCCGCATCGCGCGGCAGAATCACGCCAACCGGCAGCTGTCTGTAGTTCGAAGCATCCGTCGCGTACAGTGCGCGCGATCCCGGGTCGAACAGCACATCGCCGCGCAGCTTCGCCTTCAGCCGCGCCTCCAATTGCCCGTGCGCACCAAACTGCTCATGATCCAAACGAGGTTGATTCAGAATCGCGAAGACGTCCACGCAGGCAATGTTAGCGCCTTCCGTTCAGCTGGGTTTCGTAGCTCCGCTAACGTCAGGATTCGGGCCCCATTCTAAATTGGTCGTTAGACCAATTTTGGGGGATACGAGAATTCGAGCGGATCCTAGGCCGGGCTGTGTGCCCATTGATGCCGCAGCTTCATCGTCGGTATGAGTGAGAACGCATTCACCGCCTGGCCAGCTCATCTGTGACTGGGATGTCACCGATAACCATTCGCTGTCATCCGGAACGGAGCAGCTTTCTTCAGCCATGTGAAGGACTTGCTTTCCGGGAACTCAATGAGCCACTTTTATGACGCTGAACTATACATCTCAGTCATTTCTATCGCCCCGGCCACTCCTCCACCACGATCCCCAGGTCGTTCAACTGCTGGATCGCGCTCTCCACATTCCGCCGCATCTTCGCGCGATCCTTCGACGCTCCCCCCGGCATCTCAGCCACCGCCACCACGCGCCCGTACTTCCACGCGCTCCCCGGCATTGCAACCATTGCCTCCGCCAGGTCCGCCGGCCTGATCTGGATCTCCTGCCGCCGTGCAGCTTCCGGCCGCAGCATTGTGCCCTTGCCAACCTCGCTCGTATTCGCATCCGCATTGATGATCCGGATCGCAATCGTATCCGGCCCGATCGCCAGAAATGGATTCGCCCACGCCGACGGCTCATGGATGTCCACGTACATGCTCTTCGTCGGCAAGGAAATCTTCTGGAGCGCCGCCCGCTGCTCGTCCCGCTTCGCCGCCCGCGCTGCTGCTCCAGCCCGTGCCTGCTGTTCTGCACTCATCGCGCTCTTCGCTGCGCCAACTACGGCCTGCTCCTGCTTATGGCAAGCAGCCATCGCGATCGCGACAAACCCCGCCATCGCCCAACACCACACCTTCGATTCAGGGAGATTCACCCCTCTAGGATACAGTTCGCAGACTTCCCGTCCCGCAGGAACTACTGGCACCGCTGTTGCACGAAGCGCACGCTAACTCCATTTCTTCCCCCACTCCGCCTGTCTCTTCTCCAGAAACGCCTTCGTCCCCTCCACCCGATCCGCCGTATCGCACAGCTTTCCGAACGCCTCCGCCTCCAGCCCCAGCGCCCTCTCCAGCGGCAGATCCAATCCCGCATCCACCACACGAATCGCCTCCGCCACAGCCAGCGGAGCCTGCGCCCCAATCTCCTGCGCCAGCGCTTCAGCCCGCATCATTAACCCCTCGACCGGAACCACCTCATCCACCAGACCGATCCGCAACGCCTCCCGCGCATCGATCACCGCTCCAGTCAGCAGCAACTTCATCGCCGCACCTCGCCCTACGAGCCTTGGCAGCCGCTGAGATCCCCCATAACCCGGAATCACTCCCAGCTTCACCTCCGGCTGTCCGAACTTCGCATCCTCTGCCGCGATACGCAGCGTACATGCCATCGCCAACTCGCACCCGCCGCCCAACGCGAATCCCCGCACGCACGCAATCACCGGCTTCCCCAGCGTCTCAACTTTTCTGAAGACCGCCTGCCCGCGCAACGCAAACCCCTGCCCCTCACCCGGCACCACCGCATCCAATTCGCGAATATCCGCTCCCGCCGCAAACGCCCGTTCCCCTGCGCCCGTCAGTAGCACCACGCGCACCTCGTCGTCCTTGCCCAGCTCATCGAAAGCCGCATTCAACTCCCCAAACATGGCCGCATTCAGCGCATTCAACGCCTTCGCCCGATCTAGCAAGACCGTGGCAACAAAGCCTCGCTTCTCCACCCGAATGTTGTCGTAATCCATAACGACACGAGCCTAGCAGCTCACACCCGGTTCAACCCGCACCCATTCCGAAATTGGAGCAGTCAGATTACCGAAACTCTAGATCTACCGCCCCTCCGCTTACGATATCTGTTGACCAAAGAAATTCCCATGATGCTGCGTCTTGTCGTCGGGTGGCTGCATGACTCACCCTCAAAGAGCTACACCTCTGGATTGGCTGTCTGCATTGAAGCGGCGATTGTTTCAACCATCGCCGGCATTCAGCACGGCCTCAAATCCGACCCGACGTTTGCGCGCTTGAACTTCACTCTCTGGACCGCTGTGTTGATGGTCGCTGTCATCGGGCTCCTCTTTATCGCAATCGAGCGCTATTTCAGCATCCTCGACAGGACGCAGGAATTGGGAGTTCTCAGAGTGCTCGGCGCCGGCCGCACGGATTACTGCCTGATCCTGCTCATGGAAACGTTTCTGATTTGCGTACCGGCCACCATCGCCGGAACCTGCGTCACCTTCCTGATCAAATGGGGGATACAACTCGCATTCCCTGAGTTCCTTAAGCTGGACCTCAAGATCTCTGGATATGCAATCGCGCTCCTTACGGTCACGATTGCATGGTTGATCGGCTCGGGCATCGGTGCGGTGAAAGCCATAGCGAATGGCGTCATCCAGGCTCTGTCCTATGGAAAGTAGCAGGCCTCGAACGCGTGGATATACATCTTCTCCCAGATCGCAGCGCTCTCTAAGATGGGAACAGCTGCGATGCATTCGAGTCAGAAATCAAAGAACGCTCCCACCATCCATACCCCTGTGCTCCTCCAAAGGGACGCACTCGAGCGGTCCGAGATTGCAGCAAACGCCCGCATGAATCGCAAACGCAATCTCTCAGGTCCTAACAGCTATGAAAGAGATCTGGGGTTCTCTCCGGTAGATTCCTGGCGAAGAAGTTGCAAGGGCAAGCGGAAGTCGCGTGGCTCGATCTTTGCTGTGGCGCAGGACGAGCATTGCTGCAGGCTGCTGCCATATTTGACTCAAATCAGCTGAAGAGCAGGGTCGAGTTGGCCGGCCTTGATTTGATTCCGATGTTCGACTCTCTCTCGCCCGGCCATACTCACGTTCACTTGTTCTCTGCATCCGTCGAACAGTGGGAGCCCGATCAGAAGTTCGATCTCATCACATGCGTTCACGGGCTCCATTACATCGGAGACAAGCTCGGCGCTCTGTCGCGCGCCTCGGGCTGGATGAAAGAGAATGGCCGACTGATTGCCCATCTGGACTATCGGAACCTGAAAATCGCTGGCCGAAGCCAAGCCTCCAGTCAAATTGGCAAAGACCTCCGCAGGGCCGGATTCAAGTACGTTCCCGGTCGCCACCTGCTCGTGCGAGATGGCAACGTCTCTCGCCACCCCTTCCCTTACCGCTACCTGGGTGCCGACGACAAAGCAGGACCGAACTTCACCGGGCAATCGGCAGTCGACTCCTACTACGAACGACTCTGATCATCATGTACGTACGCTTCGCGAAACCGACTCTCCTCACTCCGCCCTCAACGCCCGGACCGGATTCACCGCCGCCGCCCGTCGCGCCGGAATCACGCTGGCCACCAGCGCACAAATTCCAAGCGCAAGCACAGCAACTCCCAGCACCATCGGGTCCCATCCCTTCACCTGGTAAAGCTTCGCCGCGATCATTCGCGCGCACAGAATCGATGCCGGTATACCGAGTAGCAGACCAATCAGGATCTGAACGAACGCGCCTTTCAGCACCATCTCCACCACGCTCATCCGGTTTGCGCCCAGTGCAATGCGCACGCCAATCTCAGCAGTCCGCCGCTCCACGCTGTACGCCGTCACGCCATACAGACCCACCGCCGCCAGCACCAGGGCCAGCAATCCAAACAACCCGGTCAACTGCGCAACCGTCCGATCCTGGTCCAGCCGGTCCGCCACCTGCTGCTCCATCGGACGAATGGCCACAAGCGTCAGATTCGGATCCACCTCTGAAAACGCCCGCTTCACCTGCGCCTCCAATCCCTCCATCCCTCCCTGCACCTCGAGCACCGCGGCATCCATGATGTGGCTGCGATCGTCGATCATCTGCACCATCTGCTTGTCGAACGTTCCATGTTGTGCCAGAGGTACAAAAAACAATGGCGGCCTCCAGTGCCCGCTCGGGTCCGTGTAGTTCGCCGTGTGCAGCACGCCCACAATCTCATACGTCTTCGCATATCTTGGATCGTCAATTCCGAATACCTGCCCGATCGGATCCTCATCCGGCTTGAAGTACTTCTTCACCAGCGCCTCATCCACCACCGCCACATTGCGCGTCGCTGCCGTATCCTGCTCAGTAATCGTGCGCCCCCGCAATACCTTCTGCCCCATCGTCTCCAGATATCCCGGGCTCACGCGATTCCACGAGACCATCACGCTCGCCGGGTCGCTGATATTCGGCGGGTCCACTCCCGGCCTGAAGAAAATCTCCCCCCAGTTGTTCGTAAATGGCGTATACAGCGCCAGCGCCGCCGACTTCACTCCCGGAATCCGCTCCAGCCTTTGCCGCAGCGTCCGGTACGTCACATCCAGCTTCTCCCGCGAATAGCCCGAAAACGGCGCATACATGCTGATGCTCACGCGATGATCGGTGCTAAATCCGAAATCCTGCCGCTGCATCTTCTGCATGCTCCGGGTCAACAAACCCGCACCGCTCAGCAGCACCACCGACAGCGTCGCCTGCACAACCACCAGCGTCTTCTGCCAGAATCCGCTCCGGTCCCGCGTCGTCCGGTTCGCTCCATGCAGCGCGACCGCCGGATTCGCCTTCGTCGCAATCCACGCTGGCACCGTCCCAAACAGCAGCCCCGTCACCAGCGACACTCCAAATGCGAACCCCAGTACCTGCAGCGAAGGCAGCGCGCTGATCGGAACATACTCCGCATGGCGAAACGCCAGCGCAAGGATCACCCTTACTCCAGCAAACGCCACCACCAGCCCCGCGGCTCCGCCTGCAACCGCCAGCACCAGGCTCTCTGTAATCCACTGCCTCATCAGCCGTCGCCGCGACGCACCCAGCGCCAGCCTTATCGCCGTCTGCGTGCTCCGCGCCGAACCGCGCGCCAACAGCAGGTTCGCGATATTCGCGCACGCAATCAGCAGCACCAGTCCACACACCGCCAGCAGGATCCTGAGGCTCGCCTCGTAGTCTGCCTTCATCGTCGCGATCCCGGCGCCGCCCGGCGTCAACTTCACAATCTGCTTAGGTAGCACCGCATTTACCTGCGGAGCAAACTGCGGAAACAGCGGCCCGAAATCGTTCAGAAACCAGTTCCGCAAGATCGTCGTAAACCGCGGCCCCAGCGACTCCGGATTCACACCGAGCTTCAGCCGACCGATAATCCGCAGCCACGACATCGGTTGATTCATCAGCGTGTTCGCACCCGAAATCAATGGCTCCTGCTCGATCGGCACAAACAGCTCGGGCGGATCGCTCTCCAGTTTCTCGCCATCAAATCCGCGCGGCGCAATCCCCACGATGGTGAATGGATGCCCATTGAGGATAAAGTTAGCGCCGATCACTTTCGGATCGGACCCATACTTCTGCTGCCAGGCCCGGTGCGTAAGCATCGCCGCGGGCGGTGCGCCACGCTTGTCATCCGCAGGCGTCAGAGTGCGCCCCGCATGCGCCTGAATTCCAAATGTCGAAAAGTAATTTCCCGAAACATATTCGCTGCGCAGAGGCTTCGCCTGCTGGTCAGTCTCACCCCGCCGCACGCTGAACAACTCGCGTCCCGCCTGGAACGCCGCCAGTTGCTCAAACTCCGGCGCCGCGGCCTGGAACCGCTGGTACACCACGTAAGGAAACAGCCCCCAGCTTCCCTCCGGCCCCATGTTCACGCAGCAATCGTTTCCTTCGCCCACGCGATACAACGTCGCTGGATCCGTCACCGGCAGCGACTTCAACATCACCGTATGAATCAGAGAAAATATCGCCGTTGTCGCGCCTATTCCCAGCGCCAGCGTCAACATCGCCGTCAGCGTAAACACCGGCGAGTGCCGCATCTGCCGCAGTGCGTACACCACGTCCTGCCATAAGTTCCGCATGGCTTGCCCCTTGCAACCGCATACGAAGCATGACCGTGCACAGTTCTCACATGCGTGACCTGCAGCACAGCCCAATGTTCACTACAAACTCAAATCGCTATCCAGCGAGGATGGGCCGCTCTACTCCAGGCTGTCATCCTGAAGCCACGGAGCCCAAGCGTGATCTTCAGCTTGGGGCTGGTAAGCAAAGAATCTGCCTCTCTTCAACTCAATGAAGCGGGTTGATCCGTCGCATCCCGCGCCGTGGGCGCAGCGTTCATCAGTCCCGCGCTTCAAGGTGGGAAACAACAACGCACAGCGGATCAAGAAAAAGTCTGTAACCCCATTCGGCAAGTCTTCCGTCCAGGCGATTTGTCACCTTTACCGGATTCGAAACGTGTACGCCACCCCGCCCTGCACAATCGGGTACACGTGAAACGGCGCGGCGGTCTTGTTCCAGCTAGCTAGTTGCGTCGCAAGCGCATCTGCAAACCCCGGATACGTAACCGCCGGCTGACAGTTCAAGCCTTGCACCGTGCAGATCTGCCCATCCAGATTCATCGTCACGCGCGGCGTATCGATGAAAGCCACACCAGCCTCAAACGGAAACGAGAAGTGTTTCTCCGTTCGCGAGACCATCCTGCCGTAGCCGGCCGTCAGCAGAAATCCGCTCCCGCCCAGCGCCAGCCGGCCCGTTCCGTGAACGGGATCAGCATTATCTGAAATCCAATCGATATCGTTGATCGTGAAAACTGCGTTCTGTTTCGCATGTAGGTCGGCTCGCACCCGGTTGCCGTTGTACACCAGATAACCCGCGCTGAACCGGAAAGGCTTGTGAAAAGGATAGCCATCCGCCATTGCGCCCACATTCGCAAATCCCCCATTCACCGCGATGCTGAAATCCTGCTGCGACCAGTGATGCGTCGTGATCGAAGCGCGATTCCCGAACAGCCGCAGGTCGAGATGCGGCGAAACGTTGGTCGAAATCTGCCCCCCGATCCCCAGCGAAGAAGCCGAAAGAAAAAAGCTCGCCCTCGTGAATCGTTCGATGCGGTAAGCGGACGGCTCCGTCTCGCTTGAATCCCCCGATGTTCGCGTCGTAGATCTAAAATCGCCACGACCCTCAGCATGGCGAGGGTTCCACTGAGACACCAGGGACACAGGCGTCATCAGCAGCAGACCTAACAACACCGCCCGCGTATTTGTCAGTCCGTTTCCAATAGGATGCAGCATGGCCGCCAACCACCGATCGGGCGAGTTTCAGGATCAGACGCGTCGATCGGTCCCGCGGAAGCCGCCTGGAATGTAAAAAGAATGTCACGTTCCAGATAACGAGATCGTCAGCGTCTCATCCGACGTTAAAAGCCGGCACTCCCACCAAACGGCCTCGTTCGATCCCCAGCCGGGAATCCTCGTCATGCGGAGACAAATAGCTATTACCTGAAAGCCAGCAGTTACCGGCTTCCGCCTTCAATTCAAGCTCCCCGAACTTTCCGTAGTCTCAAACCGGCACTCCGCGCACTGACAATGTCGCCGGAGATAGTCCCACGAGTAGATCCCGCCCGAGTGCCCGTCCTGCCACGTGAACTGAATCGCATACCGCCCCACGCCATGCGCGCTCGCCGGCTTGGCCGGTGGCGTATACATCGGAAGCAATGCCGCAGCTTTGGTCTTCGGCTGGCCGGCCTTCCGTCCCTGCGCCTTCCGCTCGTCGATGCACGTCGCACACGGGCAGGCATCCCGCAGCCACGCAAAGCCCCACGCGCTCCGGTGCCCGTCTTGCCAGTCGATCTCCAGCCCCGTGCCTTCCGTGAGCTTCACCCGAACTTTGTCAGGCGTCACAGCGATCTTCGCCAGTTGCCGGTCCTCAACACTCTCGCGTGCCTGTTCATCCTTGCTGACGAACCGAATTCCCTCATGACTCATACTTCTATTCTAGTTCCGGTTTGGATTTCCGCCGCCCCAGCCCCGGTCGCCGGCTCATTCTCCTCCGCTTCGAGAAGTCCTGTGGGCAGGCCGTCGATACTCACCGTGTTCTTCTGCCGCCGGTACTCCTTCAACCCCTCTTCCCCCTTCGACATAGCCCACCTGCGAAGCGTATCCCTCTCACCCGAATACTCAAATAAAGGAACCCCGTACCCGCACGAGGTTTGCACCCGGTCCACATCGAGCACCACCATCTGCCGCGCGCCTGGCGGCTCTTCCCCGCCAAAAGCCGACCTCAGAATCAGCGAATACTCTTCGCTCTTCCTCGACAGCACCCTCGCCAGCCCATACAGCCGCAGGATCATAGGCGCCCCCTCAAAGGCACAGAACATCACCGTCAGCCGGCCGTTGGCCTTCAAATGGGCCGCCGTTTCGTTCCCACTGCCCGTCTGATCCAGATACGCAACCCTCAGTTCGTCGAGGATTTGAAGTGACGCTCCATCCTTCGGCGAAACGTTCACTCGCCCATCCGCTGCTGCAGACGCTGTAAAGAAGATCTTCTGCCTGCCAACAAACTCCCTCAGCCTCTGGTCAATGGAATCCAACTTCTTCGCCACAATTGCTCCTTGCCATCAAGCTTTTGAATGCCTCGAACCCCTACGGATTTCTCCAGAAGAACCATGCCGCCATGCCCAGTCCAATAAACACCACAGACCCCCTCAACATCGCCTGAGGAATCCGCCGCGCCAGGCTCGCCGACGTGTATCCGCCCACCGCGCACGTCACCATCGCCACCAGGCAATACCGCCACACCACCTGCCCGTTGATGACGAACAGCACAAACGCAATCCCATTCGCCATCGTGGTCGAAACCACCTTCAGCGCATTGATCTCGTTCAGGTCCTGATATCCGAAAAGCGACAACAGCGTGATGATCAGAAATCCCGCGCCTGCCCCGAAATACCCGATATAAAAGCAGACCGCCGCCGTGGCCACAAACACCGGAACCATCCGCGGCCTGTGAACCCCACCCGGCGCATGGCTGCGAACAAACTTCAGATGCTCCAGCCACCGCGAAACCGGCCCGCTCAGCGCAAAGATCACCGCCGCCACAAGAAGCAGCCACGGCACTAAATGCAGAAATGTCATCTGCGGCGTGTGCAGCAGAACAATCGCCCCGCAAGTCCCCCCGATCAGCCCCGCGACCCCCATCGGAATCGCCACTCGAAGATTCCGCCGCACGTCCACCCAGTACGCCGCAACCGAGGTCAGCTGCCCCGGCCACAGCGCAACCGTATTCGTCGCGTTCGCCTGCACCGGCAAAACCTTCATCCCCAGAATCGCCGGAAACAGCAAAAACGATCCCCCGCCCGCCACCGCATTCAACACACCGCCAATGAATGCAGCAACCGTCAGCCAAAGCCAATGCCAATCAATGTAAGCAGGGATCTGCGCAGCCGCGATCATCTTTCTCTGATTCTATTGGCCGTCTTTCGGCAAATGCTCTTCGCACCATACGCTCGCGCGGGATCTCGAGTTGGATCCACCAGAAGCCTTTCCATTTCCATTCAAAAGAGAGTTGTTAGGGACTTGGAGAGGATCAGCCCACTTACTCTGCCCTGCATTGCAAAAGAGCCATCCCTGCTTAAATGATTGAAAGTAATAAAGATAAACAGATAGACTTAATATGAGTGCATATTGCTCATATTTTATGAATCTACTATGCTATAGTTACATCAGATGGAAATGAGCGGCTGGGTAAGAACCCGGCCCACAACCACCAAATCAGTTGGAGGAATACACAATCATGGCAATCACTCGTTGGGATCCCTTTCGTGAAGTGGTCGCTCTTCAGAACCGCATGAACTCCCTCTTCCGCGAGTTCAATGAGAAC